>ENA-OQLC01001047-OQLC01001047.1-human-gut-metagenome-genome-assembly--contig:-NODE-1047-length-14303-cov-3.080697_pt1 | contig 14303 bp, 10 predicted proteins | sample MGYA00242653_ERZ504807 | MGnify/ENA primary metagenome ERZ504807 (study PRJEB26092, sample SAMD00036381) | human gut metagenome | host: Homo sapiens | study: EMG produced TPA metagenomics assembly of... | reverse complement strand
GAAACGTAGGGTAGAAGATCTGATGCCTGAATCTCCTCCCTATTTCGAGAAAGATGCGCTTACCGATAAGCCGGCCCGTTTCTTTGTGACGGAGATCATTCGCGAGAAGATTCTCCTGTATTATCAGAAAGAAATCCCGTATGCGGTGGAAGTCGTTGTTGAGCTGTTTAAAGAAGAAGCCGAGCTGATTCATATCAAAGCGCTCATTATTGTTGAACGCGATTCCCAAAAAGGAATCATCATCGGGTATCGTGGCCAGGCATTGAAAAAGGTAGGTGCTATGGCACGTAAGGATATCGAACGCTTCTTTGATAAGAAGGTTTTCCTGGAAATGTTTGTCAAAGTGGAAAAAGACTGGCGTAACCGGGACAACATGCTGAAGAACTTCGGTTATCAGCTGGATTAATTAACAGCACAGACAGAAAAAGTTGTTTATGGGAAATATTGTTGCAATAGTTGGTAGACCCAACGTAGGAAAGTCCACTCTCTTCAACCGTTTGACACAGACGCGCCAGGCGATTGTCAACGAGGAAGCAGGCACTACCCGCGACCGTCAGTATGGCAAGGCAGAGTGGACAGGTAAAGAATTTTCGCTGATTGACACCGGCGGATGGGTGATTAATTCGGATGATGTTTTTGAAGAAGAGATAAACAAGCAGGTGAAAGTCGCTCTTGAAGAGGCAGACGTGATCTTGTTTGTCGTTGATGTCTTGAATGGAGTTACGGATTTGGATAACGAAGTAGCTGCTATCCTGCGTCGTGCCAAGAAGCCTGTGTTGCTGGTTGCCAATAAGACTGATAATCATGAACTGCAATACAATGCTCCTGAGTTTTACAGTTTGGGTTTGGGTGACCCTTATTGTATTTCTGCTGTAACGGGTAGCGGTACGGGCGATATGATGGACCTTATCGTCAGCAAGTTCAAGAAGGAATCTGATGAAATTCTGGACGAGGATATTCCCCGCTTTGCAGTAGTGGGACGCCCTAATGCCGGAAAGTCTTCCATAGTCAATGCCTTTATTGGAGAAGACCGCAACATCGTGACGGAGATTGCCGGTACCACGCGCGATTCTATCTATACCCGCTACAATAAATTCGGTTTTGATTTCTACCTGGTAGATACGGCGGGTATCCGTAAGAAGAACAAGGTGAATGAGGATTTGGAGTACTACTCTGTAATCCGTTCCATTCGTTCCATTGAGAATGCAGATGTATGTATTTTGATGGTAGACGCTACGCGTGGCATCGAAAGCCAGGATTTGAATATCTTCTCCTTGATACAGAAGAATGCCAAGGGGCTGGTGGTTGTGGTGAACAAGTGGGACTTGGTGAAGGACAAGACTGTGAAGGTGATGAAGACTTTCGAAGATGCTATCCGCAACCGTTTCGCTCCGTTTGTGGATTTTCCTATCATCTTTGCTTCGGCACTGACCAAACAGCGTATTCTGAAGGTATTGGAAGAGGCGCGTGATGTGTACGAAAATCGTATGACGCGTATTCCGACAGCTCGTTTGAACGAGGAAATGCTGCCGCTTATCGAGGCGTATCCACCCCCTTCAATTAAGGGTAAGTATATCAAGATAAAGTATATTACGCAGTTGCCCAATACCCAGGTGCCGTCATTTGTTTATTTTGCAAATCTTCCACAATATGTGAAAGAGCCTTACAGACGATTCCTGGAAAATAAGATGCGTGAGAAATGGAAGTTGACCGGAACTCCGATAAATATCTATATCCGGCAGAAGTAAAATATATCGTGATGATATAGTCGATTCTATTAACTGGTTTTATGAAGAGAAAGCGTCCGGAACATAGCTTCCGGACGCTTTCTTATGTAATAGGTTAGAAAATGAGGTGTGGTTTTATCCTTCAAGGTTCTGTATCTCCACTTCTTTGACTTTCCGGAATAGGTCAGATGCAAATATGAAACTGTTCAACCGCTCGTTGGTGGAAGTGAAGATATCGTCTTTATTGCCTTCCCATTCTTTGTGTCCTTCGTAAATATAGATGATTTTTTCTCCGATACCCATTACAGAGTTCATGTCATGAGTGTTGATGAGAGTAGTCATATTGTATTCTCGGGTTATATCTTGTATCAGTTCGTCGATGACAAGCGAGGTCTTGGGGTCAAGTCCTGAATTCGGCTCGTCACAAAACAAGTATTGCGGGTTTAGGGCAATGGCACGGGCAATGGCTACGCGTTTCTGCATACCGCCGCTGATTTCTCCGGGAAATTTGTCTTTGGCTTCAATCAGGTTTACACGCTCCAAGCAGAACATGGCACGACGAGTCCGATCGCGCAGGGTATCGTTGCTGAACATGTTCAGTGGAAACATCACATTGTCCAGTACCGTCATGGAATCGAACAGCGCGGCACTTTGGAAAATCATTCCCATTTCCCGGCGGAGCGCTTTCTTTTCCTTCTTTCCCATGGCGAGGAAGTTGCGGTGGTCATACAACAGTTCTCCTTTGTCCGGTGTCAGCAGACCCACGATACATTTCATGAGTACGGTTTTTCCCGAACCGCTCTGCCCTATAATCAGGTTGGTCTTTCCATTCTCGAAAGTGGCATTGATATCTTTCAGTACCTCTTTTTCTTCAAATGATTTGCAAAGTCCTTTCAGTTCAATCATCCCATTAAAAGTTGAGTTAATATTAGGTCGGCGAATAAGATAAGTACGCTGCTGCATACTACGGAGTCGGTGGACGCCTTGCCCACTTCGATGGAACCGCCTTCGACGGTGTAACCGAAGAATGCCGATACGCTGGCAATGATAAAGGCAAAGAACAGTGACTTGATGATGCCGCACCAAATAAACCATTCGACAAACATGTACTGCAAGCCGTATTCCAAATCTACCGCCGACATGATGCCGCCGAACCAGCAAGTACAGAAGGCACCTATGATGCCGGCGAATATACTGAACGTCACCATCAGTGGAATGGTTGTCACCATAGCGGCAATTTTCGGTAGGATGAGATAGTTGGCAGAATTGACACCCATAATTTCAAGGGCGTCTATCTGCTGGGTGACTCGCATGGTGCCCAGCTCCGAGGCGATGTTTGACCCGACCTTTCCTGCCAGAATCAGACACATGATGGAGGAGGAGAATTCCAGCAGCATGATTTCTCGGGTTACATATCCCACTGTCCATCGAGGCATGAAAGGACTCTCGATGTTCAACTTTATCTGTATGGTGATTACAGCTCCGATGAAGAACGATATCAGCAATACGATGCCGATAGAGTTCACGCCGAGCTGTTCCAACTCGTTGACATATTGGCGGAAAAACATACGCATACGTTCGGGACGGGCAAATACGCGTCCCATCAGTATGATATATCGTCCCACTGTCTTAAGTGCTTTAAACATAACATATAAGTATTTGAATGCAAATGTACACTATTTCGGCTTATTTTTGCTACATTTGCGGCGAAAACCTTTAGAGTATGGAAGAAGAAAAAGGCATAAAGGACAATGTAGAGGAAGTTAAGGAAAATCTGCAGGTCGGACCAAGCTTGACTGCCGGGGCAGAGCCACGGGAGGAAGGTAGCATGGTGCTGCGTACGGAGGATTTGGTGAAAAAGTACGGAAAGCGTACGGTAGTGAGCCATGTGTCCATTGATGTGAAGCAAGGGGAGATTGTCGGTTTGCTGGGGCCGAATGGCGCCGGTAAGACAACTTCGTTTTATATGACCGTAGGGCTGATTACTCCCAATGAGGGACGTATCTTCTTGAATGATTTGGATATAACGAAATATCCGGTATACAAGCGTGCGCAGACGGGTATCGGTTATTTGGCGCAGGAGGCTTCCGTGTTCCGTCAAATGAGTGTGGAAGACAATATTGCATCTGTACTGGAAATGACCGACAAGCCTTTGGAGTATCAGAAAGACAAGCTGGAGAGTCTGATTGCAGAGTTCCGCTTGCAGAAGGTAAGGAAGAACAAGGGTAACCAGTTGTCAGGTGGCGAGCGGCGCCGTACAGAAATTGCCCGTTGTCTGGCCATTGACCCCAAATTTATTATGTTGGACGAGCCTTTTGCCGGTGTAGACCCGATTGCAGTGGAGGATATTCAGCAGATTGTGTGGAAGTTGAAAGATAGGAATATCGGCATTTTGATTACTGACCACAATGTGCAGGAGACGCTGAGCATTACCGATCGTGCTTATCTGCTGTTTGAAGGAAAAATTCTGTTCCAGGGTACGCCGGAAGAGTTGGCCGAGAATAAGATTGTACGTGAAAAGTATCTGAGTAATAGCTTCGTACTTCGTCGCAAGGATTTTATGAAGTAATCCCGGATACTGTCGATTGATAGAAATAAAAAAAGACCACTCATTCAGTGGCCTTTTTTTATTTCTCCTTAAATCTCTATGATTAATATTTTGGAGGTCTTGCTTCTTTCACTACCATTTGGCGGCCGAAGAATTCAGCACCGTCTAGTTCGGCAATAGCTTTAGCTGCAGCAGCGTCATCTTCCATTTCTACAAAAGCGATGCCTCTGAAACGTCCGGTGGTGCGGTCATTGATAAATTTTACAGAAGATACTGTGCCGTAATCTTCCATTGCCTTCTGCAGGTCACTCTCCTTAACGCGGTAGTTAAGGTTTCCAACATAAATGTTCATAATGAAATTGATAAAATAAATATAATGAATAAAACTCTCTTGGAAGGAAGGCTGAATAATAAATGGATTACAACGACAGAGAGTTTACAAAAGCGTTCTTGAAAACGGAAGTAAAAACCATGTAATGGAAATCGAAAAACTAATGCGCCATCATTCCGCGACAAAGAAACGCATAAAATTCGGATAAACAATGTTTTTCCTTAATTATTTTTGTAGATTGTCGTGCCTTCGGGCATCTCCCATTTCTCTTCATAGAAACTGGACGGTTCGGTTTATCATCGTCTTTTCCCTGAGTATCTTTCCCGTAAACGTCCTCCGTTGTCAGCCCGATGGTTGGGCTCTTCTACCGCTCTATCCAAGAATTAAACTGAAATAAATCGGCAATGTTCTTTTGATAATTGAAAGAATAACGCTAATTTTGCACGCCCATTTGAGATATGGAACAAAGTATAAATCAAATAAATAATTGTCAGAATGAACGTTTCATTACAAAACATTGACAAAGTAAGCGCACTGCTTACTGTAAAGCTTGAGAAAGCAGATTATCAGGAAAAAGTAGACAAATCATTGAAGAGCTTCCGTCAGAAGGCACAGATTCCCGGTTTCCGTAAGGGAATGGTTCCTATGAGCTTAGTTAAGAAAATGTATGGTAAGTCTGCATTGGCTGAAGAGGTGAACAAGCTGCTTTCAGAAACAGTATATAAGTATATCCAGGACAATAAGGTAAATATATTGGGCGAGCCTTTGCCCAACGAAGACAAGCAGCAGGAAATTGATTTCGATACTATGGAAGAGTTCGAATTCTTGTTTGATATTGCTTTGGCTCCGGAATTTAAAGCTGAAGTCAGTGCAAAAGATAAGGTAGATTACTATACTATTGAAGTTACAGACGAAATGGTGGATAACCAGGTCAAGGCTTACACTCAACGTAACGGCAAGTATGACAAGGTAGACGTTTACGAGGACAATGACATGCTGAAAGGTTTGCTTGCTGAACTGGATGAAGAAGGTAATACCAAAGAGGGTGGTATTCAGGTGGAAGGTGCTGTAATGATGCCTTCATACATGAAGAACGACGAGCAGAAGGCTATCTTTGCAAATGCAAAGGTAAATGACGTATTGGTGTTCAACCCGAACACTGCATACGAAGGCAATGCCGTTGAAATGGCATCACTGCTGAAAATCGATAAAGAAGCTGCTGCCGAAGTAAAAGGCAACTTCAGCTTCCAGGTAGAGGAAATTACCCGTTTCGTGGCAGGTGAGCTGAACCAGGAGATTTTCGATCAGGTATTTGGCGAAGGCGTTGTCAAGACAGAAGAAGAATTCCGTGCCAAAGTAAAAGAAAGCATCGCAGCTCAGTTTGTTGCCGACAGCGACTATAAATTCCTGATCGACGTTCGCAAGGTATTGACCGATAAAGTAGGCAAACTGGAATTCCCCGATGCACTGCTGAAGCGTGTCATGTTGGTGAACAACAAAGATAAAGGCGAAGAATTCGTAAACGAAAACTACGATAAGAGCATCGAAGAGCTGACATGGCACCTGATCAAGGAACAGTTGGTGAAAGAAAACGATATCAAGGTAGAGCAGGACGACGTGATCAACATGGCGAAAGAAGCTACAAAAGCTCAGTTTGCCCAATACGGTATGCTGACTATACCCGATGATATCCTCGAGAACTATGCAAAAGAGATGCTGAAAAAGAAAGAAAGCATCGACGGTCTGGTAAACCGCGTAGTAGAAACCAAATTGGCCGCTGCACTGAAAGGCAAGGTTACATTGGAGAACAAAACCGTTTCAATGGAAGAATTCAATAAGATGTTTGAATAAACTCTTCTTTTGAACAGGACATAAAGTCACAGAAACACAGAGTTTTTATAAAATTATAACTCTGTGTTTTTTTGTGTCTCTGTGTTCTTTTTTGTTTCTTTGCAGTTACATTATTAATAATAGAAAGGAACGTAACAATGGATGATTTTAGAAAATACGCAACCAAGCATTTAGGTATGAATGCAATGGTGCTGGACGATGTGATTAAATCGCAAGCCGGGTATTTGAATCCCTATATTTTGGAAGAAAGACAACTGAATGTCACTCAGCTCGACGTGTTCTCACGCCTGATGATGGACCGCATTATCTTCCTCGGTACACAGATTGACGATTATACAGCCAATACGCTGCAGGCACAGTTGCTATATCTTGACTCGGTAGATCCGGGTAAAGATATCTCTATCTATATCAATTCGCCGGGCGGATCGGTATATGCCGGACTGGGTATTTATGATACGATGCAGTTTATTTCGAGCGATGTGGCAACAATTTGTACCGGTATGGCGGCTTCTATGGCTTCTGTGCTGTTGGTGGCCGGTGCCAAAGGCAAACGCTCGGCGCTGCCTCACTCACGTGTGATGATTCATCAGCCGATGGGCGGTGCACAGGGTCAGGCTTCGGATATTGAGATCACGGCTCGCGAGATACAGAAATTAAAGAAAGAACTTTATACCATTATTGCCGATCATTCGGGTACCTCTTTTGATAAGGTTTGGGCCGATTCGGACCGTGACTACTGGATGACTGCCCAGGAAGCAAAAGAATATGGTATGATTGACGAAGTGTTGATTAAGAAATAAACATGGCTGAATCAAAGAATAATAAAAAAAGGTGTAGCTTTTGCGGTCGTTCGGAGAATGAAGTCGGATTCCTGATTACGGGAATGAACGGCTACATCTGCGACAGCTGTGCAACCCAGGCTTATGAGATCACTCAGGAAGCCATGGGAGCCGGCAAACAGAGCGCGGGAGCTACCCGACTCAACTTAAAGGAACTACCCAAACCGGTAGAAATAAAGAATTTCCTCGACCAATATGTGATTGGCCAGGACGATGCCAAACGCTTTCTTGCCGTATCGGTGTATAACCACTATAAACGCCTGTTGCAGAAAGACAGTGGCGATGATGTGGAAATCGAGAAGTCGAACATTATCATGGTGGGCAGCACCGGAACCGGTAAAACACTTTTGGCACGTACCATCGCCAAGCTGCTGCATGTTCCATTTACAATAGTGGATGCAACCGTACTGACAGAGGCAGGGTATGTAGGCGAAGATATCGAAAGCATTCTGACCCGTCTGCTTCAAGTGGCCGATTACAATGTACCCGAAGCAGAGCAGGGCATTGTCTTTATCGACGAGATAGACAAGATTGCCCGTAAAGGAGACAACCCTTCCATTACCCGCGATGTCAGCGGTGAAGGGGTGCAGCAGGGATTGCTCAAACTGCTTGAAGGTTCTGTGGTCAATGTTCCGCCTCAGGGAGGACGCAAGCACCCCGACCAGAAGATGATTCCCGTAAACACGAAAAACATCCTTTTCATTTGTGGTGGTGCATTCGATGGTATCGAGAAGAAGATCGCCCAGCGTCTCAACACCCATGTCGTAGGATACAATGCTTCCCGCAAGACGGCTACTATCGACAAAAACAACATGATGCAATATATCGCACCGCAAGATTTGAAGTCGTTCGGACTGATTCCGGAGATTATCGGCCGTCTGCCGGTGCTGACTTATCTGAATCCGCTCGACCGGAACGCGCTTCGTGCCATTCTGACCGAACCTAAGAATTCCATTATCAAGCAATACATCAAGTTGTTCGAGATGGACGGCGTCAAGCTGACCTTCCAGCCCGAAGTTTACGAGTATATCGTCGACAAGGCTGTGGAATATAAGCTGGGTGCCCGTGGATTGCGCTCTATTGTAGAGACCATAATGATGGATGTCATGTTCGAGATTCCTTCTGAAGACCAGAAAGAATATGAAGTGACATTGGATTATGCGAAGCATCAACTCGAAAAAGCAAATCTTGCGAGATTGCAAACTGCTTAAAATCAAAAGGTAAGGGCGATGATGGAGGCGGTTACCGTTTTTTCTTGAAAAATATTAGTCTGATTATGCTTGATATTTAAGAAGTTGTTTATAACTTTGTTAGAGCGCTTTCCAAGCAAAGCGAGTGTTTTAAGTTAAACCATGAACTGAATAAAACAACCTAGATTAAGATGGCAGGGAAGATTAATTTGACAGACCAACTGAAAAAGTATTTCGGATTTGATAATTTCAAGGGGAACCAGGAGCCGATCATCCAGAATTTGCTTGATGGTAATGATACCTTTGTGCTGATGCCTACCGGCGGTGGAAAATCTCTGTGCTATCAGTTGCCTTCTTTATTAATGGAAGGTACGGCCATTGTTATTTCTCCGTTGATTGCCCTGATGAAGAATCAGGTCGATGCGATGCGCAACTTCAGTGAAGAAGATGGTGTGGCTCATTTCATTAACTCTTCTTTGAATAAGGGTGCGATTGATCAGGTGCGGTCTGACATTCTTGCCGGAAAAACAAAATTGCTATACGTTGCTCCCGAATCGTTGACGAAGGAAGAAAACGTAGAATTTCTGCGGTCAGTAAAGATCTCGTTCTATGCTGTCGACGAAGCGCATTGTATTTCCGAATGGGGACACGACTTCCGCCCGGAATATCGCAGGATACGTCCGATTATTAATGAAATAGGAAAAGCGCCTCTTATTGCGTTGACCGCAACGGCCACACCGAAGGTGCAGCACGATATTCAGAAGAACTTGGGAATGGTGGATGCACACGTCTTCAAGTCTTCGTTCAACCGTCCGAATCTGTATTACGAGGTACGTCCTAAAACTCAGAATGTAGATAAGGACATCATAAAGTTCATCAAGAACAATCCGGAAAAGTCGGGCATCATTTATTGCCTGAGCCGGAAGAAGGTAGAAGAGCTTGCTGAGATACTTCAAGCCAACGGGATTAACGCCCGTGCTTACCATGCAGGTATGGATTCGGCAACGCGAACGCAGAATCAGGATGATTTCCTGATGGAAAAGATCGACGTAATTGTAGCTACTATCGCATTTGGAATGGGGATTGATAAACCCGATGTGCGATACGTCATCCACTATGATATACCAAAGAGCCTGGAAGGGTATTACCAGGAAACGGGCCGCGCCGGCAGAGACGGCGGAGAAGGCCAGTGCATTACCTTTTATACAAACAAAGACTTGCAGAAACTCGAGAAGTTTATGCAAGGCAAACCTGTGGCAGAACAAGAAATTGGCAAGCAGCTTCTGTTGGAAACTGCTGCGTATGCTGAATCTTCCGTTTGTCGCCGTAAGACATTACTACATTACTTCGGCGAAGAGTACACGGAAGAAAATTGTGGAAATTGTGACAACTGTTTAAACCCTAAAAAACAAGTGGAGGCTCAAGAATTATTGTGTGCTGTGATCGAAACAATCATAGCGGTAAAAGAAAACTTTAAGGCAGATTATATTATTGATGTCCTGCAGGGACGCGAAACGTCCGAAGTTCAGGCGCACTTACATGAAGATCTGGAAGTGTTCGGATCAGGAATGGGAGAAGAAGACAAAACCTGGAATGCCGTGATCCGTCAGGCACTGATAGCCGGTTATCTGAGCAAGGATGTCGAAAATTACGGATTACTGAAAGTGACCGATGCCGGAAAGAAATTCCTTAAACATCCTAAGTCGTTCAAGATAACCGAAGACAATGACTTTGAGGAAGTAGAAGAAGAAACACCGGCAAGAGGCGGAGGTTCCTGTGCGGTCGATCCGGTTCTCTATTCCATGCTGAAGGATCTCCGGAAGAAACTATCGAAAAAACTGGAAGTGCCTCCTTATGTGATTTTCCAGGATCCGTCTCTCGAAGCGATGGCTACCATCTATCCGGTGACGCTGGAGGAGCTTCAGAACATTCCCGGTGTAGGCGCCGGAAAAGCCAAACGTTACGGCGAAGAGTTCTGCAAGCTGATAAAGAGGCATTGTGAAGAAAACGAGATTGAACGTCCGGAAGATTTGCGGGTACGCACGGTGGCCAATAAATCGAAGATGAAAGTGGCCATCATTCAAGCCATCGACCGTAAAGTAGCCCTGGATGATATTGCGCTTTCCAAGGGTATTGAGTTCAGCGAATTGCTCGATGAAGTGGAGGCAATCGTTTATTCGGGTACTAAGTTGAATATTGATTACTTCCTGGATGAGATTATGGACGAAGACCACATGCTCGACATCTATGATTATTTCAAGGAGTCGACAACAGATAAGATTGACGATGCGCTCGACGAACTCGGTGACGAATTTACCGAAGAAGAAGTCCGTCTGGTTCGTATCAAGTTTATCTCCGAAATGGCTAATTAAAAAAAGCGAAAAAAATTGCGTGCACTTATGCAGTCTTGAATAAAAACTGTATATTTGCACGCAATAATTTTTAAACGCATAGCCCTATGTCATTTATTGCTGATAAGATTGTAATGGACGGATTGACTTATGATGATGTATTGTTGATCCCCGCTTATTCTGAAGTTTTACCGCGCACTGTCGATCTCTCGACAAAGTTTTCAAGAAACATTGAGTTAAAGATTCCGTTTGTAACTGCTGCCATGGATACGGTTACCGAAGCTAAGATGGCCATTGCCATTGCGCGTGAGGGAGGAATCGGTGTGATTCATAAGAATATGTCCATTAAAGAACAGGCTAAGCAAGTGGCTACCGTGAAACGTGCCGAGAACGGTATGATTTATGATCCTGTCACTATTAAGCAAGGATCTACCGTACGCGATGCCCTCGCATTGATGGCCGAATATAAAATCGGTGGTATTCCGGTAGTGGATGACAATAGATATTTAGTCGGTATTGTAACAAATCGTGACCTTCGTTTCGAGCGTAACATGGATAAGCGTATCGACGAGGTGATGACAAAAGAAAATCTGGTGACTACCAATCAGTCAACCGACCTGGAAGCGGCTTCACAGATTTTGCAGTACCATAAGATTGAGAAATTACCGGTAGTCGACAAAGAAGGAAAGTTGATCGGACTGGTGACTTACAAAGATATTACAAAGGCCAAGGATAAACCCATGGCTTGCAAAGACTCGAAAGGCCGCCTGCGTGTTGCTGCCGGTGTGGGTGTGACGGCTGATACATTCGACCGTATGCAGGCATTGGTAGATGCCGGCGCCGATGCCATTGTGATCGATACGGCCCACGGACATTCAAAGGGAGTGATCGACACGCTGCGCGAAGCTAAAAAGCGCTATCCCGACATTGATATCGTAGTTGGTAATATTGCTACGGGGGATGCAGCCAAAGCTTTGGTGGAAGCCGGAGCCGATGGTGTGAAGGTAGGTATCGGTCCGGGTTCCATTTGTACGACACGTGTTGTCGCCGGAGTGGGCGTACCTCAGCTCTCGGCTGTTTATGATGTTGCGAAAGCTTTGAAAGGAACGGGCATTCCTTTGATCGCCGATGGCGGACTCCGTTATTCGGGCGATGTGGTGAAAGCCCTGGCTGCCGGAGGATATAGCGTTATGATTGGTTCATTGGTTGCCGGAACAGAAGAAAGTCCGGGTGAAACGATTATTTTCAATGGCCGTAAGTTTAAGTCATACCGTGGTATGGGCTCGCTTGAAGCAATGGAGAATGGTTCAAAAGACCGTTATTTCCAGAGTGGCGAGATGGACGTAAAGAAACTGGTTCCTGAAGGAATTGCCGCCCGCGTGCCCTATAAAGGAACTTTATATGAAGTGATTTACCAATTGACCGGTGGTCTGCGTGCCGGTATGGGATATTGTGGTGCTCCCGACATCGAGAAACTGCATGATGCCAAGTTTACCCGCATCACCAATGCCGGGGTTATGGAGAGCCATCCGCACGATGTGACGATTACGAGTGAGTCGCCTAATTACAGCCGTCCGGAGTAATAGATAGTAAAAAGACAAAAGGAATATTGGCAGATATTCTTTGAAAATATCGATTGAGCGGGTTGAACGGATCACCTTTGGAGGTGCTCCGTAACATCCGCTCATTTTTTTTGTTTTGATATGAACATCTGAATGTAGAATGATATGAAGAAGATTCTGGTTGGAACACTGACCTGTTTGTTTGGGGCGATTGCCGGCCATGCCCAGCAAGATCCGGTATTGATGCGGATTAATGGGCAGGATATTACCCGTTCGGAGTTTGAGCGTTTCTGCCACCGGAATAAACCTTCGGGAATAGCCGGGAAGGAGACTCTGAAACGCTGTGCCGATCTTTTTGTCGATATGAAGTTGAAGTTGTCTGCAGCGCAAAAAGCCGGATTGGATACTGTTTCTGATTTTCGTACAGAGATGGAGAATTATCATCGAGCCTTATCCAGGTCCTATCTTACCGATTCTGCTACCGATGAGGCCTACGCAAAGAAACTCTACGATCAGATGAAAACCCGCTCTGCTGCCGGCGAAGTTAAGGTTATGCGTATTTTCCGTTATCTTCCGCAGACTGCCTTACCCCATCATTTGCGGGAGGCACAGATCTTGATGGATTCACTCTATCATGTCTTGGAGACTCATCCCGATATTGACTTTAGGACACTGGTAAACAAGTACTCGGATGATAAGAAAGAGTTTTGGATGGGTTGGTTGCAGACTTCGCAGGAGTTTGAAGAAGTAGCCTTCTCTTTAAAAGATGGAGAGTATTCAAAGCCGTTTTTTACACCCAAGGGTATACAGATTATCAAGGTGACAGGCAGGCGGGAAATTCCTCCATTCGAACAGATACGCGGAGAATTGATTCATAAACTCTCCCGTCGCCCGGGTACGGATAAAGAAATTGAGTTATGGGTGAACAAGTTGAAGAGTACCTGTCAATATACTCCGGACAAGGCCGGGATGGAAGAGTTGCTTGCCTCGGGCAGGACTTCCCGCACTCTTTTTACGCTGGACGGAAAAAGCTTTACCGGGAAAGACTTTGAACGGTTTGCCGATGCCCATCCCATGGGGATAAAACGACAATTGAATGCCTTTGTTGTGAAATCAATTCTTGATTACGAAAACAATCGCCTTGAACAGAAATATCCTGATTTCCGACTGGCCTTGCAACAGCGCCGTGACGATCTGCTTTTAGCCGCTATAACCCGTCGCGAATCGCGTCAGGTCAGTCTGTCCGATTCTGTTGCGCTGAAAGCCTTTTTTAAGGAACACCGGACCGATTACAATTGGGATTCGCCCCGTTACAGGGGTGCCGTATTGCATGGAACCCATAAAAAGACTCTGAAAAGTGCACGTAAATTCTTGAAGAAACTTCCCGAGGAAGAGTGGAAAGACGCCATCCGCCTGACGTTTAATACTCCTGCTTCGCCAGCCACTATCCGGATAGAACAAGGAACTTTTGCCGAAGGTGACAATGTTTTTGTTGATAAGTTAGTGTTTAAAAAAGGAGATTTCGAACCCTTAAAGTCCTATCCTTTTACTGTTGTTCTAGGTGAGAAAAAGAAAGGGCCGGAGTCCTACCATGAGATCATTCCCCAATTGATCCGGGATTATCAGAATCATCTGGATGCACTTTGGACAGAACGTCTCAGAGCTTCTGCTAAGGTTGAAATTAACCAAGAGGTTTTAAAAACCGTTAATAATCACTGATGCAACGAATTATTGTATTATCTTCGTACCTTAAATTAAGTATAATTCAGTTGACAATGCGAAAAACGGGCCTTCTGCTAATCTCTCTCCTTTTCTGTGCGTCGTGTGCCGACAAGCATATGCTTAAAAAACTGTTTCCCCTGATTTTACTTCACTCATTCTATCCAGTACCTCCTTTATTATCC
>ENA-OQLC01001041-OQLC01001041.1-human-gut-metagenome-genome-assembly--contig:-NODE-1041-length-14414-cov-4.277603_pt1 | contig 14414 bp, 13 predicted proteins | sample MGYA00242653_ERZ504807 | MGnify/ENA primary metagenome ERZ504807 (study PRJEB26092, sample SAMD00036381) | human gut metagenome | host: Homo sapiens | study: EMG produced TPA metagenomics assembly of... | reverse complement strand
AGACAGGCACCGATTCCACATGCCATTCTCTCTTCCAGAGAAATATAGCATTCGATTCCGTTTGTTTCTGCATACTGTTTGATCGCACGAAGCATCGGAGTTGGTCCACAGGCATAGATCATATCTGCTTCCAGCGCATTCTCACGGATTGCATCCATGACATTTCCTTTTGTTCCGACACTGCCATCTTCGGTTGAAATATAAAGCTCTCCTGCCTGTTCAAATTCTTCTTTCAGGAAGGTATGTGCATCACGGTATCCAACCACAATCTGCTTTTTCTCACATTCCATCTGTTTTGCAAGCTCCAGGATCGGCGGCACACCGATTCCTCCTCCCATCAGAAATACCTTCTTTCCTTCGGCCTTCTCAAATGGGAATCCATTACCAAGTGGTCCGATCACCGGAATGGTATCTCCTGCCTTCATCTGTGAAAATTCTTCTGTTCCGGTTTTTTCCCCTGTTACACGGTAAACCACACGAAGTTTTCCACCTTCTTTATCGATCTCACAGATACTGATCGGGCGTGGAAGAAGCTTGCTTCCATCATTGGTATACATGGAAATAAACTGCCCCGGTCTTGCACTCCCTGCTGCTTCTGTCTGGATCCACATACTGAAGATTCCATCTGCAAGCTGCTCCTGCGATACAACCTTTGCCTGTTCTTTTTTCTTTGTAGTCATCTTCTATTCTCCTATAATCCGGATTTGCCGGTATGTCAGAAGCTTCTGTCACACCGGCTCATTCTTTTCTCTTATCTGTTCTCAAGCGCGCCTTTGATATCTGCTACCATGGCTTCTACTGCTGCACGGGATGCATCTCCAAAGTTCTCTGCACCGTATTTTGCATAAGCTTCCTGCTTATATGCTGCAATGATTCCTCTGGATGAGTTTACGATTGCTCCAAATCCATCTTCATTGAAGAAATGAACCAGATCTTTTCCTTTTCCACCTTGTGCACCGTATCCCGGAACCAGAATGTAGGATTTCGGCATTACTTTACGAAGGACTTTTCCCATCTCCGGATAAGTAGCTCCCACAACTGCTCCGATGTAGCTATAATCATCACCCATGCAGTCTACTCCCCACTCGGCAACCTTTTCTCCGACCAGTTCGTAAAGCGGACGGCCATCGATCAGCCGATCCTGGAATTCTCCACTGGATGGATTGGATGTCTTAACAAGGATAAAAAGACCTTTCTTCTCTTCTTTACATACTTCGATAAATGGCTTTACTCCGTCAGATCCAAGATACGGATTCACAGTAGCGAAATCTTCATCGAACGGTACATAGGATTTGCTTCCTACCTGAACTCTTCCAAGATGTCCAACAGCATATGCTGCTGAAGTAGAACCGATATCACCTCTCTTGATATCTCCGATGACAACAAGTCCTTTTTCTTTACAGTAGTCTACCGTCTTCTTGAATGCCTGAAGTCCCGGAATTCCGAACTGTTCGTACATAGCGATCTGCGGTTTAACTGCCGGGATCAGATCATAAGTCTTATCCACGATCTCTTTGTTGAACTGCCAGATAGCTTCTGCTGCTCCTTCCAAAGTCTCTCCATACTCTGCAAATGCCTTTTTCTGTACCTGCTCTGGTACATAGGAAAGCATCGGATCCAGTCCGACAACGATAGGTGCTCCTGTTTTTTTAATGTTAGCGACTAATTTGTTAATCATCTTATTCCCTCCAGTTTTCTATTTATATTTTTACTGTAACAGAAAGTATTGTCCTTTTGTTACCTGAAAAAAAATATTCTTTACTTATGATATCATATTAAAAACTAAAAGGGAATGCCGTTTTCGGCATTCCCTCCGGATTTCTGTTATTGATTGATTTTATTTCTCACCTGTTCCAATGCTGCATCAAGCTGATTATCTGCATCCGGATTATTCTCATCCTGCTGATATTCAACTTCTACGTCCGGCGTAATTCCTTTTTTGTGAATATTTCTTCCATTCGGAGTATAGTACTCAGCCATTGTCAGCTTCACACAGGTTCCGTCTCCAAGATCAAAAATCTGCTGAACGATTCCTTTTCCGTAAGTTGTTGTTCCGACGATCGATCCAAGTCCGTAGTCCTGGATCGCTCCGGCAAAAATCTCGGAAGCACTTGCACTGTTGCCGTCAACAACAACCGACATCGGCTTCGTAAACTGGTGTTCATCATCCGATGAGATCACCTCTTCGTGACCACTCTTGTCTTTTGTTGACACGATCGTACCTTTTGGCAGCAGCAGATCCAGCATCTGTGTGACTGTCGCAAGATTGCCTCCCGGATTCGCCCGAAGATCAACCACAAGTCCTTTCATCCCCTGGTCCTCCAGACTGCCGAGTGCACTCTTGAACTGGTCATAGGTCACACTGTCAAATTCCGTAACCCGGATATAACCGATCTGGTCATCCTTCATTTCAGACTTGACTGTCTCCACCTGGATTTTTCTCCGGGTAACCGTCATTGTCACTTCCTTCGCATCATCCCCACGCAGGACTGTGATATCAACAGTCGTATTCTCTACACCGCGGATCAGCTGTACAACATCGGAAAGATCCGTTCCACTTACATCCTTATCTCCGACCTTATACAGAATATCATTTGCCTGGATACCTGCTTCATTCGCCGGGCTGTTCTCATAAACCTGAACTGCAGTGATCACCTTAGTTTCCTGATTCTGCGAAAAAACAACTCCGATTCCCGAATACTCTCCCGAAGTTGATTCCTGCAGGGATCTGGTCTGTTCTTCATCATAATATACAGAATACGGATCTCCCAGTGCATTAATGTATCCACTGTAAAGTCCGTTCTCCAGATCTTCTTCTTTCAAATCATCTGTATAAAGATAATTTTCATCAATCAGCTTTTTCAGTTTATTCAGTTTTTTCTCTTCCTGCGCATTTACGACCTTTTCCTGACTGGTCCCAAGGTCTACACCTGCAACATTCATAATTCCAAGTGCCGCAGCACCTACCATAAACATGGCGAGGGCGCCTGCAAGCGCCCCCTTCCAAAAATTCTTTTTATTATTTTCCATCATTTACTCTTTCATACCTGTTATGTATTATCTTACAGATAGTTCAATGGATTGACCGGTACACCATTTACATGAACTTCAAAGTGAAGATGTGGTCCTGTGGAAATTCCGGTCGTACCGACATTTCCGATCACCTGACCTCTTGCCACCGTCTGTCCCACGGTAACATTCATCGAACTCAGATGCTGATACCATGTCTGCATTCCATTACCGTGATTGATTACGATGTAATTTCCACGTGCACTATTGTACTGTGCGGTAATAATGGTTCCAGAATCAGCCGCATAAACTGCTGCTCCGTATCCTGCACCATAATCGATTCCGTCATGACCGGTTGTTGCACCTGCAGTCGGTGCCACACGTCCGCCAAAGCCACTGGTAATCGCTGCTCCCGGTACCGGATGTGTAAGTGATCCGGTTCCCGTTGCACTTGCATTGCTGCTCGTATTGCCTGAGCTGCTTGTGCCTGACGAAGCTGCTGCCGCTGCCTGTGCAGCCTGAGCGGCTGCCGTTGCTTCTGCTTCTTTTCTGCGGGCTTCTGCCGCCTCTGCTTCTGCAATCAGCTGCTTCAGCTTGTCAGCATTACTACTGATCTCAGATGTCAGGTTATTGATCTGAATGTTCTTATCAGCAAGAAGCTTTTCTACATTTGCCTGTTCTCCCGCAAGTTCATCCTGCAGGCTTTCCAGCTCTGCATACTCTTTTTTAAGTGCATTTTCTCTGTTCTCGACATCTTTTCTTGTATCTTCGTATTCTACAAGAAGTTCACGGTCACATTGGGAAATCTTGTTGATGTATTCTGCTTTGTTCAGCAGATCTGCAATACTGTTAGCTTCCATCAGGATCTCCAGGAATTCATTGCTCCCGTTCTCATACATATACTTGATACGTAGCTTCATCGTCTGGTACTGGTCATCTTCGTTGGCTTTCGCAGTTACTAGCTCTGTCTCTGCATCATTGATCTCCGTCTCTTTTGCAGTCAGATCTGACTGTGTCTTCTCCATCTTTGATACAATGGAATCCAGTTCAGAAGAAAGTTCCGACTTCTCCGCCTCAGCCGTATTCTTCTGCTTTTCCAGCTCCTGCTGCTTCTTTTTCGCATCCGAAATATCATCAGCCTGTGCCGGAATTACCATACTGAAGCAAAGTGTAAACGCCAGTAACGCCCCAAGTATCTTTTTCCCTCTTATCATATTCGTCTCCCTTAAATATTATGCGACTAGACTCTTAAGTGCTTTCTAATCGTAAAGAAACTTCCCACAAAACCAATTCCGATTCCCAGTAAAAGTCCGACCGGAAGCAGTGTCTTGTATACCTGCCCCACAGGAAGGAAATCCAGAATATTATTCAGCAGGCTGAATTTTGTAAGAATATAAGTAATTGCTTTATTATAAAGTACATAAAAGATACCAAGCGGAATTGCCGCACCGACAAGACCGATCAGGATACCTTCAATGATGAACGGTGCCCGTACAAAACCATCCTTCGCACCGATATATTTCATAATTGCAATCTCTTCCCTTCGGACAGTAATACCCATTGTGACCGTATTGCTGATCAGGAAAATGGATACTGCCAGAAGAATCGCAATGATAACAACCGATACATACCATACCAGCTTGTTCACACTGTTCAGTGTATTGGCTACGGTATCTGATTTGTTAACCTTGCGAACCCCGTCAAGGCTTTCCGCAAAGGAAACCAGCTTCTTCTGTGAAGCCACATCTGTCATATATACTTCATAGTTGTCAGATCCTGCCAGAGGGTTATCATTTTTAAATCCTTCTGCAAGGTCACTTGATTCGCCAAAATACTGATCTTTAAATGTCTCCCATGCTTCGTCTGCAGACACATACTTGATCTCTTTTACACCATCCTGCTTTTTAAGCTGTACGCCAATATTATCAATCTGCTCCTGCGTTGCATCATCATTAAAAAATACAGTGATTGCCACGCCTTCTTCTGCTTTGTGTACAATATACTGGAAGTTCATAATAATTGAGAAAAACAGTCCGAACACAAAGATACATGCAGCCATAGTTGCAACAGATGCCAGTGAAAACATCTTATTTCTTCCAATATTCTTAACTCCCTGTTTCACGGAGTATCCAACTGTACTAATCCTCATGCTTATACCCACCTTCTTGTTCGTCGCTGACAATGACACCCTTCTTCATCGTAATAACGCGCTTTTTCATCTCGTTTACAATTTCCTGGTTGTGAGTAACTACCAGAACTGTAGTTCCTCTCTCGTTCGCTTCTTCAAGAAGTTTCATGATCTCCCAAGAGTTGGTTGGATCCAGGTTTCCTGTCGGCTCATCAGCCAGCAAAATAGCGGGCTCATTTACAACAGCTCTGGCAATTGCAACTCTCTGCTGTTCCCCACCGGACAATTCCTTCGGGAACGCTTTGTACTTCTGTGCCAGTCCGACAAGTGACAGAGCCGCCGGCACTTTCTTTTTGATGACACGGGTTGATTTTTCTGTAACCCGCTGTGCAAATGCAATATTCTCATAAATATTGCGGTCCTTCAGAAGTCTGAAATCCTGGAATACAACGCCGATTCCTCTTCTGTACTGCGGAATCTGGCGATGTTTCATACGATTCAGATTCTGACCGTTGACAATAATCGTACCTGACGTTGGTTCGATCTCCTTCATCAGAAGACGTATCAACGTGGACTTTCCGGAACCGCTGTCTCCAACTACGAATACGAACTCTCCCTGTTCGATCCGAAGGTTGATACCATTGAGTGCAGCAATACCCTTCGAGTATTCCTTGGTAACTTCTTTAAGTTCTATCATATGCTCCTCCTAATTATCCATACTCCGATATAACTTAATACTCCAGTGTTTCCATGTATTTCATATATTTGACTACCATCAGCGCGATCTTGAATGTGATTGCATCCTCAAATACGCGCAGATCCAGTCCTGTGCTCTTCTGCAGTTTGTCAAGACGGTACACCAGTGTATTTCTGTGAATATACAGCTGTCTTGATGTCTCGGAAACATTCAGGCTGTTCTCAAAGAACTTATTGATGGTCGTGAGCGTCTCTTCATCAAATTCGTCCGGAGATTTCCCCTCAAAAATTTCGCGGATAAACATCTTGCAGAGCGGAATTGGAAGCTGATAGATCAGTCGTCCGATTCCAAGCGCACTATATGCAATAACTTCCTTCTCGTCGAAGAAGATCTTTCCTACATCGAGCGCAAGCTTCGCTTCTTTGTAAGACTTGGATACTTCTTTGATGTCATTGACGATCGTACCATATGCGATACGGACATTTTCTTCTCCTTCTGCTTTCAGAAGATCAAGAATCTCATGTGCAGTCTTGTCCATCTCCGGATATCCATCGCCAGGACCTAATTCTTTTACTACGATGATGTTCTTCTCATCAACAGCTGTAATAAAGTCCTTGCCCTTTCCACCCAGAACAGAACGGAGACTGTCAAGCGCACTGACATCTCTCTCCCGAGAAGTCTCAACTATAAAGATATCACGTTTTACCTCTGTGTCAATATGTAATTTTTTGGCGCGATTATAAATATCCACCAGAAGAAGGTTGTCAAGAAGGAGGTTTTTGATGAAATTATCCTTGTCAAAACGCTCCTTATATGCTACCAGAAGATTCTGGATCTGGAAGGCTGCAATCTTGCCAACCATATAAACATCTTCACTGCCGCCATTGGCGATCAGAATGTACTCCAGCTGGTGTTCATCATAAATTTTGAAAAACTGATACCCCTGAATCACCTGGCTTTCTGCCGGAGATTCTACAAACGAAAGAACGGCATTCTCATAATCTCCAGGCTCCGGAAATGTTGTCGCCAAAGTCTTTCCATCTGTATCCATCACTCCAAGATCAATCCTTGTAATTGATTTCAACCCTTCAATCGTATTCTGCAGTATCTGATTTGATATCATATTCTCTCTCCTCCATCCTCCGTGGTTCTATACACTTTGTACAATCTTCATCCCCCGCAACTGTGGACTTAGCCATATACATATATAATACTTTAATACATATTACCAAAAAAATAAAGAGGAAATCACATTTTTTTATGCATTTCCTCAATTGAGTTTATTATAAAATTTATTCTATCGAAAAAGATTTTTTGATTTTTTTTATTATTTTCAGTCTTTTGTCGCTTCAATTATACTTCTTTTCTTTTTTGCTCTTTTTTGATCTCCCGTTTTAAAATCCTTTTACCGATAAAATTTTTCAGGTGATCTGCCCAGTTCTCACCATTTGCAAAGGAAGCAATACTATGTCCTGTTCCAAACCACATTCTGGTATTCAGCTGCTCTTTGCACCGGTAAACAAACTGTTCCTGCCAAGGGAAATCCATGCTGGCAATCACACAGTCTACTTCTCCGCCGTTGACCAGATTGGTGATCCTGTCATCCTCACTTTCGTCTGCCGGTACTGCTTTCATACCGACAACCTGAATCCCACTGTATGCCTCATGCAGATAGCCCTGCAGTCTGTCTCCTTCTTCCTCAGATCCTGCCAGTATAAATATCTTACAGCGGTTCTTATGAAAATAATGGAATACCATCTTCAGCATCGTCTGATCCTCCATCTCCTGGATCCGCTTTCTATCTGTGATCTTTGCAGCTTCAAGAATCGCCATATCTCCCGGAAGCAGAAGATCCAGTTTCTCCAGCTCTTCTTTCATACCGTCAAGCTGTGTCGCTCTCATCAGGGTATCCACCGTAACAATATCTACTGTGTTAAGTTCTTCTGTCTGCATATATTCTGCAATGATCTTCATCGCATCTTTTGCCGTACAGTTATCAAGCTGTACGTCCAGTACGTTCATTTTTTCATTCATTTGCCTCACCCGTTCCATTTTCTCGGTTTTTGCGGTCAAGCGATTATATCAAACATACAGTGCTTTTTCAACAAACGTTGCAAAATATTCACATTTTTTAAAATTTGTAATATTATTGTAAATTCCCAGTCTCATTCTTCCTGGATTTTTTTGAAATGATTCCTCCGATCCGCCCGGTTTCTTTTGATGACAGACTCTTCCAGCCATCTTCCAGAACCTTATCGAGAAGTCCAAGCTCCTCCGCAATCTCGTATTTTACCCGCTCACTTGTTTCCAGATTGGGGATATCTTCGCGTCTGATTTTCTTTGTCTTTGTGCTTTTCATACCTTTCAACTCCTTTTTCAGAGTGTTTCCCCAATTACGGATTTTATACATTTATACCTGATTATTATAAAAGAAGCCGAAAACATTACTTCCGGCTTCTTCTCCTTCTGCCTTTTCTTTATCGGCAAAGCTCTCTTATTTTTTATTCCGGATCCGGAATGATAACTGCTGCAACAAAATAGGCAACCACAGCAGTCCCACAGCTTACGCAAGCCAGCAAAACACCTCCAAGCCGGATCAATGTAGGATCGATATTAAAATATTCTCCAAGGCCTCCACATACACCGCAGATCTTACGGTTTGTTACGGATCTGTATAATCTTTTCTGTTCCATAAAAATTCCTCCTAAAAGTTTCTCCTATTTTTGTGTTTCTTCTATTATATATGTGTTTCATCTGATACATTTTTCTGTCTATGTTAATTCTAATGGAAACGGATCTCCATGCTGCCTGCTCCGTTCGATATCTCAATCGTGCGTTTACTGCCATTATTGATTGACTTCTCTGTGCTTAAGCCGCCAAGATCTATATCTTCTCCAATTTCTACCGAACCGGCACTGCTATCCAGTTCATAATTATAATCCTCCACTTTTCCTTCCAGATTCAGTGTGACGCTTCCAGCACCACAGTCAATATCCACTTCTTTTTCCACTGTTCCATAAAAATCCAGACTTCCGGCACCTGTTTCTACATCTAACTCCTCTATATCTGCATTTTTTATTGTACAGCCTGATGCCCCGCTTTCAATCTTAAGGCTTTTCGCATTTAGTCCATCGATCTCTGCTGTTGCTGCACCATATTCCATGTCCACCTGATCGAACTTGTAATCTCTTGGAAGATAGATCACAAGTGTTCCCTTTACGTTTCTCACATTTTTGAAATCGAAACTGCTGCGCATTTTCGTTGTTATTTCCAGAGTTTTCCTGTCATCGGACAGTCTTTTCTGCACTGCATTTTCCGTTTTCATTCTGGAATCATCCACATGGATCTTATCATCCGTCCCTGTCTTGATCTGTACCTCACTTGCACTGATATCAAGCTTCAGATTCTCTACGCTTGAAAATGTCTCCCCTGATACAACATTTTCTGTCTCTTCCGGCTCATCATCGTCGTCATCATCATCCCAATCTTCCTCGAAAGAAACGTAATCCTTTCTTATAATACCAATTCCATTCGGATATGCTTTTTCAAACTGTGAAAATGTGACTCCAAGACATAACGCAATGATACAAAATACAACTCCTGCCCCTGTCAGGCTTATAATAACTGTCCAGAAAATCTTCCATCCTTTTTTCATCTGCATTCACCTCTCTTTTTCTGAAATGGTCTGCGACAAAGATTTACAAGCCCACGGAACATCATTGGAATCAGTTTGATGCATCCCCATCCGATCAATACTGTCAATACTGTCCCAAGTGCCAGCAGCAGGCAGCCGACACCAAGCATTCCCATTCCAAGAGCCGGGGAATAAAACAGCTGACCAAATCCGTGAATCCCCAACAGAATCCCTACGGCTGCGGTTGCAACTGCTGCCACCCAGATTGCTATTGCTGATATTGCAAGTGCGACCAGAACTCCAAATGCCGCCAAAAGAAGACCAAGTGCTGTCGGAACTACAATTGGAAGTCCAATCACAAGGATACAGATGATCAGAATGATCTTAACGGCACTGGATTTCTTCCGTGGCATTCCTGTCGTCTGACCCGCACCATATCCCTGATTTCCCGCATATGTATATCCATGATTAGAATTGGTTGTATAAGAATACTGTCTTTCTGAAAATGGATTCCTGTCATTCTGTGACTGTCTTTCTCCATATGTCTCCGAATAGCTTTCTTTATAATAGTCATCTCTTCCTGCCGGGTACTCACTGCTTTCAAAACGCCTGTCCTGATATCCTCGCTCTCCATACTCTCCATAACTTTCCGCCTCATCGGCATTTCCATTTATCCCGGCACGGATCGTTTCTGCAAGCTTTGCAGGACTTCCCAGCTCTTCGATTACTTTTTCTTCATTCTCACTTCCGGCGTCATCAAAATAATCATTGTAATACTGCATTGCTTCTTCTCTTTCTTCTTTCGAAATTCCATGAAGCAGTGCATCTAATTCCCTCATATACTCTGTACGGCTCATTCAGCTGCACCTCCCTCGAACATCTCTGTAATTTTCCTTGTGTAGTTCTTCCATTCGACTTTATACAAATTAAGCTGTGCCATTCCTTTTTCTGTAACTTTATAGTATCTGCGGTTTCTTCCGTCAAACTGCATATCATAGACCTCCAGACATTCATCTTTCTGAAGTCTTCTCAGTACCGGATACATTGTTGACTCTGATACATTCAGAACTTTCCGAACATCCTGGGTAATCTTATATCCATAGGTTCCTTCCTGCTCCCGCGACACAACAGCAAGCACGATCGCATCAAGGAGGGCAGCTCCGGTGTTAAATACCATATGATTCACATCCTTTTATTGTTTGTTATATTGTTTTGTTAAGCATATTATACGTTATATAATATAGTGAGTCAATATAATATTGTATAAGACTTTCTGAAGATTTCCTAAAGAAATGGTGGGAGACGGATGGTGGGAAGGAGGTTGTGACAGCTGGGGAATCAAATATTTTAAATATTTGGGTAAAGAAAAAATGTGATTATTATTTGAATGATTAGAATAATAGGGATTCCTAATTTGAATTTCAGGTGGCGGGTTTTATGGTGGTAGTGTTTCATGGCGAGGAGGGCAGCGGGGGAGCCGCCCAGAAGGGCCAGGAGGATGAGGGTTCGTTCGGGGATTCGCCATTTGTTTTGGCGGGCTTTGGTTTTATCGGCGGCGTAGGTGAAGTAGGTGATGATGTTGATCAATAGCAGGTATGCCAGGAGTATTATTTTAATCATTTTTGTAGCCCTCCAGGTGGATTTCTTTGCAAAGGGTGAAGGAGTAGATGATCTGTTCTTTTACTTTTTTCCGGGTGATCTGTTCAAGGGCTTTGGTGTAAAGGCGGAGCTGTTCCTGGTAGCGGTCTTTTAGTTCGACTTCGGTTTGTACACGGTCGGTTTTATAATCGAGTACGATGATTTCTCCGTCTTCTTCAAAGTAAGCATCAATAATTCCCTGGATCAGTACCATTTCACCCTTTTTCTGATCTGGATAAAATTCTTTTGCATCTACACCGAGAACAAACGGCTGCTCGCGGTAAAGTGTTTTTGCCCTGGCTGCATTTTGCATTCTTTTTCCTACATTCGTATTAAGAAACTCCATAATTTCTTTTTTTTGAATACACCCGGCTGTTCCCGCATCCAGGTATCCTTCGTTTTTCAAATTCTCTATGTTTTCCCGCAGTAAATCCATCGTATATATTTTCGTAAAATCAAGAAGTTCCATTACTTTATGATAAGCTGTTCCTTTTGTTACTCCTTTTACCTCTTCTTCCTCTTTCATAAAATTCGGAAGGATTGGAACAATCTCCTCTTCCGGAATCAGTATTTCTCCATCTTCTTCTTCCGAAGCTGCCGCATATTTTTTCAGCTCTGACACGGTGTACTTCATTTTCATCTGATCTTCACCCTGATACGGATATCTGTAGGAAAATGCTTCCTCGATTTTTGCCCGAAAACGTTCATCCGTCACAGCCATCGGATGTTCTTCTGCTTCTATTTTTTCAAGGAACACCTCTTTTTCCAGATAATCTGCTGCTTCCTTATCCACTTCACCTTCTACAAGCGTATCAACACCAATCACTTTTAATTCGATTGGAACTTCTTCTGTTTTACGCACTGCCGCCGGAAGGATCCAGTCATAATAAGACGTTGCACGTGCAAGTTTTGTAAAGTCCAGTGTTTCTTTCTGACTGTTTTCCTGTTCCAGCTGACAGGCTTCCAGCTTGTCTGCCGCATGTGGAACCGTTCCGATAAGAATCAGCTTTTCCTTTGCACGTGTAAGTGCTACATAAAGCACACGAAGCTCCTCACCAAGATTTTCCAGACCGATTTCATTTTGAATAACTTTCTTTAATAGTGTCGGAGATTTGGTTCGCCACTCCAGATCGATCGCATCGATTCCAAGCCCCAGATCCGGATGGATCACAACGCTTGCCGTGGTATCCTGAATGTTGAACCTCTTTCCCATTCCGGCCACGATCACAACCGGGAATTCCAGTCCTTTACTCTTATGGATACTCATCAGACGAACTGCATCCGTCTGCTCATCGTAAAGCCCGGCTTCCCCAAAGTCTACATTATATTTCTTGAGCTGATCAATATAACGGACAAAATGATACAGTCCCTTATAGCTGGTTGCCTCAAATGCCTTTGCCCTGGTGATCAGCATATCAAGATTCGCGCGCCTTCCTTTTCCTCCTGGCATTGCCGCGATATAATCCCGGTATCCTGTCTTTTTCATGATCTCCCACAGGAGATCATGGATTGCCGTGTACGGTATCCGCTCCCGGAAATATAAAAGCCATCCAAATACATCGCGCACTTTTTTCAGAATGCCCGCCGGAAGATCTGTCTTTTTTTCCGGATCCGCTGTTTCCAGTACATTCTGATAAAATGGTACTTCTGTATTCAATTCTCTGATCTGTGCCAGTTCCTCATTTGTCATTCTTCCAAACGGAGATTTCAGCACCGCAACGAGTGGGATGTCCTGACGAAAATTGTCAAGTACACGCAGATAGTCCATCATCCATCCAATTTCCAGAGTTTCAAAATACCCATCTGCCGATTCAGCCAGAACCGGTAATCCCTCCTCCTGCAAAATTCGTGTAACAGTATCGGTCCATCCTGCAGGGCTTCTTGTCAGGATTACAATATCCTGATAGCGTACCGGTCGCAACATTCCCGTTTCTTTATCTACAATCTGCTGACTTTCCATCAGCTCTCCGATTCTTTGTGCGATCAGACGGACTTCCAGCTCTTTTGCCGTCTGGCTTCCGCTTCGCACAGAAAGCCCGGTATCCTCTTCCTCACTTTTTGTATCCAGAAGAAGGATTTCTGTCTCATTCTTTTCGGATTCCGGGTAAGAAGCTCCCACATAAAGTGCAGCATTCTCATCGTATGTGATCCTTCCAAGCTCTTCGGTCATGATCTGTCGGAAAATGAAGTTTACCGCATCCAGCACTTCTGCCCGGCTTCGGAAATTTTTGTGCAGATCGATTCGCCTGTTTCCTCCGTCCGTCAGACTGTAGGTATTGAATTTTTCCATGAAAAGCTCCGGCCTTGACAAGCGGAAACGGTAAATACTCTGCTTCACATCTCCTACCATGAAGAGATTATTTTCCCCTCTGCTGATCCGGGACACACTGGTCAGGATCGCCTCCTGGATCAGGTTACTGTCCTGATATTCATCGATCATTACTTCCTCAAATGTATTCTGATACTCCTTGGCCACCTCAGAAGGCACTCTTTTTTCGTTTTCTTTTCTTGTCAGGATCTGCAAGGCAAACTGTTCCATATCCCGGAAATCGATCAGATTTTTTTCTGCCTTCTTAGCTGCAAGTACCCTCTGGTATTCTTTTACCAGACTGACCAGCTCATGCATCACCGGAATGCAGATTTTCCGGTCTGCTTCCATCTCAGATGGCGGCTGAAAAAAATAATTGTTTCGAATGTCATCGATAAGTTTCTTCCAGGTATCCCGATAGGCTCTTACCTGCTCTCTTTTTGTCGGATCTACTGCGTCATCTTTCTTTCTGGACAGAGTTTTCCATGCCGGCTTTTCTTTCAGTGCCTCATACATTTCTTCATAGCTCTTTGCCGCAAAAAGCTTTCTCAGAACTTTCTGATCCGCTTCCAGCATTTCTCCATACATGTACGGTCCGTCCGGTTCCATGCAGATCTGGTCCGCTTTTTCCATCAGCATCTGCATATCCGCAACTGTTCTCCGGATATACTCCATCACCTTTTCAATATAGATAGCATTTTCCCCGCTCTCTTCGTACATCCTTGCACAGTCATCCAGCCACTCCTCCGGATCCGGATAACTTCCGGCAAATTCATACAGTCTGCTGATGATTTCTTCCACCTGCAGATCTTCCCTTCCGGTTGCAAAAGTCTCCACAAAACGCAGGAAATCCTCGTTTCCTTCTTCATATTTTGCTTCCAGAAGCTCTTTCATCACGTCCTGCTTCAAAAGCTTTAATTCTCCTTCTTCCGCAATACGGAATCCCGGATCCAGATCGATCGTGTGAAAATACTCCCGGATCACAGACAGGCAGAAGCTG
>ENA-OQLC01001018-OQLC01001018.1-human-gut-metagenome-genome-assembly--contig:-NODE-1018-length-14734-cov-4.142867_pt1 | contig 14734 bp, 10 predicted proteins | sample MGYA00242653_ERZ504807 | MGnify/ENA primary metagenome ERZ504807 (study PRJEB26092, sample SAMD00036381) | human gut metagenome | host: Homo sapiens | study: EMG produced TPA metagenomics assembly of... | reverse complement strand
CCGGCTCGTCCGCGCGGTGTCCCCACGCCATGCGGGTGTTGGCCGCACCCAGCAGCGTGACGGAATCCGCCGCGCCGGGCAGCCAGACCGCCGTGGCCGTGTTGGCGGCGTAGCTCGTATCGCGCATTGCGCCGATCAGGTCCTTCGTGCCGTCCTGATAAACGGGCAGGTAGGGCGTCTCGGTGCCGTCGGCCAGCAGCAGATGTCCGCTGCTGCTCAGCTTGGCTGTGTAGCTCGTCTTGCTGCCGGTCTCGGTCTTAGCGCTGTCGGCGTAGGTCACGGTGTCGGTGACCTCGTTGACGATGGGGGCCGAGCCCGCGTTGCTGACGCCGGAGTCCTCGGCACTCTCGTTGACCTGGCTTGCCTGGACGATCTTCTCTTTAACGGCCTTGACGTCCGCCTTGTAGACGACCTTTTCTTTGACTGTCACGGTCTGGGCCTCGGGCTGCGTGTAGCCCTCGATGGGCTGGACCGCCAGCGTGTAGTCGCCGGGGGTCATGTCCTCGGCCAGCGCGGTGCCGGTCTCGGTATCCAGCTCGTAATCCGTGGCATTGCCCTTGGCGTCGGTCAGTGTGATGGTTGCCGCCACGCCCAGCAGCGGGGTCTTTTCGTTCTCGGCGTCATCCTCCTTCGCGCTTTTGGACGGCGTCGGGGACGGCGAGGCGGACGCATCGGGCGTGGGGCTGGGCTCGGGCGCGTTCTCGACGTAGAGTGTCACACCGACGTCCTGCTGGATGACGCTGGCCTCCATCGTCAGCGGCTTGTCCGGCTCCGGCGTGGGGCTCGGCGTCGGGGAAGGGGTCGGCGTGGCCGCCGTCTCGGGGGTGGCCGTCACGATGGGCGTGGGGCTGGGCTCGGGTGCGGAGAGCGGACCGACGCTGGCTGCAAACGCGCCCAGGCCGATGCTGGCGGTCAGCACCACCGCCGTGCCGCCCGCGGCCAGCTTATACAGCGGCAGCCGCGCAAAGGTGCTGCCGGAGAAATACCGCATGGGGTTCTTCTTATTAAACATTCCTGTTCCTCACAGTTAAAAAGCGATAAACTATTACAAAATGAATCATACCACGAAAAAGGCCCCCGCCGCAAGTGGGCAGGGGTGGAAAATCGCACAGAAAAACGCCGAAATTTTCAACATCCATAGGGTCTGTTTGTGGATAATTGTGACACCGCGGACACAACTTTCCGGGCATCTAGTGGTCGCGGCTGCCGTCAGGTGCCAGCAGTTGTGTTGGGCAAAAATTCCTCCACCAATAAATCGACACACGCACCGTAGCTGAGCTCCGACCCCGCAAGAAACGGCCAGCGCCCGGTCAGCGGGTCGTAGAGGTGGCTGTACCCCGCAAAAATTTCGTTTTTGTACTGTTTATTATAGAAGAATAGCACCATGCTTGCAAGCCGGTTGCCTTCCCACGCGGGGGAGGGCTTAGGGGGACTGGATTTTTACGTTTGATTTGCTATAATAAGCGTAGAGGATGCAGGGGCGGATGCAGGCATCGACCCCTGCAGCAAACGGAGGGCAATATAGGAGAGCAATATAAGAGGTAAACACCATGCAATACGTCAATTTCGGCACCACAGGCTTACAAATCTCCCGCCTTGGGTTTGGCGGCATTCCCATTCAGCGCATCGACCAGCCCGGCACGCGGGAGCTGCTGATCGCCGCGCATAAGGCGGGCATCAATTACATCGACACCGCCCGCGCCTACACGGTCAGCGAGGCATGGATCGGCCAGTCGCTGGAGGAGGCCGGGCTGCGGGATGACTTCATTCTGGCGACCAAATGCCGCGCACTGACCAAGGCCGACATGGAGGCCGAGATCGCCACGAGCCTGAAAAACCTGCGCACCGACCACATCGAGCTGTTCCAGTTCCACAACCCGAGCCTCGACGGCCTGAAAACCATTCTGGCGCCCGGCGGCGCAATGGAGGCGCTGCTCGAGGCAAAGGCCAGGGGCATCGTCGGGCATATCGGCATCACGGCGCACCTGGCCGCTGTGTTTGAGGCAGCGCTGGACATCCCCGAGATCGAGACGATCATGTTCCCGTACAACATCGTGGAGCAGCAGGGCAGGGAGCTAATCGACCGCTGCGCCGCGGCGGGCAAGGGCTTTATCGACATGAAGCCGCTGGCGGGCGGTGCCATTGAGGATGGCCGCCTGGCACTGCGGTACGTGCTGTCCAACCCGGCAGTCACGGTGTCCATCCCCGGCATGGCGACGGTGGAGGAGCTGAACGCCAACGTGGCGGGCGCGGCCAACACCGCCCCGCTCACGCCCGACGAGGAGGCCGCCTGCCAGAAGGTGCGCGACGCGCTGGGCACCCAGTTCTGCCGCCGCTGCAACTACTGTGCGCCCTGCACGGTGGGGATTTCCATCCCCAGTGTGTTCCTGTTCCAGGGGTATCTGAACCGCTACGGCCTGCAGCAGTGGGGCCGCGAGCGCTATGCGACGCTGCAGACCAAGGCTGGTGCCTGCATCCGGTGCGGTGCCTGTGAGCCGCGCTGCCCGTACAACCTGCCGATCCGGCAGATGATGCAGAAGGCCGCGGAGGATTTTGGGGAGTAAGGGTAGATAAAACAAGGCGTAGGGGCGGATTCCATATCCGCCCGTGGGGGCTTTCGCAGCCGCAAGCTGCCCGGGCGCATATAGAATGCGCCCCTACAGGGTCAACAGAATAAAGCGGCCTTCCCACAATCGCATATTTGCCGGTAAGCCGCGGGCCGGGCATGCCCGGCCCCTACCGAGTTACAGCCCGTAAATGGGCAATCGGGATGAACTCTGCCCTCATCAGTCCGCTTCGCGGCCAGCTTCCCCCACGGGGGAAGCCTTTTTTTGTTTCTGAATATTGTTTTTTGCTGGGCGAACGTGTATAATTTAATCTGTATAATTTTGTGCAATAATGTGAGGAATGAGTGCTATGCTTTCCGACCCCCAGCTGCATTATCTTGATAACGCCGCCACGTCCCGGGTGGACCCGGCGGTGGCGCAGGCCGTCAGCGAGGCGATGACTGAGCTTTGGGCCAACCCCAGCAGCCTGTATGACCCCGCCGTTGCCGTGCAGGATGCCATTGCCGCGGCCCGCCCCCGCGTGGCCAAAACGCTGCACTGCCGCAGCGATGAAATCTACTTCACGGCCTGCGGCAGTGAGGGCAACAACATGGCCGTGACCGGCGCGGCCCGCCCGCGTAAGCACTGGGGCAATAAGATCGTCGTCACGGGCTTTGAACACCCCAGCGTGCAGCGCCCCATCCGCGCGTTGAAGGACGAGGGCTTCACCGTCGTTGAGGTCATGCCCGTGGCGGACGGACGCATTGACACGCAGAAATTCCTGGCCGAGATCGACAAAAACACGGTGCTGGCCGCCTGCATGGCCGTCAACAACGAGACCGGCGCCGTGCAGGACATCGCGGCGCTGGGCAAGGGCATCAAGGCGCGCAACAGCCGCACCCACTTCCATGTGGACGCCGTGCAGGCGTGGCTGCGCATGCCCATCGACCTGCAGAAATGGCGCGAGGTCGATACGCTCTCCGTCTCCGGCCACAAGGTCCACGCGCCCAAGGGCGTCGGCGCACTGTTCATCCGGGACAGCCAGCGCCAGACGCTCAAACCGCCCTATCTCGGCGGCCATCAGGAGCGCGGCCTGCGCCCCGGCACCGAGAACACGCCCTACATTGTGGGTCTCGGCGTGGCCGCCGCGCAGGGCCAGCAGAAGCTGCGCCCCCGCATTGCACACATTGCCGCGCTGAATCGGCAGCTGCGCGCGGGACTTGAAGAATTGGACGGCATCACCCTCAATTCGCCCGATGACGCGGTGGGAGAGATCGTGAATTTCTCCACCGGCTGCATCAACAGCCAGACCTTCATCAACTACCTGAACACCCGCGCGGTCTATGTCTCGGGCGGCTCTGCCTGCGACAAGGGCGAGCCGAGCCACACCCTGCTGGCCATGGGCTGCGCCGACCTGACCGTCCGCACTGCCCTGCGCGTGAGCTTCTGCGCCGATAACACCGCCGAGGATGTGGACGCGCTGCTGGCGGGGGTAAGAGATGGCTTGAAGGAGCTGCAGCATATTTAAAGCTGTGATGCCTTCCCCTTGGGGGGGAAGGTGGCTGTGGCCCCGACCACAGCCGGATGAGGGGCGGCCTTGCTGGTGTGACCCGTGAACGGGTTGCCGCAGTAAACTTTTCCCTCATCAGCCGCTGCGGCGGCAGCTTCCCCCAAGGGGGAAGCCAAGGATTTATATGGAAAGGAATATTCCTATGAAAGAACTCATCCTCGCCTATCAGGGCGAAATGACGCTGAAGGGCCTGAACCGCGGCAAGTTTGAGGCGCGGCTGGCCAAGACGATCCGCTGGCGGCTGGAGCCGCTGGGCAAGTTCAAGGTCTATCAGGCCCAGAGCACCGTTTTCATCGAGCCGAAGGAGGACGGCCTCGACATGGACGAGGCGTTCCGCCGCGTGTCCCATGTGTTCGGCATCGTGAAGCTGAGCCGCGCCGTCGAGTGCCCGAAGGACTTTGCCGCAATATGCGAGACCGCCGAGGCGTATCTCGGCGAGACGCTGCGCGGCATCCGCACCTTCAAGGTCGAGGCCAAGCGCGCCGACAAGACCTACCCGATGAAGAGCCCCGAGATCTGCCGCGAGCTGGGTGCCTACCTGCTGGACAAGCACCATCATCTGCGCGTCGACGTGCATAACCCGCAGCTGGAGATCATGGTGGAAATTCGCGACTACGCCGCCTATGTCCACGGCCCCAAGGTCGAGGCCGCGGGCGGTCTGCCCGTCGGCACGAGCGGGCGCGCGCTGAACCTGCTGTCCGGCGGCATCGACAGCCCCGTCGCCGCATGGTGCATGGCCCGCCGCGGTCTGGCGCTGCACCACATCCACTTTGCCAGCCCGCCGTACACGAGCCTGCGCGCCAAGCTGAAAGTGCGCGATCTGGCCCGCGAGCTGGTCGAGTACACCGGCAACTGCACGCTGTTCGTCGTGCCCTACACGAAGCCGCAGGAGTATATCCGTGACAACGCGCCCGACGTGCTGTTCACGGTTCTGATGCGCCGCAGCATGCTGCGCATTGCCAATCAGGTGGCGAAAAAGCTCGAGCTGCAGGCCCTCATCACCGGCGAGAGCCTGGCTCAGGTCGCCAGCCAGACCATGGCCGCGCTGGCCTGCACAGACCAGGCGCAGGACCTGCCCGTGCTGCGCCCCTGCATCGGCATGGACAAGATCGAGATCATCAATATTTCGCGTAAGATCGGTACATTTGAGACGTCCATCGAGCCGTATGAGGACTGCTGCACGATCTTTACCCCGCCGCACCCCAAGACGAACCCGACGCTGGACGAGATCTTGGCCGCCGAGGCCGCTATGCCCGGCCTGGCCGCGCTGGAAGCCGAGGCCGCCGAGAACGTCGAGAAAATCTATATCCGCATGGGAGATGACGAGCTGCTGTGACTGCTGAAATTATCTGCGTAGGCACGGAGCTTCTGCTGGGCGACATCCTGAACACCAACGCGCAGTTTTTAAGCCGCGAGCTGGCCGAGCTCGGTATCAGCGTGATGCACCAGCATGTCATCGGCGATAACCCCGCCCGCCTGAAGGAGCTGGTTTTGCAGGCGAAAAGCCGCAGCGACCTGCTCGTCTTTTCGGGCGGTCTCGGCCCCACCGAGGACGATCTGACGAAGGAGACCGTGGCCGAGGCGTTCGGCGATACGCTGGCCTTTGACGAGGGCGAGTGGCAGAAGATCATCGACTTTTTCGCCCGGACAAACAGACGCCCCACGCCGAACAACCGCAAGCAGGCCATGTGCCCGACGGTGGGCCACAAGCTCATCAACGACCACGGCACGGCCTCCGGCGCGTGGTTTGAGGACGCCGACGGCCACTGCGCCGCGCTGATGCCCGGCGTCCCGCGGGAGATGAAGGCCATGTGGGCCGAGCAGGTCCGCCCGATTCTGCTGAAACGGCAAAACTGCACGATCCACAGCCGCACGCTGCGGGTGCTGGGCGGCGAGAGCGCCATTGCCAGCAAGGTCGCGCCGCTGTTTGAAGCCGCGAACCCCACCGCCGCCATCTACTGCAAGACCGGCGAATGCGAGATCCGCGTGACGGCCCGCGAGGCCACCGAGCAGGCCGCCGAGGCCGCCTGCAATGCCCGCATTGCGGAGTTTAAAGAGATTCTCGGCGCAGCCGCCTACGATGTGGACGTGCCCGCGCTGGAACACACGGTGGTACGCGCTTTACGGGAACGCGGCTTGCACGCCGCTGCGGCGGAGAGCTGCACCGGCGGCATGATCGCCGAGCGGCTGACGAACGTACCCGGCTCCAGCGAGGTGTTCGGCTACGGCTTTGTCACCTACGCCGAGGCCGCCAAGCAAAAGCTGCTGGGTGTGGATGCGGCTGTCATTGAAAAGTACAACGTCGTGTCCGGCCCCGTGGCCGCGGCCATGGCCTTTGGCGCTGCCCGGGAATCCGGTGCAGAGCTGGCCGTGGGTATCACGGGACTGGCCGGCCCCGGCGGCGCACTGCCCGGCAAGCCGGTGGGTACGGTCTATCTGGCCGGTGCCGACACCCGCACGGACACGGGGTATTTAATGCGCCTGACCCTGGGCGGCTATCAGGACCGCCAGATCATCCGCACCCGCGCCGCCCTGTACGCGCTGGATATGCTCCGCCGCATGGCGCTGGACCTCGATGTGCCGGACAGCGTGCGTTTCACGCCGGAGACGGCGGACGGAGATTTAGATATTTAAAACGCAAAACCGTAGGGGCGCATTCTATATGCGCCCGGCCCGTTTGCGGCTGTAGAAAGCTTCCCCGGGCGGATATGGAATCCGCCCCTACGGACAAGCTCGGCAACATTTCCAAACAAAGAAAGGTTCCACCATGGTCAACACTCAATTGAAAATCCTGCGTGTTTTCGGGCCCACGGGCGCGGAGGTATCCTCCGTGCTGCGGGGCATCCGGGATGATGGCTGCCCCGGCCTGCGTCTGCTGGAACGGGACGGCGAGTTTGCCATCTGTGTGCAGGTCAGCGCCCCCAACCGCGCCATGGCGGAGCAATACTGCGATAAATGGGCCGCGCGGCTGCGCGCCAAGTTCGGCGACGATGTCTTTGCCGAGGGGGAGACCAGCCTGGCCCAGGCCACGCTGGACGCTCTGCTGGAAAAACGCAAGCTGCTGGTTGCCGTGGACGAGCCGACGGGCCGTCTGCTGGGCAGCCTTTTGCAGCCGCTGCCCCACAGCGAGGCCGTCTTTGACTTTGGCACCGAGAGCTACGCTGACCCGCAGAAATCCCGCCGCATCACCGTGCCGGAACAGCTGCTCCGGCGCTTCCCCGGCGACATTGTGCAGGCCGCAGCGGGCCGTGCGCTGGCCGCGCTGCAGGTCACGGGCGCGGATTACGCTGCCGCCTACATGCCCGCCAGCGTCGGGCAGTGCCCCTTTGTGCTGGTGTGTGACCGCCGCGGCGCGGTGGCCTGCGCCCTGCCGCCCGATATGAACGATACCTTCATCGGCAACCAGATCCTGGACCTGCTGCGCCGCCGTTTGTTCGGCCTGCAGCTGACAGATTCCTGCATCACGTTCCGCCCCGGCCATGACCGGCCGCTGCTCGTTGTGTCGGAGGCCGCCCGGAGCCGCGGCAACACGGTGCGGTTCTCGCTGCGCCGCCGTACGCCGCCCACGCGGGACGCCGACCATACCGCCGATTTTGAGCCGATGCTCGATTTTGACCGGCCCGCGCCGGTCAGCCCGCCGAGCTTCCCGCAGCCGGAGCAGTCTGCCGTGCCCGACCCCGCGGCCCCACACCGCACGCTGCACCGCCGCGACGCCGCCGCGACGCCGCCCGAGGTCTCCGAGCCGACAGGCGTCATCCGCTTTGAAACGGACGCGGACGCGCAGACGGCGGCCCCGGAGCCGGCCCGGACGTCCGGACCGGAAGCGCCGCGGCACGCCCGCATCCGCCGTGCCCGGCCCGTGGAGCCGCCCGCCCCGGCGGACGAAGCACCTCTGCCCGACGTCCCGCAGGGCCGTGACCCCGCACCGTCGGTGCTGGACGATGACATCCCCGACTTCTCCGCGGATCTTGACCCCGCCGCCATCGCCGCCGCGCAGGCTGCCGATGACGCCGCCGAGGCCGCGGGCAAGAGCGCCAGCGTTGAGGACTTTACCCGCGCTGCGACCCAGCTGTTTGACGCCAGCGCCGTTGAGGAGGCCGCCGCAGAAAAGGCCGCGCGGAAAACCGACAAAAAGCGCCGCCGCAAGGCCGAAAAGCCCGAGAGCGGGCCGGTGCAGCCCAGCATCAAGAACCGCAGCCTTGAGATCATTGAAAAGAGCGAGCGCCGCCGCAGGCGCACCGTTATTCTGGGACTTGTCGCGCTGGCGTTGGTGCTTGCGCTGGGCGGCGGGGCGCTGTGGCTGTTCCTGCACTGTGATCTGGGCGCACGCCCCGCGGCCAAAAGCTACGGCACGGCGCTCTACGATACGACCGCCGAGAACTACCTGGGCAAGGCGCTGGAGCGCCGCCCTGGCGTCGTCGGCTATCTGGGCTGGCCCGGGCTGGACGGCGCGCTGGTTTACGCCGCCGACACGCCCGACCCGGAAACGCCCGAGAGCGGCGAGGCACCGTCTATCGTCCGCTTTGCCACGCCCAGCGCACTGGACGCCGCCACCCCCGGCAACACTGTGGTGGAATGCACGGGCAGCGACTACAAGGCGCTGGCCGACGAGGATACGCTCAAGCAGAACAGCGGCTTCACGCTGTACACGGCGGGCGGTGTCTACCGCTTCAAGGCCATCGCGGTCTACTATTTTGACCCGTCCGAGCAGGGCGCGGGCGCATTTGACCTGTACGGCAGCACCGACCTGTCGAGCTATTACGACTACCTGACCTTCGTCGCGGGCATTCAGGCCCGCAGCCTGTTTGACACTGGCGTTGACGTGGGTGACGACTCCCACTTCCTGACCGTGACGACCCACAGTGACGAGAGCGGCGTGCTGCTCTGCATCACGGGGCGGCTGATCCGCGAGGGAGAGGCAGAGCTTTTAAACACCTCGGCCATCGCGGCAGCGGAGGAGCCGCTGCTGACGGCGGCCCAGTATGAGCGCAAGGGCCAGCCAATGCCGACGGTCAGCACGCTGGTGCAGGCCAGTGTGGACCGCTACGCCCAGCAGAGCACCGCCGCCCAGGCCGCCCGCAAGAACGGCGGCACGGGCAGCGACACCGCCGCGGACACGGCGGACCTGGCACAGCGCGCGGACGACCTGCAGGCCATCACGGACAGCCTGCTGGCCAGCACCGACAAGCTGCTGGCGGGCCTGACCGACGTGGCCGGCTCGACCTCCGCCGCGGAGGCCGACCTGAACAAGGGTGCCGAGGGCAGTCTGCCCGAGCAGACCGTGACGGTGGATCAGATCAAGACCAGCGCCACGCCGGAACCGACGGCCACGTCTGCGCCCACCGAGCCTCCGGCGGATTCCGCCGCCGGTGAGACGACGACCGAGCCGACAGCCGCCCCCACCGAGGCTCCTCAGCCCGACAACAGCGGCACAGGGGAGACCATCAACGTGACGATGAACGGCACGGCCCAGACGATGGATCTGGTGCAGTGCCTGGCTATGGTGGCCCAGAACGAGCTGGGCCCCAACGCACCCGCCGAAGCCTACAAGGCTCAGTGTGTGGCGACCCACTGCTGGATCATCAGCCAGTCGGGCTACCCGTCGGTGCTGGGTGCCGAGCCGGGCGCTGCCGCGCTGGCCGCTGCGCAGGAGGTAGCCCATGTGCTGGTTACCTACAACGGGCAGGTCTGCTTCACGCCGTACTTTGCGTCGGCCAGCACCGGCACGGCCTCCGCTGCCGAGGTCTGGGGCAATGACCGCGCCTGGCTGCAGGCCGTGGACAGCCCGTATGACCAGAGCGTGTCCAGCCACTGGAACACGAACGGAAATTCCAGCGGCACGGCCCGCTTCTCCCGCCAGACGCTGCAGGACCGCATCCGCGATGTGATGGACATTGACCTGTCCGGCGTGGACCCCAACAGCTGGTTCACGATCCAGTCCGCCAACCAGTACGGCTGGGTCGCCAAGATCCAGGTCGGCCCGGACGCGGGCGTCGGCACCGTCAGCGGGCGCTGGTTCCGCGAGAATCTGCTGGCCCGCCAGAGCGTTGACGGGCGCAGCCTGCGCAGCCAGTGCTTCACGGTCAGCTACAACGCCGATCTGGACTGCTTTATCTTTGATGTCTACGGCTACGGCCACGGCTGCGGCATGAGCCAGTGGGGCACCATCGGCTACGCCCGCAACGGCTGGGGCTATCAGGATATTCTGACGCATTATTTCGTTGGGACGACGATCACGACGTATTGAGACATAAGAAAAGAGCGTGTGCACAGAAAAGCACACGCTCTTTTTTTGCCGCACGGTAGGGGCCGGGCATGCCCGGCCCCTACCGGGAGTTGTAGGGGTCGGCGTCCCCGACGACCCGCTGCCCGTTTATCACAGCGCCAAACTTACCCCATCCAGCACCGCCTTTACCAGCACATCCTTGTCATAGGTCAGCTCTAAATGGAAAAACGGTGCGTCCTCCGCCAGCAGCTTGAAAAATATCTTGTCCCCCTGCCAGATCGGAAGATCCTGCACGGCGGCCTTGTCCACCCACTCTAAGCACCCCTCGTCGCAGTCGGTCATCACGCCGGAAAAGTCCGTGCAGGTGTACAGGTGCATCCGCTCGGCGGGCCATGGGTCACAGAAAAAATCCACGATGCCGCGGTAAACCGGCGCGTGCATCGTCAGGCCGGTCTCCTCGCGCACCTCGCGCAGGGCGCAGGCCGGCGCGTCCTCACCCGGTTCAAACTTGCCGCCGACGCCGACCCACTTGTCGTGGTTGACGTCGTTTTTCTTTTTGACGCGGTGCAGCATCAGGTACGCACCGTCCTTTTCGAGATAGCAAAGCGTTGTCTGCAATAGTTCCATAACCAAACTCCTTACATAATTATAGGCATCCCCGCAGATACTACCAGAAAAAACCAGGGGGGATTTTGTATGAGAGAAACCGGAATCGTGCGCCGTATCGACGAATTGGGCCGGGTGGTCATCCCGAAGGAGATTCGGAAAACGCAGCGCATCCGCACCGGAGATTCACTCGAAATTTACACAGACGGCAACGGCGAGGTCATATTTAAAAAGTATTCGCCGCTGGCCGAGCTCGGCGAGCCTGCCGCCGTCTATGCGGACGTGCTGGCCCGGCGGCTGCGCTGCGCCGTGGCCGTCTGTGACCGGGAGCATATCGTCGCCGCCGCCGGAGCGGGCAAGGGCGAGCTGCTCGGCGCACCGCTCCCGCCCGAGATCGAGCCGCTGCTGACCCGGCGCAAGCTCTACACGGCCCCGGCATCCGCCGCGGAGCGGGAGCCGCTGGGCAGCCGGTACCTGCTGTGCGCCGCGCCGATCCTGGTACACGGTGACATCGAAGGCGGCGTGCTGCTGCACGGCACCCTGCGCGAGGCCGCACCCAACGCCGAGACCGTCCGCGCCGCCGCCACCGCCGCAGAGTTTCTGGCGCGGTGGATGGAGGAATGAAAAGCATAGCAGCGTAGAAGCCGGGCATGCCCGGCCCCTACATATATAATAATAGGGAAACTGCCCAATCCGATTGTGACGAAACTGTTAAACTTACAAAAAATTCGGAAAAACCCTTGACAGTTTGCAAAACGGGGATATAATAAACTTAGCACTCGGAGATAAAGAGTGCTAAACAAACCAACAAAAGCAAACCAAAGGAGATGAGCAGCATGGCGATGGATGCGCGCAAGCAGCGTATACTGGAAGCTATTGTTGCCCTGTATGCCAACGACGGTGAGCCTGTCGGCTCGGGTCTTTTGGCAAACTACTTTGACATGGCACTGTCCAGCGCGACGCTGCGAAATGAGATGGCTGCCCTGACCAAGCTGGGTCTGCTGGAACAGCCCCACACCAGCGCGGGCCGCGTGCCCAGCGCCCAGGGATACCGCTACTACCTCGATCATCTGATCGACGCGCCAAAGTCCGGCACCTTGCCGGAGAAGGACCGCCGCCGCATTGACGATTTGTTCGCCGCCATGGATGCCGAGCCGGAAAAGCTCGTGCCCGCCGCGACCCGCTGCCTGGCCGATATGACAGGCTGCACGGCTGCCGCTACCACACCGCAGGCGCCGGATCTCTGCATTGCCCATTTTGAGGTCGTGCAGGTGGGCCGCTACAGCGCCGCAGTGCTGGCCGTGACCAGCGCAGGCGGCGTGCGGACCCGCGTAGCCCGCGTTGACACCGGTCTGACCCGGGACGATGCCGCCAACCTGGCACAGCTGCTCAACCGCGGGCTGACTTTCGTTGCCCCGCAGGATTTAAGCCCGATGCTCATGGCCAGCATGGTGCTGGCCGCAGGACAGCGGCTGGCCCCCGTCATCATGGCGGCACAGGCGCTCGTCACCACCGGCCCGCAGGCCTGTCTGGAGGGCGCGCAGTATCTGGCAAAGATGGCGGACGTCCGCCAGAACCTCGGCACGCTGTTGGAGATCTTCTCCGACAATGAGGCCGCGACGGAGCTCATCCGCCCCGAAGGCAACAAGATCACCGCAACGCTGGGCTGCGACCTTGACCCTGCGATGCCGGGTGCCTGCATCGTCAGCAAGCGGTATTTAGCCGGCGGCGGGCTGACAGGCTCCGTCGCACTGATCGGCTCCACCCGCATGGAGTACGAGCGGCTGCTGCCGATCCTGGACTACTTTGCCGCCAGAATGGGGCAGAGCATGGCCGGGCAGGGCCAATAAACGAAGAAGGAGAGACCCGCAATGAGCCAAGAAGAAAAGAAACAGACCGCCCCGGAGACGGAAGCGGCTGCTGAAAAGCCCGAGACCCCCGCACAGGAGGCCCCTGAAAAAGAGGCCCCCCAGGCCGAGGAAAAGCACGACTGCAAGCACGACTGCAAGCACGACTGCAAGCATCACCACCACGAGACCGCGGCCCTGCAGGCCAAGCTGGAGGCGGAGGAAAAGAAAAACGCCGACCTCAAGAACCAGCTGCTCCGCACCGCTGCCGAGTATGACAACTACCGCAAGCGCTCCCAGCGCGAGGCTGACCAGAAGTTCAACGACGGTGTGTCCCACGCCGTGACCCAGATCCTGGGCATCCTAGACACGCTGGACATGGCCGCCAACGCCGCCTGCGCGGACGAGAACTACAAGAAGGGCGTCACGATGACGCTGGACAAGGCCGCCAAGGCTCTGGAAACGCTGCACATCACCGAGATCGAGGCGTTGAACCAGCCGTTTGACCCCAACTTCATGAACGCCGTCCAGCAGGTCCCCGCCGCCGAAGGGCAGGAGAGCGGCAGCGTCGTGCAGGTTTTCCAGAAGGGCTACAAGATCGGTGACAAGATCATCCGCCACGCGATGGTCGTCGTCGCAGAATAACGTCGAACCGAATCAAACGATTCGTTTCCATATAAATTGACATTCACTGCATTCAAAGCAAATTTGAAGGGAGTTTTATTTATGAGCAAGATCATCGGTATTGACTTAGGTACTACCAACAGCTGCGTCGCCGTTATGGAAGGCGGCGAGCCCGTCGTCATCGCGAACGCCGAAGGCGCCCGCACCACCCCGTCTGTCGTCGGCTTCACCAAGACCGGCGAGCGTCTGGTCGGCCAGGTCGCAAAGCGCCAGGCCATCACCAACCCCGAGAACACGATTTCTTCCATCAAGCGTAAGATGGGCACGGCTGAAAAGGTCCATGCCGGCGGCAAGGACTACACCCCCGAGGAGATCAGCGCTATGATCCTCTCCAAGCTGAAGGCTGACGCCGAGGCTTATCTGGGCGAGCCTGTCACCGAGGCCGTCATCACCGTCCCCGCCTACTTCAACGACAGCCAGCGTCAGGCCACCAAGAACGCCGGTACCATCGCCGGTCTGAACGTCAAGCGTATCATCAACGAGCCTACGGCTGCTTCTCTGGCTTACGGCATCGATAAGGAAGCCGACCAGAAGATCATGGTCTACGACCTCGGCGGCGGTACGTTCGATGTCTCCATCATCGAGATGGGCGACGGCGTTACCGAAGTTCTGGCTACCAACGGTGATACCCACCTGGGCGGCGATGACTTCGACCAGCGCATCATCGACTGGATGGCCGAGGACTTCCAGCGCGAGAACAACATCGACCTGCGCAAGGACAAGATGGCTGCCCAGCGCCTGAAGGAGGCTGCCGAGAAGGCCAAGATCGAGCTGTCCAGCGCGACCACGACCAACATCAACCTGCCCTTCATCACCGCGGACGCCAACGGCCCCAAGCATCTGGACATGACGCTGACCCGCGCTAAGTTCAATGAGCTGACCGCTGATCTGGTCGAGCGCACCATGACCCCCGTCCGCAAGGCTCTGGCCGATGCCGACCTGAAGGCTTCCGACCTGGCCAAGGTTTTGATGGTCGGCGGCTCCACCCGTATCCCCGCCGTCTACGACGCTGTCAAGAAGGAACTGGGCTGCGAGCCGTTCAAGGGCATCAACCCCGATGAGTGCGTTGCTGTCGGCGCTGCCATCCAGGGCGGCGTTCTGCAGGGCGACGTCAAGGGTCTGCTGCTGCTCGACGTTACCCCGCTGAGCCTGGGCATTGAGACTCTGGGCGGCGTCTGCACCAAGATCATTGACCGCAACACCACCATCCCCACCAAGAAGAGCCAGATCTTCTCCACTGCGGCTGATAACACGG
>ENA-OQLC01001013-OQLC01001013.1-human-gut-metagenome-genome-assembly--contig:-NODE-1013-length-14852-cov-3.960271_pt1 | contig 14852 bp, 9 predicted proteins | sample MGYA00242653_ERZ504807 | MGnify/ENA primary metagenome ERZ504807 (study PRJEB26092, sample SAMD00036381) | human gut metagenome | host: Homo sapiens | study: EMG produced TPA metagenomics assembly of... | reverse complement strand
CATGACCTGCGTTAACGTTTCTTTGCGCTCCGTCAGGTCTAAGACTTCCTCATATTCCTTTAACCTGCCGGAAAGCTGTTTCGCCCGGTCAATTCTATCACCTTTTCGACGATCTAACGTGGAAGAAAATACTTTAATGCCATGCACCTCTCTCCGCAGCTGGTTGATGTAACAGATACATTCTTTTACTTTTTCCTGATTTCCAAGGCGCAGTACCGGAAATGCGACCCGTTTTCCCTTATAAGTCAGGGAACTTAATTTTTCAAATACATTGTTTATGGGTACATTGTTGTAAGACGCAAACAGTACCGTCATATTGTTAAAAAATGCCGTCACGATCGTGTTTAAGATCGTATTCGTCTTGCCGGTTCCCGGTGGTCCCTGAATATAGGCAAGCGGATATTTCATGGCATTGTTAATTGCAAGAAGCTGGTCAAGATTGATGTTCTGGTTTAACAGCGCGATCGGATATGCCTTCGTTCTTCGCGGACGTTCCAAAAGATCGCCGAAAAATGCCCGGATTGGAAAAGTCACCTGCTCTTTTTCGTACATGTCAAGAATCGCCTTATACTCTTCATGCAGATTTAATGCACAGTCCATGCCAAGTCCGATGACATAGGGCATGTCATCCACAACCGCCCGTGCACCGTTTTTTTCTGTAATCGCATCTTTTATTTTTTCAAGATTTTTTTCAAAATCGGATAACAGCTCATATTCATCCGCATCTAAATACCTTCGGATATTTTCCTGCTCTCCCCCTATGGTAAACTGCGTGCAGATCGTGATATCTTCATCCGGTTTAAATGCCTTGTTTTTTACATCCAGATTCAGATTCCGGTATGCCAGCACATACAATCCATTTTTTGTATGGATGCTTAAAATATTTAGTGCCAGCTTTTGAATATGAAGCGTTTTCCCCTGTTTCGTGCCCCGGTTCATGCGCCGCTGAAAATTTGTCACGATCTCTTTAAACTGTTCCTCCGACAACTGGTACTCCCCGTCACGCACCTGATCTCCGTCGATATAGCGCACCAGTTCATAATCGGTCGTATACGGCGTGGCATCCAGTTTGCTGCACATTTCCAGATAATTCAGTATTTTTAAATTTGCCGTGTTTGCAAAAAGGTTCTGGTAGCGTTCCGGGTGCAGCGCGATATCTTCGATCAGCCGCTCATTCTCCGGGCAGTACGAGCCTTCCACGATCTCGGTCGAGAGGATGGAATCGATATAGATCTTATCGTATCCCTCAATCGAGCACCGGTTGAGATGAAGTCCGTCCACTTTTAAAGTCTTGTTCCGTGGGTCTAAGTCCCGGATTCCAATCCAGTAGTTCGTGCGCTTGCCTTCTTTGTTCAGATATTCAATTTTCAGCCATTTTCCTTCGTGGATAGCTTTGAAGATATCTCTGTGTATACTGTTCATATGTTTTTGCCAGTCTTCCCAATCCTCCTCGCATACTCCGCCAGCTCCCGGTTCGCTTCATTTAACGGTCCAAACTCTTCCACCGCACAGATACATTTTTTACAGCTGTCAATCAGCTGCTTTGCCGCCTGCACCTTATCCTGTCCAACCGGGTAAAATGCCTTTTCTGACACAACTTCTGACGCAAGTGCCACAGCCGCTTTGTACTCCACATCATTTTCCTGCAGGATCCCTGCTGCAAATGGAATGTTTTCGCGCCACAGCCTGTTGTATACCGGGATGCCGCTGCCCGCACCGCCGATCACAAAAATCTGTGAACTGACCGGATCTGGGACTTGACTGCCACTGCAGAAATCTTTACTGCTGCAATTCTCTATGTCAGAATCTTTGAAATCTCTTGTATTCTCATGTCCCGTGCACAAAAAAATCTGTCCCGTCACCGGATCAAAACTCTGATCCGCCACCCCGTATAATTCCTGCACATAATTTCCGGCAAAAATCTCCTCCGGTGTGCCGACGCGGTCGATGCGGTCGCCTCTGACACAGGCGATCGTATCGGAAACTTTCTGCGCAAGGTCAAGCTCATGCAGTGACATAATGACCGCCATCTTTTTATCCCTTGCAAGCATGCGGATGTTTGTAAGTATATCCATCTTAAAGCCCATATCCAGATAGGAGGTTGGCTCGTCTAAGATCAGGATTTTTGTATCCTGACAGATTGCCCGCGCAAGCATCAGACGCTGGCGCTGTCCGTCGCTGATCTTCATGAAATCCTGATCCTGCACTTCACCTGCATGGACAAGCGCGATCGCCTCATCCACTTTTGCCCAGTCCTCTTTTGACAGGATGCCAAATCTTCCCGTATAAGGATAACGCCCGGAGGCAACCACTTCCCTGCCGCTCATCAGCTCCGTGCGGAGGCGTTCTGTCATGACCATGGACAATCGTCTGGAAATCTGGCTGTCTTTTAATTCATCCATGGATGCTTCGCCCAAAAATACGGTTCCATCCAGTTTCTTTAACTGCTTTGTAATCGTCTTTAAGATCGTGGATTTTCCGGAACCATTCGGCCCGATCAGTGTCAGTATCTCCCCCGGCCGGACAGAAAGATTCACATCCCCGATCAAAGGTGTTTTATCATAGCCGACAGTCAGATGCTCTGTGCGGATCTCCTGCATATATGACTACCTCCCCTCCTGTTTTCTCAACATTGCTGCGATCACGACCGGCACCAGAAACAGTGCCGTAACCGAGCTGATACTGATTTCCGTCGGCGCAAACACGGTTCTTGCAATTCCGTCACAAAAAAGTGTCACAACTGCACCACACAAAAAACACCCCGGAATCAGGATAATCGGGCGCGCTGTTTTTGTCGCCATCCTCACCAGATGCGGCACTGCAATTCCGACAAAGGAGATCGGTCCCGCAAATGCCGTCACGCAGGCAGACAGAAGGCTTGATAAAAGAATCATCGTGACCCTCAACACTTTTACATTGACACCAATATTTCTGGCATATGCCTCCCCCATCTGATATGCCCCGATCGGTTTTGCCAGACAAAAAGTCACAAGCACTGCTGCGCCGACGATCACGACGATCATTTTTATATTTTCCCATGTCATGCCGGAAAAACTTCCCATCGACCAGTTGTGAAGATTGACGATATTCGAATCGCTGGCAAATGTGACGCCAAAGTCCGTGATGGCGGAACAGATATAACCGATCATGATCCCACAGACCACCAGCAGCGACATTTTTGACACGCGAAATGAAATTAAAAGCACGAATCCCATGGCAAGCATGGAACCCACAAACGCAGCCATAACCATGCCAAAGGAACTGATCATAATGCCTTTTTCCAGCAGGAAAATCATGGTAAGCGCCACCACCAGTTTTGCGCCAGATGAAATTCCAAGCACATACGGTCCTGCAATCGGATTCTGGAAAAAGCTCTGGAGTAAAAATCCCGACACTGACAGTGCTCCTCCTAACAAGATCGCAGCAAGGATGCGCGGCAGTCTGATTTTCCACACAATCTGTGAAAATGTCTCATCTTTTCCACTTCCCGCAAGGATTGCAAACAGATCCGATGTGGATATGTCCACACTTCCCGCCCCGACATTCCATAAAAACAATACCGATAATATGATAATTGCAACAACAAAAGAGATGATATAACGTTTTTTCATGATTTCCTCTGGTTTATATGAATTCCTGTCAGTTGATTTTCTTCAAAAACCGGTACTCTGCATCTGTTTCCCCATTCAGTACCTTATTGAGATCCTCAATGAAATCACAGGTTCCACTGGTCTGCTGGTAAAAATTGCTTCCGGTTGTGTAGACCTGTCCTGTTTTTACTGCTTTAAAGTCGGCAAACAGACTATTTTTCTGTACCAGTTCATCGATCGATGTCAGTTCTCCCTCTATTGTACCATTGTAAATGAGAATGTCAGCATCTTTTTCGGCCGCATAGAAATCTTCCATCTGCATTTTTAATGTGGAGAGTGCATTTTCCTCTTCCGGGACATAACCATTTAAGGAATAAGTGCCCCCCGCAAGTTCGATCATTGATGATACATAATCATTTGGTTTCCGTACCGTAATCGTTCCATCCGATGCAACTGCAAAAAATGCTACCGACAGTCCCGTTTTTTCTTTTTCCAAAATCGGCTCAATATGTGCTGCCTGCGCATCAAAAAACGCTTTGGCCTGCTGTTCTCTCCCGAACAAAACGCCAAAAAGCTTTATCCATTCGAGTCTTCCAAGCGGGTGCTTTTCATAGCTGGAGCGCTCGATCATGACCTTGATCCCAAGTTCTTCTAATTTTTCTTTCACTTCCGGGTTGTGCGTAATCATCGTATTTTCAATCGCAAACGTGCATCCACCGGAAAGTAAAAGTTCATAGTCAGGCGCACTGTATTTCCCGGCATAGATCAGATTTCCCGCTGCCATCGCATCTGCCGCCTCTTTTACATACCAGTCTTTTTCTTTTACTCCTGTATATTTCAGATCGGAGACAGCACCGATCTGGCAGACTAAATCCATCACCGCACTCGACACCAGATATACATTTTCAAGCGGCTGTTGTAAAACTGTCACATCTGCCGGAACATCCGCCGGCACTTTGACACCTTTTGGCACAAGCAAAAAACGACCGTTATCCACGATCGTAATCAGCTTATAAGCACCATATTGTTCTACTTCAAACTGATCGGCGCAGGATAACTCCATACGCCCATTACAGTCTAAGTCTTTAAAACCTGCCGTTTCCGAAAATTGAAAAGTCAGGGTGTAATCAATCTCATGCGGCGTACTCATTGCCGTCGTATCACCGATCACATCCATCTCACATGGGATTCCATCGATTGGAAATGTGAATGTAGAGTTTCCACCCTCATTTTCATTGAGATATTTCTCCCCGTTCACGATCATGTAATCGTAATGCGTACTGCTCCATGTGATCGTCGCATATGCCACTCCATCCGTTACAGTAACTTTCGCCTGTGAATCCACAGTTGCTTTTCCGCTGCCGCCTTCTAATGTGACTTCCACCGTATATTCGCCATCCTCAGGAACTGAAACTTCTGTGCTGTCTGCCTGTTCTGCGGCATCATTTCCAGTCATGCTTTCTTCTGTTCCATCCTGATCTGCCGTTCCCTGCACATTTTCCTCTGCTGTCTGTGCATTTTCCTCTGTGACTGTACCTGCCGCTCCCTGTGCACTTTCCGTGGCTGTCTGACCAACCCCGCCTTCTACTGCAGCGGCATTATTTTTTGCACCGCATCCCGTGAATATCTGCATGCACATCATTGCGGATAAGATTACTGCGGTCACTCTCTTTTTATTCATACAAATCTCCATTTATTAGTTATCTGTCTCCTGCGGATCAGAAACGCTTACTTTGTGATCGTACCACTCGCCTTTTGTGCCGAGGATTGCAAGATCAAATTCTTCATCTAATGCTTCTACCGGCACATCAAAACCATATACCTCGTCGGTGGTTCCATCACTGTATTTTACAGTATCCGTTGTCGGCTCTAAAATATCAGCACCGTCTTTTTTCGCATCATCTGCTGTTCCGACAAACAGATTTACAATTTTTTTTGAAACAAGGCTGATATGGATCGTCATTTTTCCGTTTTCTACGGTAAGGATACCACGTCCCTCATCTGCCTCATTTACATGAAACATGCTGCTGTCTGTATCAAACTTTGCGGTGTAAACACCATCCTCGAGAGTACCAACGGTACTCTCTGTGGTGGATGTTGACTCAAGGTTTCCAAGGGAATCAATTGCATCTTTTGTATGATCAATATAGATCTGCTGGATTGCTTCGATTCTTCCAAGTCCTGAAATCTGTGTATCAACGCTGTCAAAATATCCACTGGCTGTGACCTGGCTCTTCCAAGAATCGTCATCATCGCCTGCCATATCGTTGTTTGCATGATCTCCTGCAACAACCATAAGAGGTCTTAAAACAACTTTTGTATAACCGGCTTCTTTTACAGCTTCGATCACATTTTCGCATGCTGTCTCTTCCGGTTCACCCTCAACAGTTCCGATAAACACATTATCATAGGAAAGATCTTTCATCTGTGCTGCCATCTGGCTGTAGCTTACTTTTGCAGAATGAGAAGTTCCATGTCCCATAAATACGAATGCAGTTCCATCTTCTTTTGCTGCATCTAAAGAATCATATCCTGCTGTCTTTACTGCCTCTGCTGTAATTGCTTCTGCAACTTTTGCCTTATCCTCATTGATCACAGTTGCATCAGATCCTACTTCACCAAGCATTGGCTCTGCAACGGTAACTGTCTCAAATTTGTCTTTATAATTGTCAAGTGTCTCTACCAGCTCGTCATACTCTGCACCATGCATTAAGTGTGTCGGCTGAACAACAAGATTTTTTACTCCGTTGTCAACAGCTCTCTCTAATGCCTGATCCACATTATCAATCTTTTCGTCATCTCTTGCCTGTACATGGTTGATGATGATCTGTGCGGTAAATGCTCTTCTTACAGACCAGTCCGGATATGCTGCTTCCAGTGCTTTTTCGATTCCACCGATATCCTCGGCACGACTGTCGTTAAACGAGGTACCAAAACTTACTACAAGAAGTTCATTTTCCCCGATATTATCTTCATTTAACGGATCATCCTTTGAGGCATCTCCTGTATCTCTTCCGAAATAATCCGGATCTGCGTTCTCGCCGGAAACTAATTCCTTCTGTGCATCTGTCAATGCATCCCATGCCTCTTTTGCCTCTGCACACTGTGCGTCCGTATCATCATTTCTTGTCTGAACATAGATCGCATCGATCAGTTCTGCGACGTGATCGGCTGCCGCCTGATCGTCAACTTCCGTGCTCTCTACGGTTTCTGTTGCCTCTGTTTTCTCTGAAGATACTGTCTCAGAGGTTTTTGCTGTGTCTGTTGCTGCTGTGTTGCTGCTTCCGCATCCGGCGACCATACCTGTTGCAAGCGCTAATGTGGTAAGTAACGCGATAGTTCTTTTCTTCATAATGCTCTCCTTATTATAATATAATGTATCGTTCATAGTACACAGTGGAATTTTTCCACACAAAGAAACACTCCGCCTTATTTGAGGGCGGAGTAATAAGTCTGCATAAATAAGCTGACAATCTGACAGCCTACATTTACGGTACGACCAATTACTCGTGATCCGGGAAATATTTCCCTGTACCAGACAACTGGCAGGTTTCCTGGCTGAAAGATCATCACACAGATTCCGCCTTCCCAACATACTGCAAAGTACATCAGTGACTTATCTTTGGAATCTGCACTCCCTAATCACAGTGACGAGATCGTACAGGAATCGCACCTGTTTCCCTTTTAACCAACCTATTTTTAATATGAAAAATATACTGTACTTTATGTACTGCTCCATTTCCCGGATAAAAACAGCCGGCACCAATTATCTTCTCTATGAAACTTTTAATATACTAGCATATCCACTCCCTATTTACAACAACCACTTTTCTCTTGCAAATCATTCAAAATATGGTATACTAATCAAGTATTTGCAAAAACATATCTGGAGACGTATCGAAGTGGTCATAACGGGGCGCACTCGAAATGCGTTAGCCCTCCGGGGCACGAGGGTTCGAATCCCTCCGTCTCCGCTCTTCCAAAAGGAAACACAATTTGCTTTATATTTGTGTTTCCTTTTTTCTTTTCACACTTTTTCGTGATTACCCACAATTTCATAGCCAAAGTACCATATTTTTTTAATTTATGTCTACCATTTTTTGTCAAAAAATAGTAAAATAAGTGTAATTAACCTATAGGAAAGGGAGCTTGATATCCATGAAAAGCAAAAGCGTAAAAAATTCACTGACACTAATGTGTCTTATGATTGTTCTTGTATCTGTCATGGTCATTGGCGGTATTTCAATTTTAAATATCAGCACTATGACTTCCACGGCAAACAAGAATTATGAAAATGCCAGGTTAGATGGGTACAATACTGAGATCAAAAGTCAGGTACAGTCTGTCATCGCTATTTTACAGGCAGAATACGACAAATCCCAAAACGGCGATCTGACTGAAGACGAAGCAAAAAAAGAAGCAGCAGAGATCGTCCGCAACATGCGTTACAGGGATGATGGAAGCGGCTATTTCTGGATCGATGATACCGACTACAACCTCATTATGCATCCGATCTTAACCGATCAGGAAGGTAATAACCGTTACGATCTGACAGATCAGAATGGCGTCAAGATCATTCAGGAGATCATGAAGGTCTCGACCGGTTCTGACGGCGGCGGCTTCAATGAATTTTATTTTACGAAAGCCGACGGTGTTACCGTAGCACCAAAGATCGCGTACTCTCAAATCTTTACCCCATGGAACTGGGTTGTTTCCACCGGTAACTATGTAGATGATATGAAAGCGGAAATGAATAGTTCCAAAAACGAAGTTCAGGCGAAATACCATACTATGATCACAGTCATAATCATAATTGATCTGTCTTTTACAGTTGTCGTATTCATTGCATCCCGTATTTTCGGTAATATGATCTGCAAACCTTTGATCGAGATCCAGAATTTTGCAAACAGGATGTCGACCGGAGACCTGACTACCGGAGTCAGTGTTTCAAGTAACAATGAACTTGGAAAAACAGCTGGTGCACTTGATCTTGCACAGCAGGAGGTTGTCGGACTTATCTCCAACATTGATGGAGTTTCCTCTCATTTACAGTCCGCCGTTTCGGATTTCAAAAAGAATTTTGACAGCATGAACGAATCTATCCAGAACGTTTCGACTGCAATCAATGAAATTGCCCAAAACAGTAACTCTCAGGCAGCATCAACTTCAAGTGCCTCTGAAAATATTGCTGAGATTGCCGATGGCATCGCAGATACTTCCTCAGAAATGGAATCCCTTGATCAGAATGCACAGCTGATGCAGGATCGTTCCAATAAGTCCATGGAAACTTTACACAGACTGATTGATGTCAATTCTACAACCAAGACTGATATTGATTCTATGTATAACCAGACTGCCCAGACAAATGATTCCGTCAACAAGATCAGTCAGGCAGCTACCCTGATCAGCGAAATTGCATCCCAGACCAACCTGCTTTCCTTAAATGCTTCCATTGAGGCAGCAAGAGCCGGTGAAGCCGGACGTGGATTCGCGGTTGTTGCAGAAGAAATCGGCGGACTTGCCACCCAGTCTGCGCAGACGGTCAGTGAGATCAACAATATCATTAGTGAGTTAAGCCAGAACTCCGAAAAATCTATGGAGCTGATGAAGAAAATGAGTGAGGCTTCCGACGAACAGGTTGCAGCTCTTGAAAGCACACAGCAGATGTTTGAAGACTTAAAAGGTGCTCTCGATTCCTGTATGGCGTCCATCCAGACCATTACAGGAAAGATCAAGAATGTCAATTCTCAGCGTGAGCTTGTCACAGAGAGTATCGATACCCTGACACAGCTTGCAACCGACAATGCATCCTCCACAGAAGAAACTTCCGCAATGGCAACCGAGCTCGATGCCGTTGTCCGTAAATCTTCGGATCTGGTATCTGCTTTAGCAGATGATATTGAAAAACTTTCTGCAGATATGAAACAGTTTAAGCTGTAAATCATATGAACTATATACAAATTAATATTTAATCCCAAAAAACCGTGCGGTAATTTTAATCCGCACGGTTTTTATAACTAAAAAGCAGAACTGCACCCGTGCAGCCCCAGCAGTAAAACGAGTGGAGCAGGCTCAATGCCGCTTCCTCTTAAGCAAAACATTTTTTGATCTGTTCTGTGATCTCACCGTCTATCCATCCCTTTTGCACCATATTTTCCAATATCTCACATGCTGCCTCGTGCGTCATTCCGGATTTATACGGTCTGCTCTCCGTCAGTGCCTGATAGATATCAATGCACGCCATGATACGTTCCTGCCTGTTTAGCTCGTCGGCAGTTTTACCGAACGGATACCCGGTGCCATCGAGTTTTTCATGGTGGAGCGCCGCCCAGTCACGGATATCTTCCATTCCTTCTGCCTGTGATAAGATCAGATATGTGTATCCCGCATGATTTTTCATTTTAGAAAACTCCTCGTCCGTCAGGCGTCCCGGTTTTTCTAAGATATCATTTCCGATTGCTGCTTTCCCGATATCGTGCAGTGCGCCTGCCAGGTACATTTTCAGCACCGTCTCCTCGTCATCACCGAGATATCTGGATAATCTGGCTGCATTTTCCGCAACACCGAGTGAATGGCGGCTTGTAAATTCGGATTTATAGTCGATGATCTTTGCAAACAGATTGGCAAAATTTTTGCACATTTCATCGCTTAAATCCCGCTTTTTTCTCGGAACAATATTCCACAGCCGTTCTTCTAAATCTGCATCTCCAAGACTCAAAAAATGTTCTTGCCCAAACACTTCCAAAAAAGTATCTACGCATGCAGTATCAAATTTTGTCCCTTTATTTTTCAAAAGATAATCTTTCGCGCGCTGCCACACGGCATCATCAAATACCGGCGTCCGGCAGAACGCATCTAAAATATCACACAGATGAATGATCCTTGCAAAAAGAGGGATCTCTTCCCACGTTTTTCCAAATGGTCCGCTTCCATCAGCATTTTCATGGTGATATAAAATCACATTTTTCACATCCGTCAGAAACGGGTACATTTTTAAGTTTTCCTCCCCGTAAATGCAGTGGATGCCAAGCTGCTTTGACGTTATATTTTCCGTATTATTTTTTGTAAGGTCATTGTGAAATTCCTCATAAATATACTGCGTCAGCGCATTGTCGTGCAGCAGCGAACACGCCGCGAGATCCTGCAGGGCATCTCCTGTAATTCCCATTTTTTGTGCTGTGCATACGCTCATATATGCAACTCTTTTTCCATGTTTTGTCGCAACATGGGTCAGTTCCGCTTCGACACAGTCGAGTGCATAAGAGCATGCACCAAGCAGACCAATAATGTCTAATTCCATTTCCCATTCACTCTCTTTTTTATTTTTTTCTATCTTAGCACACCAAAATCACTTTTGATACCACAGAATTGCTTTTCATTTCAGAAAATTATTTCTGCGGGTGAACGCCGTTTTTCCACCGTGCTCTGACAGCATGAACGGCTCATTTTCCAGATTTTCAATTTCAATCTTTTCTTTTACGCAAAGCGGATGTGCCTCCGGCAGCACGACCATGTATTCATCCATTTTTGACATATCACTTTAGCAGCTTCTGCCACACACTCTCACTGTGACCGGCATCTTTCTCATACAAATTGATATACTCTCCCGCCGTGCTGCGATCCTTAAATGCCGGGTACAAAAAACCTCTCTCCGGCACGCCCGGCTCATATTCGCCCTCTAACGGACTGACCGCACAGATCAGATATTCGTACACTTCCTCTGAGCCCTCCTGCCATGCCTTATCGGTCCCTTTGACCGGGACATCGTATCTCCCGTGGAACAAAAAACACGCATATGGGCACCCCGGCTGATATTTCTCTCCAAGCAGCTCATAGAAAAGATCCGGGAATGCATCGTCTTTCAGACCTGTCTCCCTGATCCCGTCAAAGAGCTGCCAGATACTGCCCGGCTTTCTTTTTTCTTCCGGGATCCGGTATTCTCTTAACTGTTCATTTGTTTTTGAGATCAGCACCGTCTTGGCAAGTTCTAAGTTTTTGGCTCTTTCGGATGCAGACAGTTTTAAGAAATGCGTATTGAATGTTCCATCCACATATCCCTCTTCGTCAAAATATGCGCCTGCGATCCGGTCTATGGATGCCCGTGCGGGAGTCATGCGCCTGGTCAGTTCTAACATGTCATCGCGATTTATCATTTTGGTCCTTTCATTCCCGTAATTTATTCCATTAAATTTACACTATTTTTACACTATTTTTCACTATTCTTTCACTATTTTTTCTTAATTACTTTCCTTTTTTACACCAGCCCCTGAATCAGGATAAACAGGATCAGCAGCGGCAGTATAAACTGGAAATACGGCTTTAACTTTTTCGAGATTTTAAGTCCATCTCCCGTATTTGCCTCGTCAATATATTTATCAAATCCCCAACCCCACTTTGTTACGCTAAACAGCAGATAGATCAGTGAACCGACCGGAAGAAGCAGGTTGCTGACGATAAAATCCTCACTGTCGAGCACATCACGGCCGCCTATCAGATGCAGGCTGCTCCACACATTGTAACCCAGTACACATGGAAGACTTGCGAGCAGGATGATCACTCCATTGATAAGTGCGGCTTTATTTCTGCTCCAGTGAAACATATCCATACAAAATGACATAATGTTTTCAAACACTGCCATGACCGTCGAAAAACTTGCAAAGGTCATGAAAAGGAAAAACAGACATCCCCAGATCCGCCCGCCAGACATATTGACAAACACATTTGGCAGCGTGATAAAGATCAGGCTCGGTCCGGCATCCACTTCCACTCCATAGCTGAAACATGCCGGGAAAATGATCAGTCCAGACATGATCGCCACAAAGGTGTCAAGACCGCAAATTCTTGCGCCCTCACCGGCAAGCGAGTGATCTTTGCCCATATAACTTCCGAAGATCTCCATTGCGGCAACGCCAAGACTCAGTGTGAAAAATGCCTGATTCATGGCTTCCGTGATCACATTTTTAAGCCCTGTCTCTGCAACCGTGTCCAGATTCGGGACAAGATAAAACTTCACGCCTTCTGCTGCACCCTGCAGTGTAATACTGTGCACCGCGAGAACAACAATCAGAATCAGCAGCGCGCTCATCATGATCTTGCTTATTTTTTCCAGTCCGTTCTGCAGTCCCCTGCTGCACACAAAAAATCCCAGTATCACGGTAAGGATCATCCAAAATGCCATCTGTCCCGGATCTGCGAGCAGATTAGAAAATACTGCCGCAGTATTGTCCGCAGTCATGCCGGTCTGGAATTCGCCTTTTAAAAATTTAAAGAAATACGATACCATCCAGCCTGATACGGTCGTGTAATACATCATCAGCATATAGCAGCCAAACATTGCGATCCAGCCGTGAATATGCCACTTGCTGCCTTCTTTTTCGAGTGCTTTATAACCTAACACGGCGCTTTTTCTGCTGGCTCGCCCCACGGCAAATTCCATGGTCAGCACCGGAAGTCCCATTGCTATTAAAAATATCAGGTAGAACAGGACGAAGATGCCGCCGCCGTTTTGTCCAGCCACATAGGGGAATCGCCAGACGTTTCCGATTCCGATGGCGCAGCCGGCGCTTACGAGCAGAAAGCCCAGGCGGGATTTGAAGGATTCTCTTTTCATTTTTATTTTGCTCCGTTTCTTTTTTTACTTAGTGGATTCAAATTCTTTTAGGGCGGTAAGTGCCTGACCACCAAGCAGATACAATATTCCTGTATTGAAGATCGTCATGAGACCGATTCCGACGTCGCCGAGATCCCATACGAAAGTGTAGGCGGCGATTCCGCCGATAAATAGCATAATTAATGCAAGGATTTTGTACAGGGTCTGAAAGATCCATTTATCTCCAAATAAATAGGCGACGTTGCTTCTGGCATAGAAGAGGATGCCTAAAAATGTGGAGAAACTGAATAAAAACAGGGTCACTGCGATGAATATGACGCCAAATTCACCCAGGTGATAGCGCATTGCCGATTGAAGCAGATCCATGCCTTCTTTTCCCGCCACGACATTTTCCGGTGCAGTGAGCATGATCATAGCAGTGCAGCTGCAGATCACAATGGTGTCGACAAATACGCCAAGTGCCTGTGTCAGTCCGGCGCTGACCGGTGTCTCACATTCGGCTGCTGCGGCTGCACAAGGAGCAGAGCCGGAACCGGCTTCGTTTGAAAACAGTCCACGCTTGATGCCGTTCATAAGGACAGCGCCGAAGCCGCCGGAAACTGCCTGTCTTAGCCCAAACGCCTCCTCAAAAATCCGACCAAAAACCGCCGGGATGCTTCCAATATTTTTCAGGATAATAAATATCGTGATTGCAAAATAGCAGACCGCCATAACCGGTACGACCACGTCAAGCACTTTTACCGTCGCATTTTTCCGAAGGACGATCACCGCTGCGATCGCAACCAGTACGATCGTTGTGTAGAGTGGCGGGATGCCAAATGCATTTTCAAAGGAAGATACCACGGAATTGCTGATGACCTGGCTGATGCCACACCAGCAGATCAGCCCTGAAATTGCAAAAAGTACCGCGATCAGCACATGCTTTTTCTTCTTTTTCAATTTTTCTTCACAGAAATGATGGATATAATATGCGGGACCTCCGCGATATCCGCCATACAAAGGATCTTTTTCCTTGTGTAACTGTGCGAGCGTCCCCTCCACAAATGCGGTCGAGGAACCGATCAGCGCAGTCAGCCACATCCAGAACACAGCACCTGCACCTCCGGCAGAAACAGCAGCCACTACACCTACCAGATTTCCCATACCAACCCGGGTAGCAGTAGATACAAAAAGGGTCTGCAGCGGTGACAAACTGCTGTCCTTTCCTTTCTTTTCTGATAATGAGCGCACCATATCCGGGAAAAGACGTACGGATACGAAATTTGTGCGGAAGGTAAAGTAAATGCCTGTTGGGATCAGAAGAAGTACAAGCAGGGGGATTCCCATGGAAAATGCCCCGAATTTAAGAGTGAACAGATCACCCCACAGAAAACGGTAAAAAGCTTCGATTATATGAACGATCATAACTTATCTCCAGTCATTTTTCATTTCCGGTTTTTAAAAGCGTAAAAGTACCTGAACACACTTAAACGCTTTAAAGAGCCAGTCTATCTATTGTACAACGTTTTCATTGATTTGTAAAACTATAAAATGTAAAAAGTCTATTGCCTATGAAAATGTAAAAAAGTCTATTACGTGGATGTTACCATCAGGTGAAATGTAGGTTTAGTCACTGATAACTTCTGGCTGTTTCATGATACACCCGGGTGATC
>ENA-OQLC01001010-OQLC01001010.1-human-gut-metagenome-genome-assembly--contig:-NODE-1010-length-14868-cov-2.771821_pt1 | contig 14868 bp, 18 predicted proteins | sample MGYA00242653_ERZ504807 | MGnify/ENA primary metagenome ERZ504807 (study PRJEB26092, sample SAMD00036381) | human gut metagenome | host: Homo sapiens | study: EMG produced TPA metagenomics assembly of... | reverse complement strand
ATTTCCCGCCACCCGGTTCAGTGCTTCAAAAACAAAAAATGTGAGCAGCAATTCCGCGATTTTCACGATTTTATCATGTACTTTCAAAAAAGTTTTTACTACATCGATCTTCCGTGTCTTATGGTTCGTTTTCTCACAATAATCCTCATAAATTTCTGTAAGTTCCTCCAAAAGAGAAATCTTCGGAAACCAACCGTATTCATTTCTCAGAACGTGGTCATCAGATATCCCATCCCGGATCAGCACCTCTGACAAATAGGTAATGTTTGCAGCCGGAAACATCTGTGCCAGTCTCTCCCCGAACTGTTGAAAAGTAAAATGAAATACCTGCGGAACCTGAAGACAGGCGCTCCCCTCTCCCCAGTTATCAAAAATCTTGTATAATAAATCCCCAAGATCACTCAAAGCAAGAAAATGCATCTCCTGTGCCGGTGCTTCTTCAAATGTAATCTGCTTCTTATTGATCACAGTTGAGAACAGCTTGAAAAAATAATCCTCCTCATAAGTACCGGAATAAAGATACGGCACACGCAGAATCTTGACAGCGATCTGATGCAGTTCGCCGTATTGCCTGCAGAACTCTTCTGCCGAGCGGACCATCAGCGTCTTTCCTGTTGTATCTTCATATAAACTATCCGGTCCTGTAATATACAGAAGCCTGGAATTCAGATTCCCTTTATAGTAATGTAATAGCTTGCGTAAAGTCTCAATCTCACCCTCCATCGTCCCATGAAATGTAAGATAATTAGAAAAATAAATCACTCCCTCAAATTCATACGTCTTGAAAATGTCTTTAAATTCTTCCTCCGTCTTCGGCATCGGGTATACCGATAAGCTCTTATTGCGATTTGACTTTTGTTCAGTCTCTCCAAGAAGAAGAATCTGACACTCAGGGAAAGCCTCCTCGATAAATTCTGTTGTAATATATCCGATATTTCCGGTCACCAGTAATTTCATACGTCACCTCGTAATCATATATTGCGCATTTCTATCATTTCCAAACTATCATTTATGCAGAAGGTGTATTTTCTTTTATCCTCTTTTTGTCTTTATACATCTTCTCGTCAGCACAATGGATCAGCTTCGGCTGATTCTTTTCCTCTGCATCTTTGTCCCACGCTTGATACTTAACGCTCCCATTTATCTATATTCTCCTCTAATCGTGTCTAAAAATATACTCTCGCATATAATATGCTACCATATCAACTAATTGAAGTCCATAATTTCATTCCAATAATTCCCATAACAAGAAAGGGACCAAGAGCAAAACTGTCCTTTCGTCCCATCTTTCCTGCTGCCAGCATCATGCTTACATATATGCCGCTCAATATGATTCCCAGCATTCCTGCATATGTGATAACTTTCACGCCGTTCAGGAAACCGGATACCGCCATCAGCTTTATATCGCCGCCTCCAAATCCGCCTTTTAACAGAACTGTCAACACCAGCATTGGTACTGCAATGACCACAGCACCCAGACACCGTTCCTGGACAGACACTCCCACACGGAATAACATTTCCATACAGGCAAGTGTCAGGATTCCTATATGTGTCCACGGCTCAATGATCTGATATTTCCAGTCCGCATAAGCAATACGGCATAAGATCATCAGGTAAACAACCGTAATTCCATACTCTGTAATTTTCAAACATTCCTTTCCGTTTTCTCACTGTTTATCTCATTTAGTAACATTTCTTACATGGTTCAAGTCCCTGCGCTTCCGCTTCTGCCCGGGGCTCTTCTTTTGCCGTATTCGGATTCATATTTCCACAGTGATTCGTCTTGTGGTATTTGTTTCCTGTCGCAGACACCCATACATGCTCTCCTATTGCTGTCTGTGATGCCTCCTGCTTTACTTCCGACGTACTCCGCGTTCCCTGATCCGAATCGTCTCCCGGTGTATAGTCATTACACGGTTCCGCACTCCAGTTCAGATTCGCACCGTCGCTGGTCACAACGATCGTTCCTTGCTTATCCGTCCTGTATACCTGAATATCCATACTCTGGAGCTTATCCATGGTATCTTTGTCCGGATGTCCATATTTATTATTCGTTCCGCAACTGATCACCGCATATTCCGGCACTGTCTTCTGAAGAAAATCCCATGAGGTCGCTGTTGCAGATCCGTGATGCCCCGGGACAAGCACATCACAACTTAAGTCGATACTGGAATTACACATTGCTGCTTCGCTTTCGTGCTCCGCATCTCCGGTAAATACAAAGCTGTTTTCACCATTCATCAACTTGATTGCTACTGAATTATTGTTGCTTCCCTTCGCCTCTATCGTCTTCGGTGCAAGGATCTCGAATGAGCCTCTTCCAAATTTATACGTCTTTCCAACCGCCGGATGTTGCATCTTAAGTCCATCGGATTTGACTGCTTTCACAAATGACTGATACAGCTTGCTCGTATGCACATAGTTGCTGGATATGACATTTTTCACATCAAATGCATTCAGGCATCCAATCAGTCCTGCCATATGATCTGCATCGTAATGGCTGCTGATCAGGTAATCAATTTTCGATACGCCATGTTCTTTCAGATAGGATACTACGAATCTTGAAGTCTTCCTGTCCCCACCGTCATAAATCATCGTCTTTCCTTCCGACTGGGCCAGAATAGACAGTCCCTGTCCTACGTCGAGGAAATGTACCTTCATCTCACCGGATTGTGTGACCGCATTCTTTTCTGCCGCCTGCACCGGCATCCGGATTCCGACACCTGCCATTGCAAGCACCATAAGCAGCTGTATCAACGCTGCTGCCAGCCGCTGTCTCCATGTTTGTTTCCATATTTGTTTCATCTGTGTCTTCCCCTTTCACATCCACATATTTATTATACACGAAATCCCTCACTCTGTGTATCCGGACAATTTCTTATCCGAACAGTTACTTTTACATACTCAGGCAAAAAAATAGAACCCTTTTCCAAGGATTCTAAAAAAATAAGCTGGAAATCGGACTTGAACCGACGACCCCTTCATTACGAGTGAAGTGCTCTACCGACTGAGCTATTCCAGCATGTGTCTGTGACAGCCACGTCTATAATTATACCGCATTTTATTATATTTGCAAGTACTTTTTCAGGAAAATGTGTAGTGAATTACACATTTTCCTTCATATGCACTGCCATCTGCGGATACGGAATCTCAATTCCATTTTCATCCAGCAGGATCTTGATCTCTTCGAGCAGTCTCCATCTGGTTTCCCAATATTCCTCATTCTTCACCCATGCACGGATTCCCAGTACAACCGCACTGTCTGCCAGCTCATGAACAAATACATTGATCTGTTCGTTCTTGATGATACATTCATCTTTGATCAGCAGATTTTCGATCACTGATTTTGCCTGTCGGATATCCGCATCATAAGAAATACCCACACGCAGATCAAGCTGCCTTTCATCTTTTGCCGTTGCATTGGTAATACTGTTGTTGGTCAGCATTCCATTCGGGATTACGATTGTCTTGTTATCGATCGTACTGAGCTTGGTATAGAAGATCTGGATCTCTTTTACGGTTCCTTCTTTTCCGTTGCTATCCTCGATAATATAATCTCCGACTACAAACGGTTTTAATAAAAGGATCAAGACTCCGCCTGCAAAGTTCGAAAGACTTCCCTGTAATGCAAGACCGATTGCCACACCGCCGGATGCCAGTACTGCCGCTACGGACGTTGTATCGAATCCAAGGCTGGAGATCAGACTGAAGACAAGCAGGGCATACAGTCCGTATTTCAGCAGGGAATCTACAAACTGCTCCACTCCTTTGTCCGCACCGGAGCGCTCAAAGGAACGTCTGACGATCTTCCTGATCCACCGGATCACCAGCCGTCCGACAAAGAATGCCACCAATGCCGCCAGCACTTTCAATCCGAACGTGATCAGTTCCGGTATGCTGTCCTGTACATATTGTGTCAGCTGATTAACCTGTTTGACCGCTTCCTGGGTCGCATCGGTTACTTCCTGCGTCGTATCTGCAATTGTTGTATCTGTCATATGTTATACTCCTCTTGTTGTCATCTGTTTCAGCGCAAGAAATGCGCTTACATTTCCCCTTTTATCTCCGGTAGTCCTGTGCGAGAACAGGATATCCGGGTTACAGTGTGTGCATACATTGGTTACCGCAATATGATCTTCGCGGATTCCGGCTTCTGTGAATATCCGTTCATTGGCACGCCAGAGATCCAACTGGTATTTCCCGTTTTCTTTTTTATAAAACAGCTCCGGCCAGTACGCTTCGTCAAAGTTTTCCCGGAATTGCTGTATCACATCCCCGCTCACTTCATAGCAGTCCCGGCAGATGGACGGACCGATTGCCGCAATGATATCTTCCGGATCAGAGCCATATGTCTTCTGCATCAGTTCTATGGTAACTTTTCCTATCTTACCGACGGTTCCCCGCCATCCGGAGTGTGAAAGACCGATTGCCTTCTTCACCGGATCAACAAAATACAACGGCACACAGTCTGCGTAAAATGTAACCAGACAGATTCCCGGCACATCTGTGATCATTCCATCGGTCTCCTGAAAACGCTTTCCCTTGTCTCCGGCTTTTACTACCGCTACATTGGTCGTATGGGTCTGATTGGTGAATGTCATATCTTCCGGCTGTACACCGATGGCTCCGGCAATCCTTCTCTGATTCTCCCTGACATCTTCCGGATCGTCACCTCTGGTTGTACTGATATTCATCGTTGCCCAGCATCCTTTGCTGACACCGCCAAGTCTGGTCGAGAATCCATGATTCACGATTCCGGTCTCTTCCAGCATCGGATAACTTAAGAACGGGACACCGTTCACTTCTTTTTCATCAAATATATGGTCCTGATTTTTATAATGTAAGCCCAGATTCATGCCATATTCATCCTTTCTGTTCCGGATCTCTTCCTATCCTGTATAATCAAATGCATTCCGGTAAAGTATCACCTTATGATTCTCGATGCTCACCACATCGAATCTGCATGGTACCTCATCAATTCCGTTGACCGCCATATAGCAAAGTGCACTTTTGGAAATGGTTCTCTGTTTGGCTGGATTTACAGCCTCCGCCGGATGTCCTTTTTTATCTGAAGAGCGATATTTCACCTCACAGAAGACCAGATATCCCGCTTCTCTTGCTATGATATCAATCTCTCCGGTCTTACACCGGTAATTATACTCCAGGATCTCATATCCTTCCTGCTCCAGATATGCACCGGCAAGCCGTTCATAATGGCTTCCGGTCTCCCGGTTATTCTTCCGTTCTCTTCCTGTATCTCCGGCCATAGTCCTCCCGTTCATTTTAGCAAACATTCTTACAACTTTGCTGTCTGTGATATATTTTTATATGTATTTTTTTATAAATGTCATTCTGTGGATCGGTGATGGTCCCAGTTCTTTCAGGCCTTCGATATGTTTCTTCGTGCCATATCCTTTATTGGCAGCGAAATCATATCCCGGCATCACTGCATCATACTCTACCATCAGGCGGTCCCTGGTCACTTTGGCAATGATGCTTGCCGCTGCAATGGACACACTTTTGGCATCTCCTTTGATGATCGGCACCTGCCGGATATCGACGCCCGGTATCGTCACTGCATCGTTCAGAAGCAGATCCGGCTCTACCTTCAGGTTCCCTATCGCCATGCGCATCGCCTCATAAGTCGCCTGCAGGATATTGATCTCATCAATCCTTGCCGGACTTACGATCCCGATTCCTGTCGCCACTGCACGCTCCATGATCTCATCGTAAAGTGCCTCCCTCTTCTTCTCCGAAAGCTTTTTCGAATCATTCAGATACAGGATCGGATCATCTTTTGGCAGAATAACTGCTCCCGCTACCACCGGACCGGCAAATGGACCGCGGCCGACTTCATCGATCCCACAGATATAGGTACAGTCGCTGTATTCTTTTTCATAGACGCTCATTGCTTCGGTACGCTCCAGTTCTTTCTGAAGCTTTTCCTGTTGTTTTTTCAGTTTTTCTTCTTCTCGTTTATTCATGTCGGATCACTCCTATATTGTCAAATGGATAGATACGCACCCAGGCTCTGCCGATCAGATCCTTCCGGGTCAGCACTCCTACTCCCGGATCTCTGCTGTCCATACTGTGATTACGGTTATCTCCCATCACAAAGTATTCATCATCTCCCAGCGTAACCGGTTCTGCAGCCGTCTGCGGATCCTTGATCTTCTCCTTCCCATAGATATCACTGGTCAGGCGTTTTCCATCGATATACACATATCCGTCCCGGATCTGCACAGTCTCACCCGGCATTCCGATGATACGTTTGATATAATATGTATCTTCTTCATATTTATACGGAAATACAATGATATCATAGCGTTTCGGATCCCGGAACCGGTAACTGATCTTATCAACGATCAGATTGTCTCCATCCTGTAATGTCGTCTCCATGGAAGAGCCGCTTACCATCGTCCGCTGTCCGACAAAGGTGATGATCAGATAGGTCAGACCGATGATAAGCAGTATATACACAAGCCATCCGCCGAGTTCCCCCAGGATGTCTCTTTCTTCTTCCTCTCTCTTTGAATGTCTGGACATATTCGTGCGTGTCCTTTCTAATATGCATCCGGATATTCCAGAGTCAGTCTTCCCAGGCGTCCGTTACGGAAATCATCCATCAGAAGGACAGACGCTTTCTCTGTATCCAGTTCATTTCCGCGTACCAGGCAATGTCTGCTTTCAGCGATCCTTGCGATCATGCCGTATGGATCCGCATCTTCTTCTACGTTATATTTACTCTCCAAAACTCCCGGATAATTCTTGTTCATAAATGTCACAAGCTCTGCTGCCAGTTCTTCCGTCTGCAGGATCTCATCCTTGATCGAACCGATAAATGCAAGCTTAAGACCTACTGCCTGATCTTCGAATCTTGGCCATAAGATTCCCGGTGTATCAAGAAGTTCTACATTCTTGTTCAGTCTGATCCACTGTTTTCCCTTGGTCACACCCGGCTTGTTGCCCGTCTTCGCACAGGCTTTTCCTGCCAGTGCATTGATGAATGTTGACTTTCCGACATTCGGGATTCCTACTACCATGGCTCTGACCGGACGGTTCAGGATACCGCGCTTTCTGTCTCTTTCAATCTTTTCTTTACATGCTTCCTGGATTACCCCCTGAATAGACTTAATCCCACCGCCTTTACGGGAATTAACCTTAACTGCCGAATATCCTTTTCCGCGGAAATAGCCGATCCACTCTTCTGTCTGCTTCTCATCTGCAAGATCTGCCTTATTGAGCAGGATCAGTCTTGCTTTATTCTTTCCAAGTTCATCGATGTCCGGATTCCGGCTGCTCATCGGAACTCTTGCATCAACCAGTTCGATCACAAGATCGATCAGTTTGATATTCTCCTGCATCATCCTTTTGGCCTTTGTCATATGCCCCGGATACCATTGAAAATTCATCCAGTTTCCTCCTTCTATTTACCAAGCAGTCCGAAACGGTCTTTCGGGGAAAGGATAAACCATACTTTCCCTTCAATCTCGGAACGCTTTACATTTCCAATATCAGCCATCCGGCTGTCTTCACTGCTCTCCCGGTTGTCGCCAAGGACAAAATACTCATCTCCACCGAGAACGATCTTCTCACTGGCAATACCTGTATCTGCAATTGCAGTAGTCTCATACTTTTCATTCAGCTTTCTGTTGTTGATATAAATCTCTCCATCCCTGATCTCAACACTTTCGCCCGGAAGTCCGATAATTCTTTTAATATAGGAATGAAGGTTCTCATTCCCCTTTGGTTTGAACACGATAATGTCTCCGCGCTTCGGTGTACTGGCATCATATACGATCCGGTTTACCAAAACCACATCCCCATTCCGAATCACCGGGTTCATGGACTCTCCGATATTACTGATCTGATGCCCGAAATACCACACAAACACAAATGCGCACAGGCAGACGAGCACAATTTGGAATACCCATCCAAATACTTCGGGAATCCATTTCAAATTGATATGTTTTCTATGCTTTCTGTCAAATCTGAGTTCTTTTCTTTTTCTATGTCTCATCTGTTATCATATCCTATATTAGCAAAAGGGACAAGTACCTGTCGTATTTGTCCCTCTTTAAGCATTTACTATTTTACTAATTCTTTAACTTTTGCTCTCTTACCTACACGATCTCTTAAGTAGTTCAGTTTTGCACGTCTTACTTTACCTTTACGAACAACTTCTACTTTTTCAACGTTTGGTGAGTGAAGCGGCCATGTCTTCTCAACGCCGATTCCGTTAGAGCTCTTTCTTACTGTAAATGTTTCTCTTGCTCCGCCGCCCTGTCTCTTTAATACAGTACCTTCGAATACCTGAATTCTCTCACGGTTTCCTTCTTTGATCTTACCATAAACTTTTACAGTATCTCCTACGTGGAATTCCGGAGCATTTTCTTTTAACTGAGCTGCTTCAATGTTCTTAATAATTTCGTTCATGTGTGAACCTCCTTCATATTTTGACGTTCTTAATACGCTTTTCTATCGTATCAGAGGACCATCTCTGTTTTCATCACAACGTGCTATATATTAACACATTATTCTTCATTTTTCAAGTCTTTTTCTCGATTTTCTATAATCTCTTCTGCAAGTTCTCTTTCTTTCATGGTAAGCTCTGCGTCTTCCAGAAGGTCCGGACGCCATTTTGCAGTACGGATCACTGACTGCTCTCTGCGCCATTTCTCGACATTGGCATGATGACCGGATAAAAGGATTGGTGGAACCTGCCTGTCGTGCCAGATCTCCGGTCTGGAATACTGCGGATATTCCAGGAGATTGTCCTGAAAACTCTCAAATTCGGCAGATACATCATTATGCAGAACACCCGGGATCAGGCGGGATACCGCATCCACGATCATCATTGCCGGAAGTTCACCGCCTGTCAGTACATAATCGCCGGCTGACACATAATCCGTTACGATCTCCTCCAGCACACGTTCATCGATTCCTTCGTAATGTCCGCACAAAAGCACCAGTTCGTCTTCTTTCGCAAAATCTTCTGCCATCTTCTGGTTAAACGGCTTCCCCTGCGGGGAAAGATAAATCACACGTGGTCTCTTTCCTTCCGGGAGGGCTGCTTTTTCCTGAATGGCAAGATAGGTCTGGTAAACCGGCTCTGCCTGCATCAGCATTCCTGCGCCGCCGCCATACGGATAATCATCCACACTGCTGTGCTTGTTAAATGCATAGTCCCGGATATTAACTGCTTCGATATCCAGAAAGCCGCCTGCCATGGCCCGGCCGATAATACTGGTATTCATCCCGTCCCGGATCATGTCCGGAAAAAGCGTCAGCACATGAAAATTCATTATATCAGCCCTTTCATCAAATGTATGGTCATAACATTCTTCTCCAGATCCACATCCAGAATACATTCCTTAATAGCCGGCAGAAGAACCTCGCCATGTTCCGCAGAGTCAATAATATAAACATCATTGGCGCCTGTTTCCATTACATCTTTTAATGTGCCGAATTCCTGTCCGTCCTCCAGGACAACTGACATTCCCAGAAGATCCGCAATATAATATTCATCCTCTTCCAGCTCCTGTCCCTCTTCCCGTGGGATCCAGAGATCACGGCCTTTATATTTTTCAATGTCGTTAATGTTATCGACACCCTTAAATTTCAGAATTACAAGATTTTTAAAAAACTTTACATTTTTAATCTCAAGCTTTCGAAGCTCTCTTCCGGTATCCAGAAGCACATAATCAAGCTCCAGAAAACGTTCCGGCTCATCTGTTGTGGGGTATACCTTTGCCTCGCCCCTGACGCCGTGAGTAGTGGTGATCACACCAACCTTCAGTAAATCTTCCATAAATAAAACTCCCTGTAGTTAAAGAAGGAGCTATGTTTCCACAGCTCCTGTTTCTTACTTATGATATTGCGAAAGCCCTGTTTACTGCAGGATATCCACAATCACTTTTTTGCTGCTCTTTGAAGAAGCGGCCTTCACTACGGTACGGATCGCTTTGGCAATACGTCCCTGTCTTCCGATGACCTTGCCCATGTCAGCCGGTCCCACCTTCAGTTCAATAATAACTGCATCTTCCTTTTCGTTTTCGGTGACAACCACCTCGTCCGGATGATCTACAAGAGATTTTGCAATTACTTCTACCAGTTTTTTCATTACATACCTCCCTGCACTGCATTCTGCAGGACTTCTACAGTAATAGGAAAAAATACCCTCTCCGGTATTTCTTATTTCTCAATTCCGGCTGCTTTCAGGATCTTAGCAACAACTTCTGTAGGCTGAGCACCTGCTGCAAGCCATTTCTTAGCAGCTTCCTCATCTACTTTGTATGCGCTTGGCTCAAGGTTCGGATCATAAGTACCGATCTCTGCGATGCATTTTCCATCACGTTTGCAACGGGAATCTGCAACTACGATTCTATAAAAAGGTGCCTTCTTCTGTCCCATTCTTCTTAATCTGATTTTTACTGCCATTTTTGTTTTCCTCCATTATAATATCTTTGTTTGTATTTACATTTATTAAAAAGGAAGCTTGAAGCCGCCTCTTTTACCCATTTTACCGCCCATCATACCGGGCATCTGTTTCATCATTTTCTTGCTCTGCTCAAACTGCTTTACAAGACGGTTGACCTCCGCTATATCCACCCCTGCGCCTCTGGCAATACGGTTTTTGCGGGATACATTCAGGATTGCCGGATTTGTCCGCTCCTGAGGGGTCATGGAAAGAATGATCGACTTGGTACGCTCCAGCGCGCTTTCATCTACCATACCTTCAATATCCTTCATCTTGCTGCCAACTCCCGGAAGCATATTCAGGATACTGCCGATTCCTCCCATTTTTTTCATCTGTTCCATACTGGTGAGATAGTCGTTAAAGTCAAAATCCATTTTTTTGAGCTTTTTCTGCATCTCAGCAGCCTGTTCCTGATCAATGGCAGCCTCGGCCTTTTCGATGAGGCTCATAACATCGCCCATTCCAAGGATTCTGGAAGCCATTCTCTCCGGATAAAACTGTTCCAGATCAGAAAGCTTTTCGCCCATACCCACATGGAGGATCGGCTTTCCTGTTACTGCCTTAATGGAAAGCGCCGCACCGCCTCTGGTGTCACCGTCCATCTTGGTAAGGATCACTCCGTCAATTCCTACTTTATCTGTAAAGGTCTTTGCCACATTTACAGCATCCTGACCGGTCATTGCATCCACGATCAGAAGAGTGGCATCCACCTGTACATTCGCCTTAATATCAGCAAGCTCCTGCATCATATCCTCATCTACATGAAGACGTCCTGCAGTATCCAGAAGCACAACATTCTGCTGATTTGCTTTTGCATGCTCCACTGCTGCCTTTGCAATATTTACAGGGTTCTGTTTATCTCCCATGGAAAATACTTCCACGCCCTGTTTTTCACCATTGACCTGAAGCTGAGTAATCGCAGCCGGTCTGTAAACATCACAGGCAACCAGAAGCGGACGCTTGCCCTTTGATTTCAGCTTGCCAGCAAGCTTGGCAACTGTTGTTGTCTTACCTGCACCCTGAAGACCTGCCATCATAAGAACCGTAATGTCATTACCCGGTTTGATCGGCAGCTCTGTTGTCTCACTTCCCATCAGATTCACAAGCTCTTCATTTACGATCTTGATAACCATCTGTCCCGGATTCAGTCCGTTCATCACGTCCTGTCCCACCGCGCGCTCCTGAACAGCTTTGGTGAACTGCTTTACAACCCGAAAGTTTACATCAGCCTCCAGAAGAGCCATTTTGACCTCTTTCAGAGCAATCTTAACATCTTCCTCTGTAAGACGTCCTTTTCCTCTAAGCTTTTTAAATACATTTTGTAATTTTTCTGTCAAGCTCTCAAACGCCATGCTTTATAACTCCTCTAATATCTCTTTGGAAATTTCTGTAATCTCCCGGTCCTGATACTTCTCTGCAATCTGGCTGATTCTCTGAACCTGCTTCTTAATACAGAGAAATTTTTCTACCAGATGCAGTTTCTTTTCATATTCTTCCAGAGTATGATTGCAGCGCCGGATCATGTCATGAACGCCCTGACGGCTGATCCCAAGCTCCTCCGCTACTTCACTGAGGGAAAAATCTTCCAGTACCACGCTTTCATATACCTGCTGCTGGCGCTCTGTAAGAAGCTCCCCGTAAAAATCATATAATAATGTCTGCTCTACAAACTTCTCCATCTGATAATCACCTTGTGTATCATACCCTATATGGCTGCCGGTGTCAAGTATTTTTTCTTTACAAACTGACGTTTGTGTTGTTTCGTCTTTGTTTATACTATTATAAATCAAATGTTTCCAGATTTTCTTATTTTCGTCTTACACCGTCTTATTTCATCTTAAATTTTTAATTTGTCACAGAAATTGTCACAGACTACTAGGATATTTTCACAGTCCTCGCAACGTTCTCCTGCTCTTTTTGCTTATCCTCTGTAAGATGTGTATAGGTGTCCAACGTAATTGATGTAGATGCATGTCCCATTATAAATCCATAATCCGCTTTTCTATATCTGGTCAAAGATGTAAAAATGTCTGATACCAAAAGTAAATAAATATAGAGGCTTTACGCCAGCATTTGTATCTGCAATTTTCCGGAAGATTGGCACAAATCTAAAGGAATGAAGAACCGTCTTTATTTTGTCAGGGCGTTTTCTTCGTTTTCTGCTTGTATCCTGCTGCCAGATGTGCTATATTGATAATAGAAAAAGGGAAAGCCAGAAACACACGGCCTACCCTTAAACAATCAGCAACTTACCTTTTTACAAGGTCAGCCGTTCACTATTTGCGGTAGTGGGCGGCTATTTTCTTCCCTTGAAGATCTCATAAATGAGACTGGCAAGGGCAACCAACAAGATACCTATCTGGATTAAATCCGAATATGTAACATACATTGGCATCGCCCTCCTTTCCTCTTTGGTCTGGAGGGTTAGCCCCTCCGAAATGGAGGGCAGGCCGCCTTTTATGTGCTCTGACTTTCCGTAATGCCAGTATAGCATACTTTCCCTTTATCAGGCAATCAATTATTTCCAGTTATCTTCCCAGTTATCTTCGATTTTGACAGAAGGAATTATTTTCTCAGCAATCACACAAATTTCTGCTCCCAAAACCCTTTTCTTTGTCCCTATCGAAATCTGTCACAAAATCCTATTTTTAATTCCCAGACGCCGCATAAACACAGCATTTTTAAAATATTCATGTCAAAAATTTTTCCTTTACAAGCTTTTATTCCCTACACCCAGTCTCCGGGATGTTCTGCGTCAAAGTCAAATACAAATCTCTCATAGGCATTGATCACATGAGTGTCCTGGTACTTATCGTAGCGCTTATGTTTCCTTCCATACGACATATGCACATGCCCGTGAAGGAAATATTTAGGACGGTACTTTTCCATCAGCTTCAAAAACGCCTTAAATCCCTGATGCGGCAGATCTCTTCCATCGTTCAGCTGATATGCCGGAGCATGAGTAACCAGAATGTCAAACCCTCTCCTCCACAAAAGCTTTGGAAACAGCTTAAAGATTCTTCGTCGCATCTCTCTTTCCGTAAACTGATAAATCCCGGGTTTATACCGCATGGAGCCGCCCAGCCCCAAGATCCTGACCCCCTCATGCACATAAATGGTATCATCAATGCAGATACACCCGTCCGGCGGAATCCTTTCATATTTATCGTCATGATTCCCATGAACATAAAGGACAGGCGCGGAAGTAAAGGTTGCAAGAAATGACAGATATCGTGGGACCAGATCCCCGCATGAAATAATAAGATCAATCCCCTCCAGTTTACTTTTCTCAAAAAAATCCCACAGGTACTTTGATTCTTCATCTGCGATCGCAAGTATTTTCATATTACTGTCCCTTCTCCACGCCCTGCTGCAATGTGACAGGCTTTGCCTGCTCCGTAAGCTGCCAGCTTTTCGGAATGGAACCAATTACATTATCTGCCAGCCAGTCCATGGTAATGATTTCTTCCGGAGACAGACTTCCCTGAGGATCATCCCGAATCACACCATTCTGTGAATAAAGCACACCGGAAAACGGATTAAATTCTCCGCGGCTGATAGTCTCTTTCAGAAGCTCCACAAGGTGCTGGGTTCCTGTCGGAAGTGTATGAGAACAGATCACATCTACAACGTTGGAGGACATTCCCCACCAGTAGTTAATGGCTTTCTTTTCTGAGCTGCTGTCGTCATATTTCCAGGTTCCGTTCATAACAGTGCGGATCAGCTCCTCATAAAATTTGCCCCAGTGCCACAAAGGCATGGCAAGGTTATGCGGCATTCCGTTTTCCATACGGTACAGCCCGAAGTATCTGGACGCATCTTCCGGAATCACCATATCACGTCCTGATACCACGGAAACCTCCTTTTCCCGGATTCTCTCCATGACCTGACCAAGATCATCATCCTTTAAGGTTGACCACTCCAGATATACCTTTGCTCTTGGATTCACCATGGCAGCACCCAGCGCAAAGGCATTGATATTTGCAATAGTTCCAAAAATAGGATAGTCCGCGATGTAGGCAAGTCTGCCGTTTTCGGACATTGCCCCTGCAATTGCGCCCATCAGGAATTTTGCCTCGTGCATTCTCGCATAATAAGTCCGGATATACCGGTGTGATGTATTCAGAGAACAGTTCAGTATCCTGATATCAGGATTTGCAATCGCTGCCTGGACACTTGCCTGGACAAAGGCGGGAGTTGTGGTAAAGATCATATTGCAGCCCTTTGCAATGGCGTCTGCAATAGCTTTTTCCGCAAGCTCCGGAACGATGTTTTCATAGCACATGGTAGTAACTTCATCCGGAAATGTCTGTTCCAGATGAAGACGTCCCAGTTCATGAGCATAGGTCCATGCGGAGGAACCGGGAGTTTTCGCATAGATAAAGGCA
>ENA-OQLC01000980-OQLC01000980.1-human-gut-metagenome-genome-assembly--contig:-NODE-980-length-15230-cov-4.870059_pt1 | contig 15230 bp, 10 predicted proteins | sample MGYA00242653_ERZ504807 | MGnify/ENA primary metagenome ERZ504807 (study PRJEB26092, sample SAMD00036381) | human gut metagenome | host: Homo sapiens | study: EMG produced TPA metagenomics assembly of... | reverse complement strand
GCGTCCCTCCGGCAGGTTCCCGGGCACAGCCCCGATCGAGGGGTCACCATGGGTCGTCTCGCCCTGCCCATCCGCACCGTCGGTTTCCGGTCCATCATCTGACTCGTCACCTGAGACTTCAGACGCGCTGTTGGTTCCAATTGAGGATTCCTCGCTCGAGGTACCATCCGACCTTCCCATGGGTGGGAATACCGCGAACGCGATATTGATAGCGATGCAGACCGCGATGATGCCGACGCAGGCGAGAATAATCCCCTTGGAGTCGAGCTTCTTTCCTTTTTCGTACATGCCACAAGTTCCTTTCCTCTTAGAGCTATTTGAGCTCCACTCCGCCCATCCAGCCCCAGTAGACGCCGGAGCCCTTTCCGTAGAAGGCTATGAATTGGTCAAGCGTCTTAGTCGTGATAGCGCCCTCGTTGCTCATGACCTTGCCGTCACCGACGTAGATGCCGACATGGCCATAGAGAAGGCCGGGCGTTCCGGTGCCGGGGTGGCTCGTGTCGCCCACGATCATGCCGACCTTGAGATCCGCTGGGTTGTTGCTGTGGCACCAGGCCTTGACCATGTCGCAGGCGTTGCCGCCGTAATAGCCGACGCCTGCGGCCTTGAATACATAGGTCACCCAGGCGGCACATTGGTTCTTGCCGGGCGAGGGTATCGACTTGCATGCACTCACGACAGCCAGCTGGCTGCCCGTGGCGCCCGACAGCTCCTGACCGGAACCGCCGAGGGAGCCCGATGTGATGGCGTTGTAGAAATACTCCGCGTTGGGGTACCTTGAGTCCCAGCCGTGCGGCTTACCTCCCACCATCGCGCACCGCTCCCATCCCATCGCATAGTGCATCGTCGCCGATTCGAGATCGTCGGTCTCCATGAATGTCTGGTAGGTGTACTTGCCGTTGGTACTGGTAAACGAGCCCCATTCGTCATGGTCCGACCAGAACTCGAGCTGAACGTCGAGTTCGTACCAGTTCCTGCCCGTCTCCTTGGCGAACTGGGCAAGGCGAAGGCGACGCCCCCCGTCCCACTGACCGATACCAACTGCCTTGTTGTAGACGGGACCCCTCGCGATGATCTCGTCATTGGTGCAAGGGCTGATACCTTCTTTCCAGTAGGCATAGGAGCCCTTCGCCTGGTCGGCCATCGGATATATCTTTTTGTCCGCGGTGCCCACGGACTCATGGCAGTAGTTGCCCATGATGGCCGCGGCGTGGATATCGTCACACCCATGGTCCTTGAGGTACAGATATATCTTGAGCTCTTCGCCGCCCAGGCTCGCCGTGCTGCTCGCGCCGGCGGCCTGGTTGCCAAACAGCACGATGCCGAGCGACGAGGCTAGGACCACGCCCATGAACAGGAGGCACCCGAGCGAAAGCAGGGATGTGAGCAGGGCGACCCTGTTCCTCCATGCCCTCATGGAGAGGAGCTTCTGCCTTCCCTTGCGCCCCTTGAAGATCTTTCGGGAGATGCTGCCGCCGACAGCGCGACCCGCCTTCTTTCCAAGGGAGGCCTGCCTGAGCGCCGCCTTGCGCTTCCTGCGCAGAGAACGCTTGCGGTAGTCCTTGAGCTTTTTGACGGCGGCCGGATCCTTCTTGAATGAACCGGGACGGCGCTTCATGAGGATATCGAGCTCGACCGCATTGGCTCGCGAGAGTGCCTTTGAGGCGCTGCCTGAGAACGGTGCGACGGGGACCGTCGCTATCTTTTTCGCGAGCTCCGAGGACGCCGCGAGCTGGGCCGAGGGCGTTGCGCCCGACACAGCGGCCCCGCGTCGGGAAGACGGGGCCATAGCGGAGGGGGAGAAACCCGATCCCTCTGCCATATCTGTGTCGGGCGCATCGGCTTCGGATGCACCCGCCATCGAGGATCGCACAGCTCCTGAAAAGGCGCCGCCGAAGGAGGCGGCGCCCGCGGCGGCAGATGCCGCACGCGAGCGCGTCGTTTTCTGAGCGCCGAGACGAGAGAGGCCGGATGAGTTCGCGCGCGAGCGGTTCTTGCGCGAAGAGGGCCCTGCCGATGCCGTGGCATACCGCGACCCCGATCCGAGCATGTCGGCGACGGTGCCCGCACGCCTGCTGGCGGCGGTACGGGCATCCGCATGGGCAAGGTTGGAACTGTATCTCGTCGAGCGCATTTTCTAGCCTACGAAACCGGAGCCGCTAGCATATTCGCCGAGGCCCTCGGGGCTGATCTCATCGGGATTCGTGAACACGCCACCGATATCCTCACCGCTGTCGTTTTGGTAGTTAAGCAGGCCCTGCATGGCCCCCGCGACCGATGCGCTCGTGAAGCGCTGCTCAGCGGGCTGCTGGGGAGCAGCCGTCGCCTGCATCGCGGCCTGATGGCGGCGCTGAGCCGCGCGCTGGTTTGGATACATGCCTCCGGTCTGCATGAAGTCTGCAGCGGGAGTCTGCTGGGGCGTTGCGGAGTGTGCCGGCTGCTGAGGGACTTGCGCCTGAGTGCGCGGACGGGCCGGCGATTCCACCGGCTGCTGATGGGCGCCATCGAGACGAGAGGCCGCCTGCACGGCATCCTCTTCGACAGGCTGGGAAAGCTCGGGGGCAGCGGCGGGCTGGGGCTCCGTTACGGCATCGAGGCCGTTAGCACGCTCGGACATGGCCACGAGCGCCGGCAGCGTGTAGCCGACCTCGGAACCGGAAAGGGCGACCGTACCGTTCGAGAAGGCGATGTCGCCGGAGGGATCGGCGCCGAGCGTGATGCCGGCAGCGGAGAGCGCAAGCGCGAAATCATCGAAGTGGGTATCGCTCTCACGGGTGAAGACCTGATTGATTGCGTTCAGGACAAGCTCCTTGAGCTCGGCTTCCGCCTGTGCGCGCAGCTCCTCCTCGGTCGGGAGTCGACGGGTGTTGAAGCGCGAGAAGCTCACGCCCTCCTGGAAGTCACGAATATCCATATCTTCCATCCTTTCGTTTTTGGCGGCAACCGCGTCTCGGTTGTCGCCGCCGTTGAAACCAAATTGCTCGCTCGCAGGTCGATCGGAGGATCGGACTTGCGGCGGGAGAGCCATGTGCGCGGGCGACGGCACGCTGCGGCCGATCTCCTCACGTCTCGGACGCGAGGACGATGACGGGGCATCTTCCGGCTCGTCGAGCGTATCAACGTCGGCCTTCGCCGGCACCGGCCTCGCCACCCGGCGCTTGATATCGGCGGGGCGGGTCGTGCAGATGTCGTAGAGCGTCGGGCAGATCTTCTGGTCGATCGGGAAGTCGAAATGGACCACGCGGTTCTTGAACACGTAGAGGCCCTCGCCGGGATGCGCGGTTGCCAAAACCTTCGTCTGGCTCTCGGAGAGGTTGAACAGCTCCTGGAAATCGGGCAGAAGGTCGCTCGTCTGCTGCAGGACCGTCACGAAGGGCGAGTTCTGGAACATGTAGCGCGTCTCCTCGCTGTTGAGGACGCGCGAGAGGTTCTGCGTGATGGCGTTGATGTAGAAGTCCCATTTGCCGCCACGGGTGAAGAAGCGGTCGATCTGGCTGCGCGCATAGGGGCTGTCGAGCAGGAGCTGGAACTCGTCGATAACGAGCCAGGTTCGCCTTCCGGCGCGGCGGTTCGCCGAGACGCGGACCCAGATATGGTCGAGGATGATGAGCAGCGCCAGCGGCTTGAGCTCGCTGGACAGCTCATGCAAATCGAAGCAAACGAGGTTCGACTGGAGGTCCACGTTCGTCGGGTGGTTGAACAGCGACAGCGTGCCCGTGACATAGCGGCGAATGAGCTTCGCGAGGTCGCGGGCGTCGCGCATGTCGGAGCCCTGCTCGGACATCAGGAAGTCATAGATATCCTGCAGTGTCGGCAGGTTCTCGGGGCGCGGGTCGTCCAAGTATCGGTTATACGCATAGGCAGCGGCGGCATCGAGCACGTTTGCCTGGGCGTCGTTGACGCTGCTCGCCATCATGCGCACAAGCGACTGGATGAAGGACACTTTCGCAGGAACAGGGGAGGACTTCGTCTCCGGGTCGTCCGAGCCGTAGGCAAGGGAGATGTCGAGGGGGTTGATGTAGTCGCCGGAGTTCTCCGCGATACGGATCACCTGGCCTCCGAGATACTCGGTGGGGGTGACGTACTCGCCCTCGGGGTCGATTGTGATCACGTCGTCGTCCGGATGCTTCAGGTGCACGGGGATGATGCGGGTGATCTTCGAATTGAACGACTTGCCGGAACGGGGCTGTGCCAGCGTGAAGCTGTTCGTGTGCTCATGGGAGACCGGATCGTAGACGATGAACGAGCGGGTCTCGGCATTGAGACCCATGATGTTGCCGCCCGGGTCATTCATCTCCGCCGCAACGAACATCATCATGTGCGCCAGGGGGTCGGTCGTAAGGGTGCGCTCATACGGGATATAGGGGGCACCGATAGGCAGGGCGGTCGAAAACGATTCCTCGCGCAGCGCTCGCCAGGAATCGGGATAGGGCTTCCTGTGCGTGGAGAACACCTTCTCGACCTCGCGGCAGGCCTCCTCGAGCTCCGTCTCCGTGCGGCCCTGGACGGTAACGACCGTCGTGACGCCGAAAGCGTGCATCTCCGCGCTCTCAAGGTCGTCTCGGAAAGCCTCTGCATCCTCCTGGGCCTCGCGCATGGCGGGAGGCATGTTACTCTGGTCGACGAAGTAGCCGACCTCGGGACGGCTCGTGTTGAACTGATAGGTGTTATTTTCCTCGGTGATCTCATGCAGGTGGTTCTCTGCAGCGGAGATCGCGGCAGAGAATTCCCAGGGCCGGATGTGCCATGCGACGGTGAGGTCGTAGGGCAGCCCCGTCAAATCGGAGATAAAGGAGTCCTTCATCGTCTTGCCGTACCCGTCGAGGGTGACGTCATAGGTCTTCACCCAACGGCGCCCGACGATCATCCTAGGATCGCCGCGGTAGCCGTCTGCCGTGAGGACGGAAGAGGGGGCCACGAGCTCGCGGGTCGTGAGGCCGACGGTTCCGGAAAGACGCTCGAAGTTCGCCGTACCCGGGTTATCGTCCTGTCGCGTCATGGCCTGGATGATATCGAGACGCTGCTGGCCGTCGAGGATATGCGCATCGGACCCGAGGTCGCGCATGAAGCGCAGGAAGGAATCGGCCTCCTGGGAAAGGCGCGGGACGGCGCGCTCCAACGCGTCGGCAGACACCGCGATCGTCACTATGCGGTCACGGCGTACGGATCTGGAGGATTTCGCCAGCATGGAGCGAGTCCAGGCGTTGTACTCGCGGCGCAAGACGTTGCCGCGATCGTCACCGGGCACCTCGCGGAATAGCAGGTCGGAGGCGAACTCCTCCGGGCTTACACGCTTGTTCATGATGAAGATGCCGAGGCGCACCGTATGGTCGAGGGAGTCGAGATACGCCGCCCATGCCTCGCGCACGCGATATTGGTCCTCGGGTCGTGCGCCCTGATAGTTGACGTCGTCGACCCGCAGGGCGATGGAGTAGGTCGCCGAATCGATACGCATGACGCCGTCGACCGTTAGCAGCTCGTAGGGCACAAGTTTCGTGGTCGACCACTTGGGTTGGACGAGCTTGACGTCGGTCGACAGGGCGGTGTTGACGCCGAGATCGGCCTGGTCCTCATCCGTCTCCCAGGAAGAGCCAAGGGGGATGGATGGCACGTCGGGACCATATTTCGCAAGATGCTTGTCGCGTTTCTTATTCAGCTTTTTCAGGCGCTTGTCCATTTGGCGCACGCCCTTCGGCCAACCGGCCTCGACGGCGTTCGCGCGGCGCTGTTCCGCCTCCGCGATCTCACGGTCGAGATCCTCAATCGTCATCCTGCTCATCTCGGGTTTCTCCTATCGTTATCAATAGAGACCTCAGCCATCGCCTGGGCGATTCCCGCCGGCACGGTCTCCTGTTCTACCTTTCTTGCCTTCTTCGCGGCCTTTTCACGGCGCTTCTCCTTGCGCAACTCAGCCCGAGTCTTTTTTGGCGTCGCGACCTCGAAAGTCGGCACCGCGAGCATGAGCTGATCTGGCTCGGCCCGGTCCTTCAGCATGAGGGGCAGCCATTTTTCCGATTTGAGGCCATGGTGCGAATGGAGGCCTATCACGCCGAACCCGACGCAAACCGGTATCGCCAGATAAGTGACGGCCTCGAGATTCCAGCCCCATGCGTAAACGCCGTAAATGCCGACTGACACGACCGAAGCGGCAGCCAACGCCGCCACAGCGGAGCGCTTGGAAAAATGACCGAAGATGTTTCTCGCGACATAGTTGTTGATATCGTCGCGCACGAATGTCTCTGCCATTTCATCACCTTCCCTAGGCAAGGCCAAACAGGCTGTTGGCGACCAACTTGGACTTGTTGACGATTTCCGTGATGCACAGGACGGCGCACATCGACGGGATCAGGGAGGCGACGGCATCCCCAAACCCGCTCAGGCTGCTCGTGTCAGACGTGATCGGCGCTATGAGCTCGGAGGCCACCGTCATGATCAAGGGGATCATGCCGATGGCGATGACAATCATGACCGCCTGGAAGCACACCGCGGCAAAGCGCTTGAGGTATCCGACCCCCATAGCCCTGGACCTGTCGTCTGCAAAGAACGCAAGGCAGAGGGGACTCGCCGCCGCCCTGAGGTATATCTCGCCGACGCGCACGAAGATGGTGGTCATTACGCAAAATAGGCAGGCGACGCAGGCCACAAGGGCCACGATTGCAAGAAGCAGCAGGATAAAAGAAGTACTCGCCTGGGCATACGTTAGAGAATCGAACGAGTCTATAACCTGCTTCCTGATGGCGAGGGGCTGGGACGCCTCTATGCCGACAGACGCGAGCGCGATGTTCACGACCCTTACCAAGTTCTGGGCGAGGACATATATGCAGGCGCAGATATCCATCGCGTGCACGATGAGGGTGTAGCTCACCGCGAACATCATCACGACGAAGGCGAGGCTCGCCATGATATCGATACCGGCCATCTTGCGGCGGACATCGAGCTGGTGCATAAGGGCGACGCCGAAAGTCAGGCCAAGAAACGCAAAGGCGTAAGGCTGGAAGGCGTTTTTGGACAACGTCGATGCCATGGTGTAGAACTGGGCAAAAGGCCCATTGGTGAAATCGGAAGTGAAAGCCGTATCCGCCGTGGAGGACACCAGTGAAATACACCATTCGGCGAGGCTGGTCGCATTCTCTGCAAGGCCCCGGCAGAAGGACCATGCCAAATTTTCGGCAGAATACTTAAAGAATTCAAAATTTAGAGCGAATTTGGGCGGATGATCCTTGATTAACTGGTTTTCCAAGTCCTCCGGGTCCTTTGACTCGGAGCCTTGCGATTCATGCGGCTTGTGGTTCCCGTGGTTCACACTCGTCGAGGCCGACGCCGCCTTTTCCCAACCATCGGGCGCCCACGAGGGCTCGAAGTTCTTCTTTAGGTCTTCCTTCTGCAGTCCACCAGTGTACTTCTTCCTTTTGCTATGGGACTTATCGACGACCTTGTCGTTTTTATCGTAGTAGACGGGCCCCTCGACGGTGCTTCCGTTGATGCCGGTCGTTACGGTGTAACCGATCTTGTAGGCCTTGATGCCGCCGTGCTCGAAGGTCACATACTTGTCCTTATCGACGTCGCTCCACTTGATGGAAATATGCTGGCGCTCGGGGGCCATGTTGTCGATGCCGAGATTGACATTCCACTGGCCCTTTTGAGCTGCATATGCGATACCGGACATCGCGCAGCCCAGCACCAGCAGGGCAACGCTGACAACCGCGAAGCGAAAAATGCCCTCGGACCATCTTATGGAACGCCTGTCAAGCTCGTATTCCCCGTATGGTTCCGTCGGTCTTGGCGACCGGTCATTCCCGATAGGGGAGCCGGCGGCGAAGGCGAGTAACCTCTCCCGAATACTCATTATTGGATGATGCCGTTGAACAGCTGGGAGATGATATGGGACACACCGCACCCGGCGATGAATACGCCGGCGAGCACCTGCCACCATTCGGTACCGTGGCCGGGACGTCCCTTGGTCTTCTCCTCGAGTAGGTTGTAGACACCCCACAGGGCAAACAGAGAACCACCGGCGATCATGAGGTTCTCGAAGGATGTGACGATTGTTGAAAGCTGTTCCATTGAAATGTCCTTCCCTAGGATTTGCGATATCTATTCATGCGCCCTAATAGGCGTCGATGACGATGGTCTTGGGGTTTGCGCGGTCGATGAGCACGACGTCCTCAGGTGTGGACGCGTCAGGGTTCTTCGCATGCTTCCTTGAGCGCGCCCACTCAAGCATGTCGGTCTTGCCGGCGGCGAGATACTCCTTGCGCCGGGGGTGGATCTCCGGGTCGGCCTTGAGGTCGCGGAACCACATTCCCTGCTTGTAGTGGGTCACGCACTCGTCAGGGGACAGGCCGTCTTCCTCGTTGAAGCTGTAGAGCTCCTCGGGGCTCATGAGCGGGACCTTGACGTATCTCGTGCTCTCATTGATGGATTTGCCGCTTGCGGAGTTCGAGACCGAGTAGTCGGTGAACTTCTTCGTGGTGTTGCCCATCTCGCGAGAGATCTGCTCGCAGTCGGAAAAGAGAGAGGAACCCATGTACATGAAAATGGCGGAGTTTGCTCGTATGGATTCCGACTGCTTACCGTACCGGGCCTCGAGCTGCTTGCCGTCCTGCACGATGGCGCAGAGGTTGATCCAGAACTTACGGCTCTCCGCGAACAGTTTCTCGAGGTCAGGGATCTTGCCTATCTGGGCGAGCTCGTCGAGATAGCAATAGAGGGGGATCTCAAGATGGCCGATGCCGTTCGTGGATCCGATATCCTTCGAGATATCGAACAGCTGGTTCAAGGCCATCGCGGCGACAAAGTCATAGGGACCGCCACCGGACTTGATGCAGAAGAATATTGCGCGCTTGCGCTTATCGATAGACTGCAGGTCCAGCTCATCGCGACCCAGCATCTTCCTGATCGCAGGGTTGTTGAGTCTTTGCAGGCGGGCCGCGCACGAGGACACGACTGCCGCCATCTGCTCGGGGGCTCCGGCGTTGGCCTTGAAGGTGCGGTAGTTGGTGAGGACGGAGTTCTCGGGGAGGGACTCGTCGTCGAGCGCGTCCTCGCCGTAGGTATCGATGATGTACTGCGCGAACCCATCGAAGCCGTCGCGCTCGCGGGTACCCTCGAAGACGAGGTCGAGCTTGTTGATGCCCTCGGCGCCGTCGGCCTTGGCCATCGCCAGATAGTCGATGATGCCTGGGAGGGTACAGTCTGCGGTATTGCCGTTAGCCTTGAACCAGAAGACGAACATGCCGCAGACGCAGGTATAGAAATTCTTCTCCATGTCGATGAAGAACTGCTGGTCGCCGCGTGTGTCCTCACCTTTGGTGTTCGCAATGAACATATTGACCAGTGAGTTGATGGACGTGACGTCGCGGCAGTTGATAAGCGGGTTGTAGGGGGTTGAGGCCAGGATGTGCTCCTCGTCGCGCAGGTCGATAACCTGCACCTCATAGCCGTTATTCTCCAAAAAGGCGGCAGATGCGCGGAATAGCTCGCCCGACGGATCGGTGAAGACCATATTGCCGTTCATCTGCATGATCTGGTTGGTCACGAATCGGTATGACTTGCCTGCACCCGATCCGGCCATGATGAACATGTTGCGGTTCGGCACCTGGCTCTCACGCCTGATCGGGTCCTTCTTGTCATTGACGATTGAGGTACCGGCAACCTTGCTGTTGAGCGACAGGATGATATTGTCGTCCTCGACCGTCTCGCACCAATCGGGGACGGGCCAGTCGTCAGTCGCCTTGTTATGCGAGTACAGCAAGCGCTCCTGGGCGGTGGAGAAGCGCTGGGAGCCATATTGCTTGGCAGGAGAGATGTCCTCGCCGGGTGCCTCCTTCTTGAGGAAGACGGCTAGCGCGAACGCAAGGGACGTTGCGGCAGAAATCAGCAAAGGGAGCCCACCGAAGTAGATGCCTAAGGGTCGCCGGGAGGCCGACCATGCGATGAAGGCCATGACGTCATCGGGTGCGTCCATGCCGTTGATTCCGAGCATGACCTTTTGGACCGTAAGGTTTACGATCCAAAAGGCGGCCGCCCCCAGCACGACGGCTCCGATTGCCCTCGTTATGTCCAGCTTGGGCAACTTCATGAATTACCTCTTGACCCGCTTGTTGAGAGTTCGGGAGTGCGTGGCCGGACGGTTCTGATTTCCGATCTGGTGACGGTTTGCCTTGCGGTCGGCGGCGTCGCGCATATTGGCGGCGCGAATGACCTCGTGCGAGCCCATCTGCTTGGTGCGTCCTGGGCGCTGCTGCAGCTTAACCGATCCCTCGAAGGCCTCACGGTCCTTCAGGGTCTCGATCTGGGCATGGCATCGAACGAGGGCGTCGGAGCGTCCCTCGATAAACGCCCCTTTGACGTCTCCCTCGCAGACCTGGTTTCCGATTTTCGCCAGACGGCCGTCGGAATCAGTGATCCTGAAGGCACCGGCCGTTGTCATGGCGGCGGTGTAGGCAGTGCCGTCCCAGCCGGTGAATTTACGCTTGTACATGCCATCGGACTGGTCGAGCTTCCAAGACTCCCCGAGGTATTCGATGCTTTCCGGTGCGGGTGGCAGGCCGACCGGAGGGAGGCCGACGGCGGGAAGCCCGATTGCGGGAAGGGCGGGATACTCTTTTGATTGCTCAGGCGAGCGCTCGTTGCGTGGATTGACCGACTGGGGGCCGTCGCCCTTCTCGACCGGTCCCCTCATGGCGCTATCCACGTCGGCATTCGAGATCAGCTTTCTCTGGATAGCCGTCTCGATGCAGGCGGCTAGGGCCTCCTGGTCCTTCATCTTGTATTCGATTGCGAAATAGCCGGTCGCCGGGTCTTCGAAAACCGCGAACCCGATGCGGTGCCTGCGGCAGATGTCGGAAAGGAGCGACAGGTCGCTGCGGTCGAGCGCGCCCTCCTTGCCGAGGTTGACGAGCTTGATGACGTCGTTGCGGTCGCGCCTCAACGTATGCTCGGTCACAAGGCCGTAGCGTCCGAGGCCATTTACATGGCTAAACGCATGGTTCGCGCCGCGCTGGGCCGTTCTGCCGGCAGTGCCGGCAACCTTGCCGGTGCCGCGCGCCAGCGCCCTCATCGTAAGAATGAGAACCTCACGCGCCGGCGGCATAACAGCCTGCCCGAGCATGAGCAAGACACGCATGGCTTCTTCGTTCTCTCCGGGCATTGCTGGTACCTCCTTCCGGCGATGTGTATTTGGGGCCGCACGATCGGGCGGCCCCAAATACAGTTTTCGCCATATAGGCCACCCGTGCAGACCGGTTTGGTGCCACAGGGTGACAATTTCCTAGATATGCCTGTGAGCTCCGGGGCGTTTGACATTTGCCCCCGGATGTCTATGGCCTTCGATGATCGATTTGGCGTATAGATATAGATGCCTGGTAGCCATGGCATCGGCGAGAGCGGTATGGGGCGCCCCCTCGAAGCTGTACCCCGCGGCATCTGCCGCAGAGGTCAGTCTCCATCGGGTATGGGTTTCTGAGAACGGACCGCATGCGCGCCCGAAGGCCTCCATCGCATCGATTACCTTCGCCGTCTGCGGTATGACGACGCCCTCGTTCTCGAGAAAACCAAGGTCAAAGTTGACATTCCATCCGACAATCTTCTCCGTACGGTCGAATAGGAACTGAACGGCCTCGAGATACCTTTCAAAGGGCTTGTAGCTCGCCACGGAGGCAGGGGAGATATGGTTCACGCGCTCGGCGTCGGGCCATTCCGTCTTATGCTGCGGCCTGACACGTAGATGAACCGTCGAGGGTGAGTCTTGGCCGTCGATATCGAGAACCATGGCGAGCGTCAGGATCTCATCGCCGCCGGCTGGATCGAGCCCAGTGGTCTCCGTGTCGATTGTCATGCACTCGATAGGGGAGTCGAATGGGATAAGGTTAATACTCATCGTAGTGCGCCTCGCTTATGACTGCCCATAGTGAAAGTAGGCGGTGCGGTCGGGGGCCGTGGTGTGAAGCGCTCCCTCGGTGCCGCCGCCCAGCTTCTTGCTAATCTGCGCGATGAGGTTTTTCGTTCCCGGCATCACGTGGGCACGTTCGGTCTTGAGTTCGCTCTCTTCGACAAAGCCATCATTGAGAGAGTCCTCCCACTCATCCTGCTCTCCCTCGGTGTAGTAGACAGGGGCATCGGGATCGTTATCGATAGCCTGAGAAGCAAGTGTATCGATGTAGCCGGCTTCACCCCTCACGGCAGCGCTGATAACCTCGTCGGTAAGCGGGCCGCCGTTCGCGATGTATTCGTAGAGGCTCTGGTCGAGGGGGTCGGGAATCACGCGCATGAACTGCTCATCCGTGACATAGCCATCGTCGCCGATCCTGTACTGGCCGTAGGGGCCAGCCGGCCAGTTCATGGCGATATGTGTGAGCTCGGTGTCTGCCATGACGTAGAACTTCATAACGGCAAGTTTCGAGTCACGCGAGATGAAGTCCTGGACGGCAATGGGGGCCTTCGGATTGATATGGGCGCGATCGGACGGCGAGAGCTCGAGCCCGCGCTCGACCTCATATGCGGCCTGAGCGGTTGAGGCCGTGAATAGGGCCTGAGCGAGCAGCCAGGACTTCTGGTCGGCATGCGTATTGGGAGCAATACCGTCAAATGCGACCTCGGCCGCGGCCGCAAGAAGGCTCGGCTCGGCCATAATCGCGCCAAGTGTGGCGACGGCCGGCCATTTAAGGTGGCTCTCGCATTGTTGCGGGTCCATGATCAATTCGCACACGTTATTGTAAATGCGGTCGAGATTGAGCAGGCCTAGCCCTGCCGCCGCTCCCGACCTGTCCAGCTTATCCATACGGCTCTCCCTTCGGTCATAGTTCCGTTGGTTTTATCGTCAGCCATGGAGCATGGCGATGAGAGCCGTTGAACAAGTGTTCCTAGCTTTTGGTTAATGCTTCAGCGATTGAACGTGGGGGAGGGCCACATCGCGCTCCATCGTCACGACGCCACCGGGCGATGCCGTGCTTTTAGTCGTAAGCCGGAGCGAGTCAATGATCTTCTTGGTGCTGGGGCTGCAGTCTAGCCTGTGGGGCGCCACGCTGAGTTCATCGTACTGATCGAGAATCGCGTCCACCTTCTGCGACTCCTGAAAGGTCTGCCCGCGATAGAGCGTATAGTCGTGCCCGCCGACTTTGACAAGGCCATCAGACATAAGGGCGATGTCTTTTGCTTCAATAGCCGGCACCACGGCGAACTTAACGCCCGCGGCAATAGCGATATCCTTGTATTCGGCGGGAACGACCATCTCTCGGAACTCCGGCAAATCCCTCATCGAGAGAAAGGCGTTCGAGCTGACCTCGACGGCCTCACACCCTCCGCGTCCGGCGCCATCGATAACGGTACCGAACACCTCCGAGTCCATCAGGATACCAGGCAAGGGGTCAATGTCGGATCGCTTCATGTAGACAGTTCGATCACCCTGCGCCGGGCCGTCAAGGTTAACAGTGACGTCCGACCAAAGAGCCCCGAACGAGTCGGAGCCCTCGGTCACATCAAAGGCCTGGATGCAGAGCGTGTCGTTCTCTTCGTAGACCTGTTTCACGAGCTCCACGGTCTTCGGCTCCCCATCGACCGAATAGTTGACCTTGATGCCGCCTTTGGAGGTTGCATCCACATAGAGGCTGCTGTCCTCGATGCGCTTTTCGACGTTCTCCCTATAGGCGACCAACGAACCGGGGCACGCCTGAATCTGAGATAGGCCTTCTTCCAGCTGGCAGATATCAACAACGACAGGCTGTTCAATCTTAGGGAACAGACCCTTTTCAAAAGCCTTTAGCGCGTACTTGCTGCGGTCCTCTCTCACCGTCATGACGAGCGCGGCATCGCTGGGAAATTGAAAAGTGCCGTCAACTCTGACAATTCTTACGGTATCTTGCCTGATAGCCGCAGCAACGGACTGAAGGACATGGGACGAGGCCTGGTCGATATTTCCTAAAACGATAGCGCCACCGCTTACGGTCGAAATGACACCAGGCAGGATCGGGCGCCCCCCGCCGACAATGCCCGCAATGCTTGCCGTCCCGACATCGGGCACGACAGCAACGTTCCCTTTAGCGCCGATACGGGCGAGGTCTCTCATGAGTGTCGCCTCGTCGCTCTCACCGACACGGAAGAACGCCCGGAGCGCCTCACCCGCGCGCTCCGGGCTATCCGTCTCGATGAGGATGGGTCTATGGGTCGCAAGCGCCTCAGCCACAGCGGAGACGGCAGCGGGCGGATAGACTGGGCTCAATTGCCCGGGTTCGGCCGGCATGGTTCTTCCGATGAGCTTCTCGGGGTTACTTAGGGCGTCAGTTGAAATCGAGTCCAAAGATTGAAGGCTCGAATGATAAGGCCTGATTCCGCGCGGAGTTGCAGCTGAGACGATTCCTTGGAGACTCAGCTCTTGGCAAAGGTTCTCGACGGCGATAGTGCCCCGGCATGAGGTGACGTTGCCACCGAAATCGAGCGAACCGAAAAACAGCCTGTCCTCGATATATATAGGATCAAGTTGCCCCGAGGCGCTTAGGATTCCGAGTGCGATGGGTAGCGCGAGGGAGCCTGCATCTCGGATTCGACCAGAGAAGGCCCTGCTATAGCCAGGCGAGGGCTTGACATCGATAGAGCCACTGTTTCGAGGCAGGGTGTATCCCTGCGCCCTGAGGGCGCACCTGACGATACCTCGCAGCTCTACGGCGGCATTATCTTGAATGCCCAGAATGGTCAAACCGGGAATTCCCGGCTTGAGTTCAACCGCGATGTCGATGGGCACCGCCGAGGCGGCTTCCACAATAGCGCCATGGACAACTGTACGATTGGTCATAACCCGCTCCAATCCTCAAGGGTATTGAGACAAGTCTGATGGCGGGAAGTGCCAATATGGCCTTGCTGAACAACTGTTCCAGGCCTTCATTGACTTGGCGGCCAACAACCGTATCGAAATGGATCTTCTCGCAAGCTAAACTGAGATCATCTAGTTCCAGTGCGGCAAATGCTATCCATGAATTGCCGAGAGCGTTTTAGGTCCAACTGTTTGAATATTTATTACACCGGAAAGTAAAAGCCCCAAAACGGTCTCAAGACACAGAGAAGGCGCTCGCGGCCTCCGGCTTGCCGCCGACTCAGGACGACGCTCCCTAGAGCCTCCACAATGTATATACAGGCGAAATGCCTTTTATGCATTGGGTTGTGGTGGATAGTGGTGGATAGCCAGAAGAAACCAGTGGATTCTAGAAGGAAAAACCAAAACGAAAGCGGTTTCCCTG
>ENA-OQLC01000979-OQLC01000979.1-human-gut-metagenome-genome-assembly--contig:-NODE-979-length-15235-cov-3.753266_pt1 | contig 15235 bp, 12 predicted proteins | sample MGYA00242653_ERZ504807 | MGnify/ENA primary metagenome ERZ504807 (study PRJEB26092, sample SAMD00036381) | human gut metagenome | host: Homo sapiens | study: EMG produced TPA metagenomics assembly of... | reverse complement strand
ATATCAACTATACCTCAGGGAGGAAACTCAATCGCAGCCTGATCGAGCGTCTGGCAACTTGTGAGTACATCACAGAGCATCGAAACCTGTTCATCACAGGTGCCACAGGGAGTGGAAAGACCTACATGGCATGCGCTTTCGGTATGGAAGCTTGCAAGCGCCGATACACTACGAAATACGTTCGACTTCCAGACCTGCTCTTGGAGTTAGAGATGGCACGTAACGATGGAACTTACAAGAAGATCCAGAGTAAATATGCCAATCCGATTCTGCTAATCATCGATGAATGGCTACTACTGAAGCCAACTGAATCCGAACAGCATGATATACTGGAACTTCTCCATCGGAGACGCAAGAAGTCATCCACCATCTTTTGCTCTCAGTATGATTGCAATGGCTGGTACGATCAACTGGGAGGCGATGACAGTCCCCTCTCGGAAGCGATCCTGGATCGTATTAAGCATGATGCGTACAAGATCAACATCATCCCAACGGATCCGGCGAATTACAGATCCATGCGTGAAGTATACGGGTTGGATCCGGCATTAAGCGAGTAAACTCGCATGTAGCAAAAATGTGGTATCCCTGTTCCGCACTCACGATATCATAGTGCCGGACTGCCGGTATCCGTTCCTTCGGAACAGGGGTACATTTGAACCGTAATATTCACACAGTCATCCAAGGAACGCCTTGGTGCACGTTTATCACTCATAATGAAACCTCCAAATGTAGTAAATTTCTACTTTCTATCAAAGAAGTGGAGTAAAAATCTATCTTCTATCATTATGAGTTAGAAAAGGGCGAATATCTAGTTACCCAAAAACTAAGCGCTTACAAACGAAGCGGAAGTTTCACTACTTTCCGACGAAACTTCCGCTCCCAATAGTAATAATATTTTCTTTGCAATCTAAAACTGTATATTTCAATAACTTTTTCAATACAAAGAAAAACTCACAGCGTACAAACTTTTCATTGATTTTTATCATATAAATATTAGTTAATTTTTTCGCAAAAATTCAATTAATTCTCCTAAATTAGAACCAAGCTTTTCTAACAACTCGTCTCTTGAGGCAAATCCCTGAGCTCGTTTTATTGCCAAGTCTACATTTGGCAAATAATATTTTTCAAAAGATTTCACTTGGATTGCTTTTCGCTCTCCAGTTTTTGTATATAACAAATTACTAACAAAAGTATTTTTATTTTCATCCGTCTTATTCTGAAGGATATTTTCTAAATCTTCCGCATACTCAGATGTAACATCTGAAACATGTAATAATTGCCAAAATTCTATGCAAGGATTCGTAATATAGTATAAATATTCTTTCTGTTTACATTTTTCCACAACTTTTTTCATTTGCTCCGCAGTATGACTACCACAATCTCTGTCTATAACAATACCAAACGCATCATCCTTTCCTTTGTATTTACCAAGGAAATCAAGATACAAAAGGTCAAGCTGTTCTTCACGCAAAGCAGCCTCAAATTTACGACGTTCTTTTTTCGTTAAACAAGAGTCGTCTTCCAAATAAGATTTTATAAACTCTGTCGAATAATCTTTTAAACAAAGCGAATCAATATTATTTTCAAACATCTTATTTTCTCTGAATTGAATATATTCTTCCAATAATTCTAAAACATTTTCCGGATCACTCTTGGTATCGAATCTTTTCAGCACTTCAATGTGTACAAGTGCATTAATTTTCAACTCTACTCTATATTTTTCAATAAAATGCAAATATTGTACTTCCGTCTTCGTTCCCTCTACCGAAAGAAAAACAACACGCTTCGGCTCTGTAGAGCCTTCGTTAGTACGAGTAAAAAGTGAACTGCTTCCCAAGCGATAAGACCATACACTCATTCACTATCCACACTCCATTCATCATCTTTAAAACATGGTATAGCACCGTATCTACCAATTAAATAGTCATTTAATACATTTTTGTCAAATCTCTGTTTGTAATCACTTAACGAATATATTCTTGAACTATGATCTTTTTCACGTTCAATAAACCAAATTTCATCTTGGCGAAGTATTTGTAAATCCATCAAGTTTAAATCGTGTGTTGTACAAATCAACTGGCAAGGTTTTTCTTTTGTAATTTTGAAAAAGCGCCTGATATATTCTTCAGTAAGTTTTGAATGAAAACTTCGATCAAGTTCATCAACAACAATAATTTTTCCTTTTTGTCCAGATTCATACAGCGGAATCAAATCAAACAATCGTTTTGTACCGTCTGATTCATCAGAAAGTTCAAATAATTCTTCAGGGTTTCCATGATCAAGCATAATTTTCTCTGCATAGATTTCTCCATCTTCAATAGAAATTTCAAACTGATACCCAACAATTTCAATCGTACACTGTTTCTTCTTTCCCGGTTCACTCCTCATGGTTTGCTCTAAATCATTCAAAACATTCTTTTTAACTTCATCTGGCAAAAAAGAAAAAGCCTTTTCCGCCAATTGCTTTCCTTTTTTGATTTCTTCTATTCCTGTATCAAATGCTCTAAGCATATCCATCAGCGAATCCGTATTTGATGCCGAATTTAAGAAAAAATTATTTTTATTACGGGCATGGGAACCAGGATATACAACAATAATATTTTTAAACCATTCATATGCAATAATAAAATCATGTAAACCCGAATTTTTATCAATTTTCTTATTGCCAACTTCATTCAAAAGCAATTCATCTGCTTTTAAATCTTCACAGTATATTTCAAATCGAAATTTGAAATTCTTATCTAAATGCAATCCTGTTGTGATAGGAGATCCCTGTTCTCGCTCAAAAATGCAAGTCTCCGTTCCAGAAGAATCTAAACGGTAAAGCCATTCTGCGCGAAATTCGTGTGTCAAGTAATCTATCGCAAAGCCATATGAAAAAATCGTCTTTTCAGCAATAAAGTCCATTTGAAAAACACCTGGCTCTTCTTTACATGCCGGGTCAATACGGAAAAACCGATCATTATATCGTATTGCCTCTGTTCCCATTAAAGTTACTCGACGCATAAAATCTAATGCACGCACAAAATTTGATTTACCAGAAGCATTTGCTCCAAAGAAAAAACTACTCTTTAATAAACGTTTTCCATTCATATTAAAACAATGCGTGGCATGCCTCGTTTGCCTACCTGCCGCCATACTAAATACCTGCCGTCCTTTAAATGAATTATAGTTTTCAACAGCAAATCTAATCAGCATTGTTCACACCTCCTAATTTTCATATTAATAGTATATGTGACAAACTTCACTTTTTCAATCATATTTTCGCATAATTTCTATCATTTTTTATATATATTTGTTTTTAAAATCACAAATTAATCAATTCGGCACAAAAACATAAATGTTAACATCTATGCTCCGGCACCATCGTAATTTATCTTGATTATTTTCTAAGATTCTCGAAAATTTAATGGTGTCAGGCACCACTGTGGTCAACTTAAGTATTTTAGAAAAATTTCAGAATTCCTTCTGCCCTGATTTCATCGGCATTTGAAGGAATTCTTTTCTTTTTTTACAAAAAAGCACTTGACAAAACCTCCTAAAAGTGAGGTCGCTTCGCGACCTATTAATTAAGGAATTGTTCGTCTCGCCACGAACCTTAATTACACTTTAGGAGGTATGTCATATGAATCGAATTGACATCTGCAAAAATATCATCCAATCCATTAAGGAGTATATCACAACCCCAGGAAAACTGGAACCTCATCGTGCGAAAAATCATTTTGTTCGTAAACGAAAACTTTCTCTTTTTCAAGTAATTATGTATCTGCTTTACACTTCAAAAGCCTCCATGTTTCAAAATCTTTCCCGTATTCGGGAAGATCTTGGAAACCTTGATTTCCCTGACATTTCAAAACAGGCTCTGTCAAAGGCTCGCCAATTTATTAACCCTGCCTTATTTAAAGAGCTCTACTATTTATCAGTTGATTTATTCTATAAGCAGCTCCCATCTCGTAAGCTTTGGAATGGATATCATTTATTTGCCATTGATGGTTCCAAAATAGAATTGCCTAATTCGAAATCGAATTTCGAGTTCTTTGGTGAAATGTTTGGATATCCTGATCCAAACCGCCGTTTTACTATGGGACTTGGTTCCATTGTTTATGATGTTCTTGATGATTATATTGTCCATGCTTCTTTTCAACGGTATCTTGCTTCTGAACGTTCTGCTGCTTTAGAGCATTTGCATAATTTAGAAGATTTAAATATCTATCAAAACAGCGTTGTAATCTTTGATCGTGGCTATTATTCTTAAGATATGTTTCGTTACTGTGTCGAGCATCAGCACCTTTGTCTTATGCGCTTAAAACAGAATTATAACATTGCTAAGAAATGCTCTGGAGACATAATCACGGTTCTTCCCGGCAACGAAAAAGACAGGACTGAGGATACCAAGATAAGAGTCATCGAAGTTATTCTCAATGATGGAACGAAAGAGTATCTTGCCACCAATCTTTTTGATTCACATATTTCTCAACAGATGTTCCGCGAACTTTACTTCTATCGCTGGCCAGTCGAAACAAAATATAAGGAATTGAAAAGCCGCCTTGCTATTGAAGAATTTTCCGGTGCAACAACTACTTCAGTGCTTCAAGAATTTTATATCAACGTACTTCTTTCAAACCTGTCATCTCTTATTAAAAATCAAGTTGATGAAGAAATTCAGATTACCGCTAAAAGTACGAATAAATATCGATACCAAGCAAACCGAGCATTTATTATCGGACGTGTCAAAACAATAGTTCCCAAAATCCTGTGTAATCTTTTCGATTTATCTGCAATTGATAGACTATATAAGGAATCTCTCCGATGCAGATCTCAGATTATGCCTGGAAGAACATTCCGGCGGAAGAAGAACAATGCAATAGGCAGAACACATTTTAACAATAAAAAAGTTGCATTCTAAAATCAATAGCTGTTAATAGGGCTTTTTCTGTGAAGCTCTATTAAAGTGTGTCTTCTTTTCAAATCTACCTTCCTCTTTTCTCGATTTCGCACCGTTATTCATTAACCTGAGCAGGCACTTGTCTTAAGTTGACATTAGGTTGACCATATTGGGGTCTGACCCGTGCGCTCTCTTATATTTTTTTCTATTTGTGCAATATCTTCATCTAATATATGGTTAAGAATCGTATAATTACTATAATAGTAATCCTGATCTTCCATAATCTTCTTCTCCTTTCGTCATACAGAAATGTTTTTTTGCCGTCCTTTAATTCCCAAATGCTCCTCTGCAATCTTATCCAGTTGAGCCGCAAGCAATTTGAATTCTTTATTCAGGTCCAAACATCTTTACACTGATCTTATTTCCACCCATTACAAATCTGCAATCAGATATCAGGTGTAATCGCCTCTTCCGCTTTTGCATTATTATTTAGTACTTACTATTTTTTTACTTTTCTTTCGCAACACACTTCATATGTTCCCATTACCATTCTTATCCGTCTCTGAATCGCTATCTTCATTCTATAATAACTTGATACGGATAACACAAAAAATGTAATCGTTAATCCACCATACCCATATAATTCTTTTATTTGCCCTTGTCGTAGTATAAATATAATTCTAAACACTCCTGTTATAAACAAAATAAAAAAACATGTTGTAAAAAGAATTGAAATTCCTTTTATACCTCTCATTTTTTCCGTCTTTTTATTCTCACCTTTTACTTGAATGTAATAATTACAATATGCGAAAAAATATTCACATTGTTCTCTAGAAAAATTCTTACCCTTAACTTTAATATTTTTTGTTTTAAATAAACTTCTTGCTTCATTACGATATATTTTTAATTTTTCTTTATTCGGGATAACATTGCTATTCTTATTCAAAAATGTCTGAATCATTTCCCTTTCCACTGTCACCTTCTTTTTTTCTATGACAAACAATTCTACTCCCTGAAGTTCTGCTCCAATTATGTAACACAATAACAATATTGTCGCCAATATAATCACTTTATCATCTGGAAGATTCATATTATCTTCAACAAATCCCAGCGGCGCAAATCCAAGTAGATGTAATCCTCCCAAAAACACGGCTCCGGTTATAATTAAATTAAAAAAATCATATAAACTAAATTTTTCAAATAATCCTTCCATCTATTTATCCCTTTTCATGAATATACTTCTGTAACATAAATCCTATTTAATCGATACTCATCTAGCATATACTGATCAAACATCTCTCTTCTATCTTTATCAGATGAACTGCAAGATGATACATGCATTAAATCTATTACAAACTCTTCATTCTATGTTACTTTATCAATATAGTTGATTATTTCACATATATTGTACAATAATGCCTTTTTATTATATACATAACTTTTGAAAAAGCACCATTTTTCAAATCAAGTAATTTTTCGAGTCATATTTCCTTTTTTACCATGTTAAAGTTTCGTTGGGAATTTCTTTTTATTCAACTATCCTCTTTAGATAATTCAGGATAAAAGTTCAATCTACAACATTTCTGTTTTTAATTTAATGGCGTCTGACATCTTCTATCAAATTTATAAAAACTTCCTTCTGGAGATTTGTAAGTAATTCCAAAATAATATCCGTTTTTGGCTTTTATATCAATAAATCCACAAAATAAACTCCCTTGAAAGTTGAGAATTTTATCTATTTTTAACATTCCTCTCTTCATACAATTATTCTAATCTACAGTATATTTAATTATAGCATATACATACAGTAATTCAAATGAATATTCTACAGATTAAATATTCTTGTGCCGCACCGTAATATTCAGCCAGTTTATATGTCTATGTAACAAAATACCACCAGGGACACAAAAAAAGCCACTATTCCCGTCCCCAATGGACAAATGTTATTACAATTAACATCATCTATCTCCACACAAAATTATTTCCACCTCTCCACAACTTATCCCTTGCCATTTCCCCGCATATGTACTATACTTTATATGTTTTACAAATGCCACAAGCATTACAATAACGTTATTTTAATTAACATTCGCACAATTTAAATGCATAAATAACAATTCAACCAAACAAAAGAAAGGACCGTACCACATGAAAAAATTATCCACCTCTCTCCTCGCCAATCTGGTAGCAACGAAGAGAAAAGAATTGAAACTTACCCAGCAGGATCTGGCCGACGCCACAGGCATCAACCGCGCCCAGATCTCACGTCTGGAAAAGGAGGATTACCTCCCGTCCATTCCACAGCTGGAACAGCTCGGTAAAACACTCGGATTCGAGCCGGATGAAGTATTCGTTGACAACAGCAGCAACAAGCTTCCATCACCATCCCCGCTGAATATCGCAGTAGCCGGAACCGGATATGTCGGACTCTCTATTGCCACTCTGCTTGCACAGCACAATCATGTCACTGCAGTGGACATCGTTCCTGAAAAAGTAGAGATGATCAATAATAAGAAATCACCGATTCAGGATGATTATATTGAAAAATATCTAGCTGAAAAGGAACTGGATCTGACTGCTACATTAGACGGCGAAGCAGCTTATAAAAATGCAGATTATGTAGTTATCGCTGCACCGACAAACTATGACAGCAAGAAGAACTACTTTGATACTTCTGCCGTAGAAGCCGTCATCGAGCTTGTATTAAAAGTGAATCCGGAAGCCATTATGGTCATCAAGTCTACGATCCCGGTTGGCTATACAGAGTCTGTCCGTAAAAAATATAATACATCAAATATCATCTTCAGCCCGGAATTCTTAAGAGAATCCAAGGCATTGTACGACAACCTGTATCCAAGCCGCATCATCGTATCTACAGACAAATCCGATGAGCGTCTGGTAAATGCTTCCCGCACATTTGCGGCACTCCTTCAGGAGGGCGCTCTGAAGAACCAGATTGATACATTATTCATGGGATTCACCGAAGCCGAAGCCGTAAAACTTTTTGCAAATACTTACCTTGCACTGCGTGTGTCTTACTTCAACGAATTAGATACTTATGCAGAAATGAAAGAGCTGAACACTCAGGATATCATCAACGGCGTATGCCTGGATCCTCGTATCGGAACACATTATAACAATCCTTCATTTGGATACGGCGGATACTGCCTGCCGAAAGATACCAAACAGCTTCTGGCAAACTACAATGATGTGCCTCAGAATATGATGTCTGCGATTGTGGAAAGTAACCGTACAAGGAAAGATTTTATTGCAGATCGTGTACTCGAAATCGCCGGTGCATACAGTGCCAACAGTACCTGGGATGAATCAAAAGAGAAAGAAGTTGTTGTCGGTGTATATCGTCTGACCATGAAGAGTAATTCAGACAACTTCCGTCAGAGCAGTATTCAAGGAGTAATGAAACGTATCAAAGCCAAAGGTGCGACTGTGATCATCTACGAGCCAACACTGGAAGACGGAACAACCTTCTTCGGAAGCAAGATTGTAAATGATCTGGCAAAATTCAAAGAATTAAGCCACAGCATTATCGCCAATCGTTATGACAGCTGTCTTGATGACGTAGCTGACAAAGTATACACCCGAGACTTATTCCGTAGAGATTAATTTTCATTTTTAAGAGGTAAATGATTATGAAAGCAAAGAATGTAGATTTAAAAAATAAAACAATTCTCGTAACAGGTGCAGCCGGATTCATCGGCTCCAACCTGGTACTGGAACTCTTACGCACAACAGAACCTGTTCACATCATCGGTATTGACAATATGAATGATTATTACGACGTGTCCATCAAAGAATACCGTCTTCAACAGATTGAAAATCAAGTTCAGAAGCACTCAGACTCTTCCTGGAACTTTGTTAAAGGCTCTATCGCAGATAAAGCACTGATCGATCAAATCTTCGCAGATTATAAACCTGCAGTTGTGGTAAATCTGGCAGCTCAGGCTGGTGTACGTTACTCTATCACAAATCCGGATGTCTATATTGAATCCAACTTAATTGGTTTCTATAACATCCTCGAAGCGTGCCGTCATTCTTATGACAATGACGCTGCCGGTGTAGAACATCTGGTATATGCCTCTTCCTCATCTGTCTACGGAACTAACAAAAAGATTCCATACTCAACAGATGACAAGGTAGATAATCCAGTATCCCTGTACGCTGCCACAAAGAAATCCAATGAATTAATGGCACATGCATACAGCAAGCTTTACAACATTCCATCAACCGGACTCCGTTTCTTCACTGTATACGGGCCTGCCGGAAGACCGGATATGGCATACTTTGGCTTTACCAACAAACTTCGTGCCGGTGATACTATCCAGATCTTCAATTACGGAAATTGCAAACGTGATTTCACATTCGTAGACGATATCGTCGAAGGAGTAAAGCGCGTAATGCAGGCTGCTCCTGAAAAGAAAAACGGCGAAGATGGACTTCCAATCCCACCGTACGCCGTCTATAACATTGGAAATAATCAACCTGAAAATCTGCTTGATTTCGTAGATATTCTTCAGCAGGAACTGATCCGTGCAGAAGTTCTTCCTGCCGATTACGATTTTGAAGCACATAAGAAACTTGTTCCTATGCAGCCTGGTGACGTTCCAATTACTTATGCTGACACTACTGCTCTGGAAGAAGATTTCGGATTCAAACCTAGTACCAGCCTCAGAGAAGGTCTTCGGAAGTTCGCTGAGTGGTATAAAGAATTTTATAAATAAAATCGCAAGCAAATGTAAAAATCAGGGTTCCAGAGTACGCTCTTGCCAGAAGGGTGCTTTGGAACCTTTTCTTTTTTCTTGATAAGTGCAGTATACTAATCAATTGGTGGACAATCAAGCAAATCAGGAATTGGTCAATTTAGAAGATCATAAACAGTTGTATATAAAAATGTATGTACCGTTTTTCTACACACTCTGAATTCAGTCTTAGTCTTTAACTTATTTTTCAATTTATTATCCATAATTACTTATTTTATGATCTCTTTCAATGCGTAGAATTTTAAACTGGTCACCTTTGCGATATCCAAACGCTCTAATGATATCATTACATCTTATTTTCATAATACACTTATTTCGATATTTTGCTGATGAAAACCAATTTTTCCCTTTTTGCTTTGGTGTATACTTTTTATACTCCAGCCCATCATCTTTAGCCATCGTTTCAAAGCTCTCATGTTGAACTACTTTATCTAATGTTCCCATTACCAAATTATATTCATTTTCTTCTAAACTGTTTGCCCCAAATTCACGCTCTATTGTAGAATAATCAACTCTTGTTCCTCGATACCGCTCTATTAATATATCATCTCGACTTATGCCTAACCTAGAACCATAGTTTCCTATTAAATATTTAACAGAGAAAACCGAATCTACATCGAACATATTCTGTTTACCATCGGAAGTAATCTCTTTGATATCTATTTTTCTATCTACAAGACCATCCATTCTAAATGATAATAATTGATTTGAAGTTGCCGCAGCCTCAGCCATTCCAGTCACAGAAACATTTCGATCATTCCACCAATACGAAGACTCCAGATTTTGTACACATTCATCATCCCAATATGGTCTATCATAAACTTCCGCATCCAAACTCAACTGAAAAGATTTTAATTCATCATCTTCTGAAATTCTATTCTTTAAATCATAAATATGTTCTTGTTGAGTGACCATCGAGTTATAAAAATCATTCACTTTAGAAATTGTATTAACTGGATTTCTACGAATAATATTAATACATCCGACAACATTGCCGAGATCACCAACAAATTCCTCCATTGATGAATATTGTCTGTTCAGCGAACATTCATTTAATATAAACTCCATGCTTACCACCCCAAAATAACATCCAAATCCTTTTTAATCTGATCAAAAAATCCAGCTTCGTTCACTGTTGCTTTTCCTGTTTCACTAACAGGTATTAAAACGGGTACCGAACAGCCATTCTCACTTTGTTTAAAGAAATAAATACTAACATCCTCCGCATCAATTGAATCTTGATGTATTTCCTTCCTGACACCGTTATATATATGATCACTATGAGTTTCCACAACAATCTGTACCCCACATGATGCTATAAACACCAAAAATTCCACAAACTTAGACTGTGCAGAAGGATGCAAATGTATTTCCGGATTTTCTATAATGAGTAAATCTCCCGGTTTGCATGAAAACGCAGAAATAATCACTTCTGAAATATACGTAACACCTGTTCCGATATTTTTAGGTCTAATACTAATACGCATATTCTGATTACGGAAAAATACGCGTACCAACTCTGTCTTTTCTATTTCTTCCACAAATATATTATAACCAAGTATTTCCATCAACCAATAATTCACTTGTCCACTCAAAGTAAGTTTTGTTGTTTCATCATAAACAAACAACTTTTTTACAGGCTTTGTACCTTTCTCCGCAAAATAAGCAAAAGCATATTCACAATTCACCCCTACTCCCGAACCAATATCATTTGGTTTCTCATAGACATCTTTAACACCAACTCTTTCAGCCGAACAATATACAATTTCTGATTTCAGCATTTTTGTCTTAATACTATCCGCATTTAATCCCCTCACAGTGACAAATGCATTTTGAGATTCGTCTTTCATATTCTTATAATCTGCACTAATGTTTATTTCTTCTGCCCCAATATAAGCATTCATCAATTCATCCGCAGTTCCAATACTCATATATTTACCAGTAAAAGGATTTTTTCCCTGCTTTAACGCTAACAACGACTGGATAATGCTTGACTTTCCCATAGAATTTTGCCCAGCAAGCATGGTAATCGGTTTCATCTCTAATGAGACATCATCAAAGCATTTAAATCCTTTTATCATCAACTTATTAATCATACAAATCTCCTCAATTCATTAAGAATCTGTTTTACAGATCTTTTAGATAAATCACTATATCTAAGTTGCCGTTCTATTTCATAAGCATAATCTCTATCACATAGTTTTTGCATAATTCTATATGCCATTTCAACCAATTCATGTTTGTCATAAATATCGGAGCATAAGCAAGCTGCCATTCCAAGAATATGCCCTCTTGCAGGTTTTATATTTGAAAATTTATTAAAAAATTTCCTAAATAAAGGAGTTCTTCCTCTTCCATAGCGATAATAAAAAGCTGCATCTGTAAAGCATTTTCTTGCTTCTGTATATAAACAGGCTAGTTTGTCAATATTCAATTCCTTGCGCCGCACATAATTAAACATATTATCCTGCATCACATACTGATCTTCTTCACAATCTTCTGGATAAGAAACAACGAAATTCACGATGTATGTCAAAAACACAACAAATTCTGCTTCTGTCACTAATCTTAAGGATGTTTTTTGAGCATCCCTCAATGCCATTTGTAAAGTATAAATTCCCTTATCTGCATATAAAACACGTCTTACTGCTTCTTCCTGTTCAACTGTCCAATTTCCAATATATGCACCAATTCTTAAATGCATATACACTGGAGTCTCATATTCAATTATACAAATTGGAATCTTGGTTCGTAAAATATCCTGTCTATCTCGTGCAGAAAGATCAAAAAAAACATTTCTTCCATCGTCCTTATAAATTATATAATCTTCTTTTAAACGTTCCGGCATTTCAATATCAAATTTTCCTACAATAAACTCAATCAAACATTGAAGTCTTTTATCTGTTTCTAACACTAACAGTTGTCCATTTTGTAATTCCGAAACATATACTTGCGGATATGGGATTCCGTATAATAAAGCATTAATTGCTTCCCTTGTTATATTTTGCCTATGCTGTTGTAAAATGTTCTGACTTGGAAAGATTATCCCCTTCGATTGGTATCTATCAACCAGATCATACAAATCATATTTCAATTCATAAATACGAATTTTACTATTTTTCAAAACAGCCTTTCCTTCCTATTCTGCCAAGCTAAATCTATTGATTTGAATAGCTTTGACGGTTCTTATTTTTCTATTATTTCTCTTGCAAATCTTAATTACCAGATAACTATTTGCTTTTGATATTGTAACACGAATACTCCACAACAACAATGTGCATTATTGTGCAAGAGTTTCTCAAACATTTTTATCTCTTCAAAAGTTTTTTACACTCCTCAATTTTCTGCAAATATGGAGATCTAGCCCCCACATGTTGTTTCACAAATTGTTCATACTTATCTATTCTTGACCAACAACCCCAGATTTGTTTCCACGTAAACTTATTGATTTTCTTCAAACAACTCATATACATGATATCCAAAGAAATGTAAAGAAATTTTTCTTTTTTGTATACGATTTTCTTCAGTACTTTTTCACAAAGTCTGACGCATTTACTATAATTTTGGTTTGCAAAATACATTTCAGCCAACATTTTACAAGTTTCATGATTAATCTCCGATTGTTTTATCTGATTTTCGAAAAATATAATGCTCTCTTCAAAATCTTTTGCAAGGAATCCTTTTGCATACAAATAATTTTCAAGAATTAGTTCTTTAGAATATGGATTTGTCTCATCATTGAATGCTTGTTCAAAACACTTAAAAGCCTCATCATATTTATGTTGATACAAATAAATACTTCCTTTATTTTGAAGTATGTCCGTTGCATAATTTTTCGGGGTATCCGGTGTTCGTAAATATAATTGATATAACAAATTTTGAATTCTCAACGCTTTCTTATAATACCCCGCCTCCATATAACATATAGACAAATTACATGCCACTTCACATGATAAAATATTATTCGTATCAATTTTCTTATTAAAATTACCAAACAGCAAATCTTCTAAATATTCTGTTGCAGTCTTTATATCACCAATAAAACTAAGATTCAAACCTATTCTATTTTTCACATTATTCAATTTCTTTTCATTTTTTTCTTCCTGATAATATTGCTCCACAACATATAGTTTATTTACAGCTTCATAATAATGTCCTGTCTTTTCGAGCACTCGGGAATATTCATCTTCTACAAACACCCACAACTCTTTCTTAACAGAATTCTCTTTACAAAATTTTAATGCCTGCTTAAATTTCTCCTTTGAAACTTTAAATTCCTCTATATCCATATATAAGATTGCTTCATCAACCAAACATCTAATCCATTTTTCTTTATCTTTTTTGAAAAAGTTCTTATATACTTTAATCATGCTTAACAAAATAGAATTTTCTCTGAATCTATAAATTTCAAATAATGCCCTTTCTATTTCATATAAACATTCTTTAAGCTCCTCATTTTGTACATCTAATTGTGCAGTGTTTTTTAGATTTAATTCAACCTGTTGACAAATTGTTCTATCTTGTGCTTTTTGTATCGTCCGTATATATGCTAATATATTCTTCCACCATTCATCATTTAAATTATTCGTTTCCGATTTATACCTCAATTTAAATTTCACGTTTGGGATGACGTATTCGCCATTCAAAAAAACATATTTTTTTAAAACATATTCCTCAATTCTATCATTACCAATCAACCTTCTAATTGCATTAATATGAATTCCTTTCGAGCATAAATTCAAAATAATACGAATATCTTTATCTTCTTTTTCTATATCAATAAATTCTCTGGTTTGAATTTGTTCTACTGTTACCTGATTAAAGTAACAAAGTTGCATAATTTGATATATATTATAAAAACTGTATCCACCAATATTGATTATTTCTTCTCTATCTTTATCAGAAAAAATGATTTTAGGAAATTCATTTTCCAAATAGCAAATATAATTAAAAGCCAGATTCTTTGAAATTGAAAAATCAAATTTTTTCAGTTTCTGGTTTCTTCTACCAAAATATATACATTTCAAATTCAATTGGCAAAATAAGTTTGTATCAACTACAATATCCGGATCTTTTACAAATAATAATATCTTTCTACCACTATATGTAATAAGTTTTTCTAATTCTTTCTTATCATTAATATTCAATATTATTTCATATTTAGAGTAGACTTTATACGTATATTGGGAAATTATAACATCCTCAATTTTTTCATCTGCCAATGTAATATTCAATTTATTTTCTTTCTGTAGTATATTTGAAATTTTTTCATACAATTGATGCAATTGATAACAAAAAAATTCCTTTTCATATACTACATTACATACTTTTTTGTGATTATATTCTCCATATCAGCTAAAAATTTGTCACATTTCATTTGCCAAATACTTGCTTTATTTGGTTTTATTCCCATCCATTCTGTAACCTGGTCATTAAGCGAGTTTAACTTATCCTTATCCGTTATCATCATACTCTGATGATTTCTTAAGATATACTCTAAATCTTTTGTTGTAAGTGGTGGAACAAGAATCGGTATATGTTCCATTGTATTTGCCCAAACAGCTCCCAATTC
>ENA-OQLC01000962-OQLC01000962.1-human-gut-metagenome-genome-assembly--contig:-NODE-962-length-15433-cov-2.778979_pt1 | contig 15433 bp, 6 predicted proteins | sample MGYA00242653_ERZ504807 | MGnify/ENA primary metagenome ERZ504807 (study PRJEB26092, sample SAMD00036381) | human gut metagenome | host: Homo sapiens | study: EMG produced TPA metagenomics assembly of... | reverse complement strand
AGCGTATCCTCGTTTTCTGCCATTACGCTGTAAATACCAGCTGAGGGAACAACTGCTGCACATAAAATAAACGCGATGACCGCTGTAACTATTTTTCTCTTCATACCATTTTCCTCCTGTCGAAATATGTTGTACCTTTACTATACGTTTTCTCTGACAAAAATAGTATTAACTTCCAGTTAGCTTTTCCCTTCCATCATCTCCAAAAGATACTTGCGCTTCACCCGGACATCCCCGGGAATCTGTAATTTGGAATAAATCTGATTGATGTACTGCTTCACAGTTCCCTCGGATAAAAACAGACTCTGGGCGATTTCTTTGTTGCTCATATGCTTCGCCATAAGCTCCGTAATCTCCAGCTCACGATCTGACAGTACTTTAAAGACCGGCGGATACGCCTCCTCTTTTTTTAACTGATCGCACCGCATTTCCCATTCTTTCCCCATTCTGGTGATCCTGAAAAGAAAATTTTCATTGATTCCGAAAAAGCTTCCCTTCAAAAGCTCCTCTATGTATGGATAATTCTCCACAAATGGCATAAGGATTCCATCTGGAAAAGCCTGGGAAAGTGATCCTCTCAAAAGTTCAAGCGCCTGTTCTGTTTTTCCCAGCTTCCAGTTGGCCGCAAGAAGCTGGATCTGCACATGAAGAGCCACCAGATCGTAGTGAAGAGCCTGACACATGGCAAGAATGGATTCGCTTCTTCCGATCACCTTCGAATATTCTCCCTGGGCAAGATAAACCTGATTCTCGATCATTTCCATCATCGGTCTCCCAGGTGCCAGAAAATTCACCGTAGAAAGCATATGCGCTCCAAAGAGAGCCGGAATCCGCTCCGTTTGTCCGGTGACTGCATAGTAATAGGCGCAGGTGCTGTCAAAAATATTGACCCAGGTGGTATTATGCCCCTGCAGCAGTTCTTTTCGACGTTCTTCAAATGTATTTCTCATTTTTATGTCCATGCAGATAGACAGCCTTTGTGCCAGAAAATCGCAGCAAAGTGCAATGCTCTCCTGCCCGTTTCCCTGAATCTGGGTATAAGCCTTTTCCAATGCTATGTGGGCATCAACAAAATTTCCGCGCATAAAGTGAGCCTCTGCGCTCATAATCGTTTCTGCACCCTGTCCGTGTCCGTTTGTGATCTTGTAATAATGAGGCATACACTGGTTCATCTCTTCCAGCTCTTTGTCAAGATCTCCGCTTTTCCTGTGAAACATCATAAGTACAGATGGGGAGCCAAACGTCCAGCCTCCGTCACTTCGGATACTGATGGCAGGTCTTGTCATCTTCTCGCTGGCACTGCGGTGAAACTGACTCATTCTCGAAATATCATTGTACATAAGAAAGCTCTGGATCAGGTCGCATTCGCCCAGAAGATTTCCTCTCTCTTCCTCAGACAGCTTTGGATGTTCTCTGATGGATGCCAGAAGAAGTTCTTTCAGTTCCAGCATTTTGGGAATATTTTTCCAGTTAAACATGCATCTCATAAGAACCAGAATTGCAAGCGGATATTCTTTTAAAACGGAAACCGGACATCTGTTCAAAACTTCCAGAACCTCTTCCGGTTTTAGAGAAGCAAGTAAGATTCCGGCATCTTTTTGCACCACCCGGAGAATAGCTGCAAAATTCTGATTTCGCCGGTATGCTGACAGGGCATGGATATAGGCACCATGTTTTTCATACCATGCACCATATCTTTCATAGTAAAAAGCCTGTCTGGAATCATCCAGTGTTCTGAACGCACGAAACGCGCACTCTTTCATCATATGGTGAAAGCGGTAAGTCTGCCCGTCATTTAGGCAGGTGACAAAAGCATTCTGCCTGGTGAGCGTTTTCAGGATCTGGTGTACGTCTTCTCTTTTTGTAATAAATTCTGCCATCTCTTCCGTGAATTCATCTGCAAGCCCCATGGCACTTAAAAATTCTTTTCTGTCTTCTGGCAAAGGATTCAGCATGGAAGCGGAAAACATCTGGTAAATATCAGATGTTTTTCCTGGCAATTCTCCTGATTTTGAAAAAGAACACAAATTCAGGTAAACAGCTGCGAACCATCCTTCGCTGGATTTCAGAAGATGCTCAAGCTGGCTGTCTGTCATGCTGGTTCCGCAGCGGCGGATATAGGCTGACAGCTCCCCAGCGTTCAGACGCAGATCGTCTATTTCTATTCTGTGAAGTCTTCCTCCAAGTCTTACAATCCAGTCATCACTGATAAAATGATTTCGGCTTGCTACGATCAGATGCACATTTTCCGGAATCCTCCCTGCCATTCTGCACAGGAAAGTGGCCGCCCGGTCATCTTTTAACAGATGAAAGTCATCTATAAAAATATAACAATTTTCACATTTTTCCAGTTGATAGCATAGAATTTCCGTCAAAAATCCAGCGGAGGCTTCATCTTCCGGGCAGTCGTAGTTTTCCAGAAAGTTAAGACCTGCGAAGGAAAATGCATTTTGCACACTTTTCCAGAAGATGGAAAGGTTTTGGGAGTAGATGCTGATCCGGATCAGCAAAGCCTGAGTGTCTTTCGCCAGTCTGGACAGATACCAGTTTACGGCGGTTGTTTTGCCATATCCCATAGGGGCTGTTATGGCTGTCAGCGCGCTGTTGGAAACAGGCTGCAGGGATTTTTGTAAACGTTCTGATATGTAAATAGAATTCAGGCTGATTTTTTCTTTTGGCATTTCATACCCTCACTCTCTTGTTTTTTAATTATTTTGCTGTTTACACCGTTTCCGGAGTATGATTTGTAGGAATAATTTTTCAAACACGCTCTAATGATCATTCTATTTTTAATTATAGTGGAAAAGACAGGAAATTCCAATGGATTCTTTTGCTTATGTTTGACTTGTTCTTTTTCTTCCGCTATACTAAAATGTGTTTAAAAAATGCTTTCTGCAAGATGTGTTTCACTGTTTTCGTGAAATTTACGCAGTAAATCTGACACTCATATCATTCTATTTCAGTACTAAGGAGATTTTTCTATGGATTCAGATAGATTATCAGCTCTGCCTCAGGCTTTTCTTCATCGGATGAAGGATATGCTTGGGGATGATTTTGAACCTTTTCTGGCAGCTTATGAACAGCCGCGTACTTATGGGCTCCGGGTAAACACGGCAAAGATTTCCTGTGAGGAGTTTGAACAGATTGTGCCCTTTGAAGTGAAAAAAATCCCATGGGTTTCGAATGGTTATTTTTACAATGAGGATGTAAGGCCATCCCGGTGTGCTCTTTATCAGGCTGGACTTTATTATCTTCAGGAACCAAGTGCCATGACCCCCGCTTCCCGTATTCCGGTGGAGCCAGGGGAATATGTGCTGGATATGTGTGCAGCTCCTGGAGGAAAAGCAACTGCAGTTGGTTCCGCCCTAAAGGGTGAAGGACTTCTGGTTGCAAATGATATCAGCACTACCAGGGCAAGAGCACTGCTTCGAAACCTGGAACTGTTTGGGATTCCCAATCTTTTTGTTTCCAATGAAAAGCCTGAAAAAATGGTAAAGAATTTTCCGGAATTTTTCCATAAGATCATTCTGGATGCACCTTGTTCCGGGGAGGGGATGTTCCGTAAGGAGGAAGCTCTTGCCAGGGACTGGACTCCTGAGAAGTCTGAGGAGCTTTCCAGAATTCAGAAACAGCTTTGTCTGAATGCGGCAGACATGCTGCAGCCGGGAGGACAGATGCTTTATTCTACTTGTACCTTTGCACCTTGTGAGGATGAGCAGATCATTTCCTGGCTTCTCAGGGAACGGCCGGAACTGTCTCTGATTTCCATGGAGGATTATGAGGGCTTTTCCACCGGAAATCCTGAATGGGGAGATGGGAATCCACAACTGAAAAAATGTGTGCGCATTTTTCCCCATAAGATGCAGGGGGAGGGGCATTTTCTAGCCCTCTTGCAAAAGGAGGGAACGGCTGGACCTTCCGCTGGTACTTCTAAGACCAGTCGTCTGGCTGCAGATGTCCGGAAGTATATGGAAGAATTTTTCAGAGAAATCGGGTTGAAAACTTTAGATGGCCAGGAGTTTGACTGGAACCGGGTGGAGGTCCGGGCAGATAAAGTTTATTATCTGCCGTCTGTTTCCTATAATTTCAGAGGACTTACGTTTATTCGGAACGGACTTTATCTGGGAGATCTGAAGAAAAACCGGTTTGAACCGGCTCAGCCGCTTGCACTGGCTTTCCGGAAAAATGAAGCTGAAGCTGTGATTTCCCTTTCTGTGGATGATCCAAGACTGGAGCGGTATCTGAAAGGGGAAACTCTTACAATTGAGCCTGAGGAGGCTGCTCATTCTAAAGGATGGCATTTGCTTTGTGTGGAAGGGTATCCCCTTGGGTTTGGAAAACTTGTGAATGGGACATTGAAAAATAAGTATCCAGCGGGGTGGAGAGTGTAAGTTTGTCAAATTTTTGTTTTCCCTTCCGCCTGCGACGTGCGTGGATGTGGCGTGCCACATCCACGCACCTTCTGCGAACACAAGCAATCATCCTAACAATATCTCTTTTTTCAACGTAAAGGAATAAATATACTTCTCTTTCACCCTGCGCCCAGTCATTCTATGAAGTGCCTGAGCATAATCCTCCAGCTGGGTGTGATACAGATCAACCAGCTTCTGCTCTTCCCCCCTGCGCACACGATCCGTCTTGTAATCAACCAGCACGATCTCATTCCCTTCCAGAAAATAAGCGTCTATGATTCCCTGCACAAGCACACGTTCCTTGGAATCCCATGCCTCATCTATTTCAGCAGCACTTCTGGAAATGACAAAAGGCTGTTCCCTGAAAAGAAGCCCCGATAATGCAGCGACTTTCATTCTCTGCCCCAGTGCCCCATTCACAAAAAACTGAATATCTGAAATTCTGATACATTCTGCTTCTGCCTCAGGCATTTTTTTGCTCTGAACCAATGCGTTGATCTGCTCTTTCAGCTGCTGTGCACTATCCGTTTTATTGTACTCAAGACATTCCATCACACGATGGTAAGCAGTACCTCTTGCCGAACCTGTGAACGCCTCTTCCGTTTCCTTCTTTTCCTCAATAAATCTTGGAACCAGCGGAACAATGTCCGGTTCGAAATATACAGCTTCTTCAATATCCGTATCTTCATGGTAACTCTTCTTTTTCAGATCCGATACACTGACCTTCACCGGAATGTCCTTACGATATTCATAAGGATATACAAATCCAAAGCGCTTTTCCAGTTCCGCTCTGATTTCAGGATCCACGATTTTCTCACAATCCCAGTTATCCAGAATATCGTCTTCCATCTGCCCGACAGCCTGTTCCACCACTTCAGCCTCCGTTAAAGTCCGCGCTGTGATCCTTTTCACCTGAAACTCTGCCGGATCATCATAAAGCAGATTATCATGGGATGGCAACAATCCAAACTCCTCAAAAAGTTCATCCATGCAGCGGTGCCTTGCAAGCGCAGGTAACACGTAGTCCCAGTAAGTTTTTCCATTCAGCCGCGTTTCTGCTGGAAGAAGTTCCTGGTCATTTTCGCGAAATCTGTATAAAGAAAGCAGCCTTTTTTCCAGATTTCCTATTGTTCCGGTCATGATCAGTTTCTCCTTGGCACGAGTCAGGGCAACGTAAAGCACTCGGATTTCCTCCCCCAGAGTCTCTTCCAGAAGCTTACGGCGGATCACCTGCTTATACAGTGTTGACACAATCATCCGACGGTCTGGCAAAATGGCGTCAGCGCCAAGACCGTAATCCGGATGAATCAGAAGTCTGGCGTTCAGATCCTGCATATTGAACTGTTTTCCCATACCGGCAAGGATAACAATCGGAAACTCGAGTCCCTTGCTCTTGTGGATCGTCATGATTTCCACGGAACCTTCTCCTGCGCCAGAAAGATTTACTTCGCCATAATCAACTTCATATTTTTGCAAATGTTCAATATATCGGACAAAATTAAATAAGCCTCTGTAACTGGTCTTCTCATAATCCATTGCCTTTTCCACCAGCATAGCGAGGTTGGCGCTCCGCTGTGCACCATTTGGCAGAGCTTTCGCATAATTACCATAGCCGGTTCTGCGGAGAATCTCAAGAATCAGCTCATGCACAGGAGTGTACACCGCAAGATCACGCATTTCATTCAGCAGGACTATAAAACCATGTAATTTGTGGTAAAGAGTTCTTTCCTGCCCCTCATATTCTTCCAGGAAATTCAACACGCTGTCATACAGCATCCCCTTCGGATGTTCTTCCCGCAAAACGGCAAGCTCCTGGGTAGTACATCCCACCAGCGGCGACCTCAGCACACCCGTCAAAGGAATATCCTGAAGAGGATTATCGCAGACCTGCAGATAATTCAGAATCGTAACCACCTCAAGTGCTGAAAAATATCCCGTCTTTGAAGCGGCATACACAGGAATTCCGTGAGCAGAAAGTACCTCTGTAAAGGTTTCTGACCAGCCGGAAGCGGTGCGGAGAAGGATTACAATATCTCCGTATTTCGCAGGACGATATTCTTTGGTTTCTTTATCAAGTACCAGCTCTTTTCCCACAATTTCCTTAATTCTGTGGGAAATAGCAAGAGCCTCCAGTTCCCGGGCATCCTTTCCTTCCATCAGATCCTCCAGTTCTTCAGAATCCTTTTCTACCAGAAGAACTTCTGCAGGAAGAAAGCTTTCCTTGTTTCCTTCCGGAAACACAGCTCCAGGATAAAGAGCTGCGGCTTTATCGTAGGCAATTCCACCAAGATCTGTTCCCATAATCTGACGGAAAATAAAGTTTGCACTATCCAATACCTGAGACCGGCTGCGGAAATTTTTATGAAGATCGATTCGCTGTTCCGTACTGTCCGTTAAACTGTACTGTTCATACTTTTCCATAAAAAGCTCTGGTCTGGCAAGGCGGAACCGGTAAATGCTCTGCTTCACATCACCTACCATGAATATATTTTTTCTTCCATCTGCCCAGCCGGAAACACAGTTAGTGATCATTTCCTGTACCAGGTTACTGTCCTGGTACTCATCCACCATGACCTCGTCATATTTCAGGGAAAGTTCACGTGCTGCCGGACTCATGTGATAAATATACTTGCTCTCTCCAGTCCAATTACCGTCGTTTTCGCCATTTTCTTCCGCTGCATGAACCCTTTGAATCAGAATTTCCAGCGCAAAATGCTCCATGTCCGTAAAGTCCAGAATATTTTTTTCCCGCTTCTTCTCTCCATACATACGGATAAATTCCCTGGTAAGCTCCACCAGCATTTCTACAGGCTCCCGGCAGGTTTCCAGAAGCACTGGAAGTTCCTCCTCCTTTACGGAAAAATACCGTGTTCCAATATCCTTTAAAATATCCTTTGCATTTTCCCGAAGAGATTTTACCTGCTCTTTCAGCGTATCATCTACAGGATCTTTTGGTTTCTTTCTGGAAAGAGCGGCAAAAGCCGGTTTGCCAAGAAGCTCTCCTGCTCCGTCAAAATCACCGGCGGCGGCTTTCTCTTCTGCTGCACGAATGAGGATGAGATCACTTTGCAGTGCTTCATCATACAGGTATGGTCCTCCTGGCGCATTGCAAAAGCTTCTTGCCTGGGTAATCAGTTCCTTTGCCTGGCAAAGATCCTCCGTAATGTTTTTCCATAACAAATTCATCCATTCTGATGATTTTACAGACTTTAAATCCGTATTTCTATAACTATCTATGCATTCTTCCAGCCAGGTATCCGGATATGGATTGCTCATGGCAGCATTATACAGAGAATAAATCAGTTCTTTGATTCCATCATCTGTTTTGCCTGATGCGTAGCATTCGATAAAATACTTAAACTTTTTGTCATCTTTTATGTAATAGTTCTCCAGAAGCTCCTTCATCACGTCCTCTTTCAGAAGCTTCAATTCTCCCTCTTCTCCTGTCCGATAACCAGGATCCAGACCAATAAGATGGAAATAATTGCGGATCACATAAGCACAGAAGCCATCTATCGTGGTGATCTGCGCCGTATGGATCAAGGTAGTCTGACGCTGCAGATGCTCATTGTCCGGATTCTCACAGAGAGCATCCTCCAGGGCATTTGCAATTCGTTCTCGCATTTCCCCTGCTGCTGCTCTTGTGAACGTCATGATCAGCAGCCTGTCAATGTCAACAGGATGTTCCGGATCCATTACCTTTTTTAGAATTCGCTGCACAAGCACCGCAGTCTTTCCGGAACCAGCTGCTGCACTTACCAGAATATTCCGGTTTCTTAAATTAATAACCTGCTCCTGCTCTTTCGTCCAGTTCACTGCCATTATTCATCCACCTCCTTCACAAAAGCATCCCACAGCTCTTCATCTGTAAAGTTTTTCAGCCTGCGGAATTCATAGCCTGGAATGTCCATGTCAAAACCGCATACGCCGCTGTAAGGACAGTAGGTACAGGCATTTTTCTTTCCCAGCATATATGGAGAAACCTGGGCATCTCCGGTCATAATGGACTGTCTGATATGAGAAATCTTTGTTTTTACATAACGGTTTAAAATATCAAACTGCTCTTTTGAGGCTACAGAAGAATTTTTCCGGAAGCTTCCGTCTTTGTTAAAGGATACGGGAATTGACACAAGGGAACTGTCCATTTTTTGTACCAGTTCTTTATCTTTCAGAACCAGTCCGTTCATCTTTAGTTCCTTCAGCACTTTTTCCTGGACAGTCTCTATATCTGCATCTATTTTTTCCTGAATCATAGGATCCTTGATATTGTAATAAAATACCCCTGCAGGAATCACATCTTTATCCTTATGCTTGTTTTGCTCTACGGTAAGGGCACCGTCCATGTAGATCATCAGCTGCAGCTGCAGACCATGATACAAAGAAACCAGATCAAAAGAAGTATTCCCGGTCTTATAATCAATGACCCGGACATACAGCTTCCCATCATCTGTCTCCATAGTATCCACGCGATCGATCCGACCGCCCTGAAAAACAACTTCCACACCTTCTGGCTCAAATTCCCCGGATTTCAGCTGTTTCTGAATTGCCCACACAGTTCTTCGTACCATTCGCTTGGTGCGCTGAATCATATATTCATTGCGTGCACTGCTTTTTAGAATGGTATTGCCATAATCTGCACTTATTTCATCTACCAGGCGGTCTGCCAGCGCATCCCGCTCTTCCTCAGAAAGCTCTGCCAGAGAAAGCTTTTCTTTGTTCACTTCCTTTATCAGAGACTCCAGCACCTTGTGCATAATATTTCCCATATCCATGGCGCGGAATTCATACTCTGCACGCTCCGTAAGTTTGAGACCATACTGGAGGAAATGGGCAAAAGCACAGGCAGAATAACGCTCCAGCCTGGTGGCACTGTAGGGCGACACCTCTCCATAGAGAACCTTTGCCACACTTTCGCTGATAATATCAGCAGGCTTTCTGGTTCTGGAAGCCTCCACCAGCTTTTGGGCTAAAGTCCTATATTTAGGACTTCTAAGATACCAGCTGTAAAGCTCGCTGTACAAAGGACTTCCCTGTCCCACAGCGCCCTCTCCAAGACCTTTCAGGAAGCATTCCAGACTGGTTCCCGGAAGCTCCATGGCGTTCAGGCTGAATTCCTCATCACCTGCATTTTTCACCTCCAGTCCGGGATATAGAGCCTGTATACTGTGGATCAGATATGCAGGACTTATAGGTTCTCCTTTTCCATTTGATAAACTGTAGGAAAGGCACAAATGCTCACTTGGCTTTGTCAGATTCAGGTACAGGTAAAAGCGCTGGGTGTTCATCAGCTCTTTCGGACCTGGTGCAAGCTCCATTCCCTCATCTGCAAAGAATTCTCTGTCCATCTGGGTCAAAATTCCGCCAGAGTCTGTATTTTTCGGAATATTCCCCTCGTTTACACCTACAAAAAACAATGCCTTTATTTCTTTCAGACGGGTTCTTTCCATATCTCCAACAAGGACCTGATCCATACTGGGCGGGATCAGCGCAACCTTTGACTTGGCAAAACCAGTTTCCAGAAGCTGGACAAATTCCGTTCTTGTAATTTCTTCCTCTCCAAGGATCTCTACCATGCGGTCAAGAAGTTCCATAACAATTCCGTATATCTGGGCGTATTCTTTTTCCAGAGCTTTTTCTCCTTTTTCTTTAAAGAAAAGCTCCTGTTTCTTTAGTTTTTTCTGTATTTCACAGCTTTCGATAAACTGATATAAACTATAACAATATTCACATACTTTTCTCTTTCCACTGGAAAATCCCTGAGCCAGGATCTCAGCCTCCCTCACAAATATTTCCCGGTATTCGTTCAGGACTTGAATATCCTCCGGATCCATGGTCCGGTAAACTCTCACCCACTTCTCGGACCACTTTTTGTAACCGCGAATTCCAAGGGCAAGCACATAATTCTCCAGCATATCCACCTGGTCCCTTCCAAGGCCGGACATATCACAGCGCAGATACCGGAAAACACTTTCGTAGGAAAAACCCTTTGTAACCATTTCAAGAGCAGCACGAATATATTCTATAAATGGGTTCATCAGAATGGTGTGCTTCTCATCCAGGAAGTAAGGGATCCGGGATTCCTCGAATACCTGAGATGCAATACTTTTGTACGCCTCCAGATTTCCGGTAATCACAGCGATTTCTCCGTATTTCAGATTTTTTTCACGGACCAGACGGCGTATTCTCCTGGCTGTCTCTTCCAGTTCTTTTACAGGGGATTCTGCTGCAAATATGCAGATTTCTTCCTGTTTCTTCTCATAGACAGATCTTCTGTAGCGGAAAAGATGCTTCTCCAGAAAGTCAAGGGAGGTGAAATTTCCAAAGCGGCCCTTTCTCTCATCTTTCAGAAGAATGGGATCATCCAGATTGCTAGTCAGACCGGACAATGTGTGGATCATTTTCCTGCTCATATAGCATAACTGATGTGGTTTTCCCATCTTTAAGTGATTTTCTCCGGCATCCATGGTGACAGTTACCAGAACCTTATCGCAGACATTTAAAAGTTCCCGGATCACGTTCATCTGCACCGGAGTAAAACCGGTGAAGCCATCCAGAAGGAGTACGGATTTTTTCAGTTTATCAGAAAAAGGAATGGCTTTTTTCAAAGCGTCCATCACGCCTTCGCCGGTCATATAATGACCTTCCAGATACTGAAGAAAGGCCTGATAAAGGACACCCACATCCTGCATTTTCATATGAAGAAGAGAGTCTTCCCCTGTTTTTCCCAGCATGTCCTGCAGTTCTTCTTCCCGGATATCATACTGCATAAATTCTGAAATCAGAGATTTCACTTCGTCCAGATAGCCCGGTTTGTTCATCTGGCTGCCAAGATAGGGCAGATTTTTTCGATGCTGCTGCACCAGCTTCTGAAGAACCATACTTTTTCCAGTGTCATCCAGAAGCACTTCCATGGCACCGCCTGTCTCCTCGAAAATACGATAGGCAAGGCGCTGAAAGCTGAGCACATCGATATTCAGGATTCCCTTTCCGGGGTGCATTTCGACTACGTTTTTCTGTGTCTGCATGGTGAACTGTTCCGGGACGATAATATAGTACAGGTGCTGTGGATTTTCCATAGATTCCCGGATGATCTGTTCACATGCATAATGCGTCTTGCCAATACCGGAGCTGCCGATAATGAATTGTAGGGACACGTTTTTTCCTCCTTCTGCCAATTGTATGGAATAAAAAAAGCCTGTATCTGATAAAAAATCATTCTGTTTTATATTCTATCATATTTTCCATGCTTTGATAATAGGATAGAATAAGAAGATTAGAGCCTGGTTTTGCGGCCAGGATTATTTTTTTCATTATCAGTGCGATACAGGAGGCGCAGTCCATGAGTTCGAAAACCAGGATCATCGTGTTACATATGAAGGAAGTGGTATATACCATCGCCTTTCTGATTCTTGCTGTTCTTCTGGGAATCCTGATCTACTTTATGTTCGGGCCTGGAAAAAGCCAGACCACTTCTGCTGCTGGAGAGGGGCTTTATACGCCTGGCGTTTACCGCAGTTCCCTTACTTTGAATAAAAATACTTTTGACGTGGAAGTTACAGTAGATCAAAACAATATCCAGTCTATTGAGCTGGTAAATTTAAGTGAAAAAAAAAATGCCATGTTTCCGCTGGTAAAGCCTTCTCTGGAGTCACTGGCCAGCCAGATTGTTGACAGCCAGTCCCTGGACGACCTGAAATATTCCACAGACAGGAAATATACGTCACAGCTGCTTATTTCTGCCATTGAAGATGCATTAAAAAAGGCGGAGAACCATGTAAGTTCTCCGCCGGCAGAGCAATAAACAAACCTAATTATTTCCCACCTTTACAGCTGCATGCTCCGCGAAATACAGCTGTAAAATACATGGAAAGCATACCGCACAATCGTTTTATACTTCAAGCTTCTCCAGAGCTTCCATCCATACCGCTGCGCTTGCATCACTTGGCATACGCAGGTCACCTCTTGGAGACAGCGCCACACTACCTACCTTCGGGCCGTCAGGAAGACAGGAGCGTTTGAACTGCTGGGCAAAAAATCTGCGGTAGAAGATTTTCAGCCATTTCAGAATCGTAGCCTTGTCATAGGTACCCTCAAAGGTACAGCAGGCAATGCGATAGATCTTATCCGGTTCAAAGCCTGCACGAAGCATATAATACAGATAAAAATCATGAAGTTCATAAGGACCAACCAGATCTTCTGTTTTCTGTGCGATCTTGCCGTCCTTAGGCGGCAGAAGTTCCGGACTTACCGGAGTATCCAGAATATCCAGAAGAACTTCTTCCAGTTCTTTCTCTCCGCAGGTATCTGCATAATAGCGGACAAGATGTCTTACAAGCGTTTTGGGAACAGAGGCATTTACACCATACATGGACATATGGTCTCCATTATAGGTTGCCCATCCAAGAGCAAGCTCGGAAAGGTCACCGGTTCCCACAAGAAGTGCTCCCTCCTGGTTTGCCATATCCATAAGAATCTGCGTACGCTCTCTGGCCTGACAGTTCTCATAGGTTACATCATGAACGGAATCATCGTGACCGATATCACGGAAATGGATATTTACCGCCTCTTTAATATTGACCTCCGTCAGAGAAGCACCAAGGCACTGGCTTAATTTGCAGGCATTCTGGTAAGTTCTGTCTGTGGTACCAAAGCATGGCATGGTAATGCAGCGGATATTCTCAGATGGCAGTCCCATCAGCTGGAAAGTACGTGCAATTACAAGCAATGCCAGTGTAGAATCAAGTCCCCCGGAAAGTCCGACCATTGCCTTTTGGCAGTGGATGTGGCTCATTCGCTTCTTAAGTCCCATAGCCTGAATGTTCAGAATCTCCTCACAGCGCATATCACGCTCTTCTTTTACAGAAGGTACGAAAGGATAGGGGGCAAACTTCCTGGTAAGAGAGGTCTCTTCCACTTCCACATCAAAAGGTACGATCTGGCAGTCAGCATCATCAGATGCCGGATAGGTGGAAAGTCGTCTTCTCTCATCTGCCAGTCTCTGCACATCAATTTCTCCGTAGATCACAGTGTTCTGGAAGCGCTTCGCCTCTGCCAGCATGGTGCCATTCTCTGCGATCAGGTTCTGTCCGCCAAATACCAGATCCTGGGAGGATTCACCCTCTCCGGCTGTGGCGTAAATATAGCCGCACACCAGTCTGGCAGACTGCCCCTTCACCAGATCACGGCGGTAGGAATCCTTGCCAACCATCTCATCACTGGCTGAAAGATTGACGATAATATGGGCACCGCCCTGTGCCAGATTTACACTAGGCGGAAGTGGAACCCACAGATCCTCGCAGATTTCCGCGCCAACTGTCAGCTCCGGCAATCCTTCACATGAGAAAATCAGATTGCTGGCAAAAGGTATGCTTTCCTCCCCAACTGTCACATCTGTCCACACATCCGCTCCGGAAGCAAAGTGTCTCTGCTCATAGAATTCATTATAGTTTGGAATGTGAGTCTTAGGTACAAATCCAAGAATATTTCCGTGGTTCAATACTGCTGCCACATTGTAGAGCTTGCCGTTCATCCGCATAGGAAGTCCCACAAAGATCAGCGCATCCACATCCGCAGTCTCCTCTGCAATAGTCAGAAGGCTCTCCCAGGCACTGTCCAGCAGTCTTCTCTGAAGGAAAAGATCCTGGCAGGTATAGCCTGTGATGCAAAGCTCCGGCAACACCATCAGCTTGGCATGCTGTGTCTCCATTTCACGGATTACTTCCAGAATTGCCCTGGTATTGGCCTTACAATCAGCAACTGTAACCTGCGGCGTTCCTGCCGCTACTTTAATAAATCCCTGATTCATATCCTAATCCTCTCTTATCCTACTATTTCCACGCCTTAGAGTGTGTTTGAAAAAGACTTTCTGCAAGATGTGCGTCACAATTTGTGGGAGATTTCGCCCGGATGAGGGCGCCGTAGCGGGCTACGGCAACCGAATTCGGGTGAAATATACCGCAAAGTGGGGCGTACAGATTGCGGGAATGATTTTTCAAACAGGCTCTAGATCCGGAATAATTCTGCATGCTCTTCTTTATACAGCTCTATATTTAAGTACTCTCCAAAGTGCACTTCATCTGGTCTTCCGTATTCATAGGAAACCTTCACAGATTTTCCTGGCCATGGGTTTTCCACTCTGCATGGGTGTCCTTTGTGGCTGAGTATGCTAACCCGCTCTACCTCACCGTCTTTCAAAGCAGCGCTTACCTCAAGCCCTCCCCAGGCACGAAAATTCCGGAAAAAGGCGTTTGGATGCTCAGCTCTCGGCCATACTGGGAAAATGCGGATCATGCCCTCGCAGCTTTGCAGCATCATCTCCTGGATGGCATCCGGGATGGTGTTCAGCTGCTCGATTCCATGAGGATTTTCCTTCAGAAAACCGTTTGGGATTCCCCGGTTCAGGATCATATCGCGCATTTCTTTCCAGATGATTTCCGGAGCGTAGCCTACACGTACTGCGGCAGTGAAAAACAGACAGCTTAGGTTAGAGGCATTAAAAGCACCAGCCTTGTAGAAATGAGGATTTTTTACTCCACCAGATTCCATTCCATTGCTGTAAGCTTCGCCATTTTCTAATTCACCATTGCTATTGAACAGCAAGTTATTTGCATTATCTTTATCTGCAAATTCTGCTTCTTCAAGTGCCTTCCTGTATTCCAGCTCTCCCAGCGCATTCTCCACCAGTGCATGTATCTGCACTGTATTTCGCGCCACTTCCAGCTCTTCCGGGGCACTTCCAAGCCCAATTGCATTGCCCGGATATAGCTGCATCACATTTCCCGGAAAATGGAAAGACCATTTGCCACCGATACCTTCATCATAATAAATCTCTTTGTCCAGCATTTCTTCCGGAAGCAGATCCTCCAGCTTCACATCCACCTCTTTCCAAAGAGTTGGATTCTCCTGAATCTCCCGAATTGTCCCCTTGGGATAAGGTGCCAGGTTCTCTGCGATTTCCAGCCATTTTTCCCTCTTTTTCTCATCCAGATCAAGTGCCTCACTGATTCTCGGCATCCAGGTAA
>ENA-OQLC01000949-OQLC01000949.1-human-gut-metagenome-genome-assembly--contig:-NODE-949-length-15640-cov-3.548352_pt1 | contig 15640 bp, 10 predicted proteins | sample MGYA00242653_ERZ504807 | MGnify/ENA primary metagenome ERZ504807 (study PRJEB26092, sample SAMD00036381) | human gut metagenome | host: Homo sapiens | study: EMG produced TPA metagenomics assembly of... | reverse complement strand
AGTATTCCGCTGAGTTTTTTTGCAGGGATCGGAGGAGCCAGCCGGGAGGGAAGTCTGATCAAGGGATCCAATTATATGGAAACACTTTCTCAGACAAAGTATGTGGTATTTGATAAGACCGGAACGATGACACAAGGTGTATTTGAGGTGAGCGGAGTGCATCACAATACGATGCCGGAAGAACAGTTATTAGAGTATGCGGCACTTGCGGAGTGTTCCTCATCCCATCCGATCAGTAAGAGTCTCCAGAAAGCATATGGAAAACAGATTCACCGGGATCGAGTGACAGAAATTGAAGAACTGAGCGGAAAAGGTGTGACAGCGAAGGTCGATGGTATTCCGGTGGCAGCCGGTAACGCAAAACTTATGAAATATCTGAATGTGGAATACAGTGAATGTGAAGAAACAGGTACAATCGTTCACGTTGCGGTGGACGGTAAGTATGCGGGACATATCCTGATCTCAGATAAATTAAAACCACATGCGAAAGAAGCTGTCAGAGATCTGAAAAAAGCAGGCATCACCAAGACTGTAATGCTGACCGGTGATATGAAACGAGTGGCAGATAAGGTCGCAAAAGAGTTGGGAATCGGCGAAGTATACAGTGAACTCCTTCCGGCAGATAAGGTTGCGAAAGTAGAGGAACTTCTGGAACAGAAATCAGAGAAAGAAAAGCTGGCATTCGTCGGAGACGGAATCAATGATGCACCGGTATTGTCAAGGGCAGATATCGGAATTGCCATGGGAGCGCTTGGATCAGATGCAGCGATTGAGGCGGCAGATGTTGTCCTGATGGATGATGATCCGAAGAAGATCGCAAAAGCAATCAGGATTTCCAGAAAATGTATGCGTATCGTATATGAAAATATATACTTTGCACTTGGAATCAAGGCAGTCTGCCTGATCCTCGGAGCACTTGGAATTGCAAATATGTGGATGGCAATCTTTGCAGATGTCGGTGTCATGGTTATTGCCGTATTGAATGCAATCCGTGCATTATTCGTAAAACACTTATAGAAAAGGCTGGTGGGCAGATGGCAAAAATAGAAGAAGGAATGGAAGTATGTGAATCATGTGAGGTACATGAAAATCTTCTGAAGATCGTAAATGAAAAGATGCCGGAAGAAACGGAATTATATGATCTTGCGGAGCTGTTCAAGGTATTCGGTGATTCAACCAGAATGCGTATCCTGTTCGTGTTATTTGAAGCAGAGGTGTGCGTGTGCGATCTTGCAGAGGCACTGAATATGACACAGTCTGCGATATCACATCAGCTTAGGATTCTGAAACAGAACAAACTGGTCAAGAGCAGAAGAGAGGGAAAATCCGTGTTCTATTCACTGGCAGACGATCATGTGCGTACAATTGTGGATCAAGGAAGAGAACATATAGAAGAAGATTTATATTGAAAAGAAGAAAACTGTATCAGACGATAAAAAGTCTGATACGGTTTTTTTATATCTCCAATATACAAGAGAAACTTTTGGAATTGTAGATGAATTAGACTAAAGTATGAAAAACAGTCTATTTACTTTTAAATTATCAGAAATTAATAAAAAATATAATAAAATGCATTTGATATTACATTTTATTATATTTGTATAAAAAAACTTAATATTTCCCATTGACAATTTAATAACCATCTTTTACACTATGGTTACAAGGTATTCATTTCTAATTAATTTCGATATTCGAATGGAGGTTTGAGTTATGGAACAGAAACAAGAAAAATTTAGTACCATAGGTTACATAGCCGCCGCGTTAGGTATGTGTATTGGTACCGGTAATGTATGGCGGTTTCCGCGAGTGTGTGCAGCAAATGGTGGAGGAGCATTTATCATAGCATGGACGATTGCAATGCTGGTCTTTGCTGTACCGCTTCTTTCTACAGAGATGGCATTCGGTAAAAAGACGAGACTTGGATGTATCGGTACATTCCGTGATGCCGGTGGAAAGAAGTATACATGGATGGGATTCTTTGTTGCAGCAGTATGTTTCTTCCTGATGAGTTATTATTGTGTACTTCAGGGATACTGTATGAAATACGCAGTTAATTCTGTTACTTCAGCATTTAAACCGAATCTGTCAACAGAGACGACATCGGCAATGTGGACAGCATTTACAGATTCTCAGGCACAGGTTATTTTATTCCATGCGATTGGATTTGCAGTTGCATGTTTCATCGTTTATCAGGGAATTGCAGGTGGAATTGAAAAATTCTGTAAAGTAGCGATACCGGCATTGTTTATTATCCTTGTGGGATTAGCAATTTACGCAGTTACATTAAATGGAGCAAGTCAGGGACTTCAGTATCTCTTTACTGTTAAGAAAGAGTACATTTTAAGTCCGAATACATGGATTCAGGCCTTCATCCAGGCAGCATGGAGCACCGGAGCCGGATGGGGATTCATTATTACATATGCGAACTACGTAGGAGAAGAGGAAGATGTTCCGACAAGCTGTCTGATCATGGGACTTGGTGATAACCTTGGAGCAATCCTCTCGGCACTGGTAGTTATCCCGGCAATCTGTGCACTTTCAGCTACACCGGAGGCAGCGAATGAAGCACTCAGTCAGGGCAACTTCGGACTTACATTTATTTACATTTATCAGTTATTTACAACAATCCCGGGTGGAAGATTCATTTCCTTTATCTTCTTTGGATTACTTGCAATTGCAGCAATCACATCACTGTTCTCTATGATCGAAGTTGGAGTAAAATGTGTTGTTGACCTTGGATTGCCGCGAAAGAAAGCAGTTGTCAGTGTCTGCTTCGCAGGATTCTTAGTAGGATGCTTCTCATGCTGGTCACTGGTTAACATTGATAATCAGGACTGGGTATGGGGAATCGGACTTCTGGTAAGTGGTGCCTTTATTGCAATCCTGGCATGGAAATATGGTGTGGAAAAATTACGTACACAGGAAGTAAATGCAAAAGGTGCAGATGTACATCTTCCAAAAGCATATTATACCGGATGTATGTATCTGATACCGGTTCTGGTAGTGATCATGGTAGTTTACTGGTTATTACAGACAAAAGAATGGTTCCCGGATACATGGCTGAATCCGTTTATTATACAGGATAATACAGGAACTGTATTACTTCAGTTCGGAGTAGTGATCATTGTAGGTCTTGCACTTTCCAGGTTCTTTAATACAAAGACTGCAAAGGGAGCTATGAAAGATAACAAAGCTGCAAAATAATAGAAAGAAGGTATGAACTATGACGATGGATGCAATTATTATGATGGTGATTACACTGGTTGGATATATTGGCGGATTTAGTTATTTCATGATACGTGTATTTAAAAAAGAAAGAAGTAAATCCAAAGAGTAGCTATCGAATGAGGAAGGAATAAAGGATAGTATGATAGATTAGACGACGTTCTGATTGAAATGAATACATAACCGAACAGACCGGAGCCGGATTCTTGTCAGATGTGACAGGATTCCGGCTCCGGTCTGTTATTTGGATGCTTGACAGATCTGTGAATAAGAGGTAAAATACATATACCCGGTAAGGGTATGAGAACCGAGAAGGAGAAGATATATGGAGGATAAAAATATAGACAAAGGATGCTGTTGCCACACGTCCAAGCATCGTTCGGAAAAAGAATACAAAGATCTGATGAACCGCTTAAGCCGGATAGAAGGACAGGTGCGAGGAATCAAGGGTATGCTGGAGAAGGATGCCTATTGTCCGGAGATCCTGGTACAGGTGTCGGCAGTGAATGCGGCATTGAACAGTTTCAATAAAGTATTACTGGCGAATCATATCCGCACCTGCGTGGCGGATGATATCAGAGAAGGAAAAGATGAGACGGTTGATGAGTTGGTAAAGGTTCTGCAGAAACTGATGCGGTAAACAATAAGAAATAAGATGACAGGAGGAAACAGACAACGATGATACAATATATTGTAACCGGTATGAGCTGCGCAGCCTGCAGCGCAAGAGTGGAAAAAGCAGTTTCAAAAGTACCGGGGGTAACATCCTGCTCAGTGAGTCTCCTTACAAACTCTATGGGAGTAGAAGGCACTGCAACGGAACAGGAGATCATTAAGGCAGTCAAAGATGCCGGATATGGAGCGTCAAAAAAAGGAGAAGGAGCAGCGAAGGCGCAGCCGGCACAGGCTTTGGCCGGAGAGGATATGTTAAAAGACAGAGAGACGCCGGTACTAAAGAGACGTCTGATCGCATCGGTGGGATTTCTGATCGTTCTGATGTATTTCTCCATGGGACATATGATGTGGGGATGGCCGGTTCCGGGATTCATGAAAGACAATCATGTGATGATGGGGTTGCTGCAGATGCTTTTGACGATTACAGTCATGGTGATCAACCAGAAGTTTTTCATCAGTGGATTCAAAGGACTGATCCACAGAGCACCGAATATGGATACCCTGGTGGCACTTGGATCCGGAGCGTCTTTTGTATACAGTACGTATGCACTGTTTGCAATGACAGATGCGCAGATGCATGGGGATATGGATGCAGTAATGTCTTATATGCATGATTTTTATTTTGAATCAGCAGCTATGATCCTTGCACTGATCACGGTCGGAAAGATGCTGGAGGCAAGATCAAAAGGAAAGACGACCGACGCATTAAAAGGATTGATGAAGCTTGCGCCAAAGACAGCGGTTGTGATCCGTGCTGGAAAAGAAGTTCAGGTATCGATTGAACAGGTACAAAAGGGAGATTGCTTTGTTGTAAAGCCGGGAGAGAATATTCCGGTTGACGGAGAAGTCATAGAAGGAAACAGTGCGGTCAATGAATCTGCTCTTACAGGTGAAAGTATTCCGGTAGATAAGGCTGTCGGTGATAAGGTATCGGCCGCAACTGTAAATCAGTCCGGATATCTGAAGTGCCGTGCGACCAGAGTCGGCGAAGATACGACACTTTCACAGATCATCCAGATGGTAAGTGATGCGGCTGCAACAAAAGCACCGATCGCAAAGATTGCGGACCGTGTATCCGGAGTATTTGTGCCAACGGTTATCACGATTGCAGTGATCACAATTATTGTATGGCTGATCGCAGGACAGAGTATTGGCTTTGCATTATCCAGAGGAATTGCGGTGCTGGTGATCAGCTGTCCATGTGCGCTCGGACTTGCAACACCGGTAGCAATTATGGTCGGAAATGGAATGGGCGCCAGAAATGGTATTATGTTCAAGACAGCAGTTTCGCTGGAAGAGACTGGAAAGATGCAAATTGTTGCGCTGGATAAGACCGGTACGATCACAAGTGGAGAACCGAAAGTGACAGATATCATTCCGGCAGCGGGAGTGACAGAAGATACCTTATTAAAATGTGCGTATGCACTGGAGAATAAGAGTGAACATCCACTGGCAAGAGCAATTCTTGAAAATGCAAAAGAGGAAAATGCCGACATCGAAGAAGTTACCGGATTCCAGGCTCTTCCGGGTAACGGTCTGACAGCCATACTGGATGAGCATACATTATATGGAGGAAATCATACATTTATCAGCAGTAAGGTATCCGTTGATGGAGATATGCAGAAGAAAGCAGAGAAACTTGCCGAAGCAGGTAAGACACCATTATTCTTCGGAAATGAAGACCGTTTATTAGGTGTAATCGCAGTGGCGGATGTCATCAAAGAAGACAGCCCGCAGGCGATCAAAGAATTACAGAACATGGGAATCCATGTAGTCATGCTGACCGGAGATAACGAACGTACTGCAAAAGCCATCGGGCAGCAGGCCGGAGTGGATGAAGTGATTGCAGGCGTACTTCCGGAAGGAAAAGAGCAGGTGATCTGTAAGCTGAAAGAAAAAGGAAAAGTTGCGATGGTCGGAGACGGTATCAACGATGCGCCGGCACTTACAAGAGCCGATATGGGTATTGCGATCGGAGCCGGAACGGATGTTGCGATCGATGCGGCAGATGTTGTTCTGATGAAGAGCCGGTTAAGTGATGTGCCGGCAGCAATCCGCATGAGCCGTGCGACACTCCGTAATATTCATGAGAACCTGTTCTGGGCATTCTTCTATAATATTATCGGAATCCCGCTTGCGGCTGGTGTATGGTATCCGCTGTTCGGGTGGAAATTAAATCCGATGTTCGGTGCGGCAGCCATGAGTTTATCAAGCTTCTGCGTAGTATCGAACGCATTGAGATTGAATCTTTTTAAGATGTATGATGCATCAAAAGATAAAAAATTAAAAGCAAAAAAAGAAAAAAAGAGATCCAAGAAGGAGGACAAGACAATGAAAAAAATAATGCATATTGAGGGAATGATGTGTGGACACTGTGAGGCAGCCGTAAAGAAAGCACTGGAAGCACTTCCACAGGTAGATGAAGCGGTTGTAAGTCATGAGGCAGGAACAGCAGAGCTGACATTAAATGCAGAGATCACAGATGATGTGCTGAAGAAGACAGTAGAAGACAAGGATTATACAGTGACATCTGTGGAATAATCTATGATTTCTTATATACAGAGTATACTTTTTATTTGAAGCATCCAAAGAACACTGCTATACTTAATTATAAGTATCATAACGAGGAAGGAACGAAAGTTAATGAGAAAGAGTGGAATGTTAATGCCGGTCTCTGCACTTCCGGGAGCATATGGAATCGGATGTTTTTCAAAAGAAGCGTATGAATTTGTAGATATATTAAAAGAAGCAGGACAGAAATTGTGGCAGATCCTGCCGCTTGGACAGACAGGATACGGTGATTCACCGTATCAGTCTTTTTCAACATTTGCGGGAAACCCGTATTTTATCGATCTGGAGACGCTGATCGAGGATGAACTTCTGACGAAAGAAGAGTGTGACCAGGCAGATTTCGGAGAGAATGAAGAAGAAATCGATTATGAGAAAATATATAATGCAAGATTTAAAGTCTTAAAGCTTGCATATAAAAGAGCCAAAAAGAACGGATTGATGGAAAGTAAGGCATACCGTACTTATCTGGAAGAAGAAAAAGCATGGCTTGCGGATTATGCATTGTATATGGCAGTGAAAGATTCATTTGACGGAAAAAGCTGGGATCAGTGGGAGGAAGACATCAGGCTGCGTAAGCCGGAAGCAATTGCGGCATATCAGGAACAATTAAGTGCAGAGATTGATTTTTATGAATTTCTGCAGTATTTGTTCGCCGGACAGTGGGCCGGACTGAAAACATATGCCAATGAACAAGGCATTGAGATTATCGGGGATATCCCGATCTATGTAGCATTTGACAGTGCAGATACCTGGGCGAATCCGAAGCTGTTCCAGTTAGATGAAGAGAAACTGCCGGTTGCGGTAGCGGGATGTCCGCCGGATGCATTTTCGGCAACCGGGCAGCTGTGGGGAAATCCATTGTATGCATGGGATTACCATAAGAAGACAGGCTATGACTGGTGGATGAAGCGGGTGGCCTGCTGCTTTAAATTATATGACATCATCCGTATCGATCATTTCCGTGGGTTTGATGAATATTATGCAATCCCGTATGGAGATGAGACGGCAGAGAATGGTGAATGGATGCCGGGACCGGGCATGGATCTGTTCCTTAAGATGAAGGAAACATTAGGTGACCTTCCGATCATTGCGGAAGATCTGGGATTCCTGACGGATACGGTGAGACAATTGTTAAAAGACAGTGGTTATCCGGGAATGAAAGTACTGGAATTCGCATTTGTGGCAGGAGAGGACAGTGATTATCTTCCACATAATTATGATAAAAACTGTGTAGTCTATACAGGAACCCACGATAACGATACCCTTCAGGGATGGTATCAGACACTTTCCGAAGAAGATAAAGAGATGACAAAGGAATATCTGAATAATCCATACACTCCGGATGAAGAAGTACACTGGGATTTCATAAGTCTGGCGATGAGAAGTGTGGCAGATACGTGCATCATTCCGGTACAGGATTATCTGGGACTTGGTAATAAGGCAAGAATTAATATGCCATCTACACTCGGCGGTAACTGGATGTGGAGAATGAAAAAAGGCGCATTTACAGATGAACTGATCAAGAAGATCAGAAAAACGACAGAAGTCTGCGCAAGATAAACATAACAGGAAACAAAAAGAAAACACAATATTCAAACGATGGATTCACTGAGAAGGGAATGGAAACGTTTTGGATATTGTGTTTTTCTTTTTGTTTTGTATATGTCAAAACCTCTGATTTTTCATAAAAGTATAATTTTTGATATAAAAAGTATGATTTTTTGCATAACAGATATGATTTTTGGTAAAGAAAAAGTATAAAAAATTATAGAATGAGACTGTAATATGTTAAGATGGTATTAATAAAAGGTATGAGGTGTACTATGGGGTTGTTAAAACTGGTGATCGTAGATGATGAGCCGATCCTGCTGGAGGGTCTGGTGAAGACGTATGACTGGAACGGTATGGGATATGAGGTGGTTGGTTTTGCGCAGAGCGGCGAGCAGGCGTTAAAGGTAATACGCGAAAAAAAACCACACGTAGTGCTGACAGACATCAGGATGAAACAGATTTCCGGACTTATGGTAATGGAAGAAATCAAGAAAGAAAACCCGGAATGTCAGTTCGTGGTATTAAGTGCATACAGGGATTTTGAATATGCGAAGAAGGCATGTGATCTGGGGGCATTCGCATATCTTCTGAAGCCGATTGAAGATGAAAAATTACAGGCGACGATGACAGATGTCGGTAAAATCTGTGAAGATCAGATCAGAAATGAGGAAAAGTATGACCGCTGGGAGAGACTTCTGAAAAAGGACGGAGATGGATTTTTGCAGGTTGTCGTGCAAAAATATGTCCAGAACCGGCTGCCGGAAGAAAAAGTAGATGAAGTCTTCCATACGCTGCAGGATGTCATGAAGGAAGGAGACCGGTTTATTACAGTATATGCAGATCTTGATCTGGCCTATAAGATTACCAATGAACTGGAATATGAAGCCTCGAGATTTTCCATGGTCAGAATGATTGAAGAAAAGATCGCAGAGAGATTCACATACTGGAAATTCGAAAGTGAAGAAGGACATCGTACATTTATTATAAAGACGCAGGAGAACACAGCGGTACATGAGCTGAAAGAACTACTGGAAGAGGTAAAAAAAGAAGAGAACAGCCCGGTTATTGCAGCAATATCCAAACCATATAAAGGGATCCGCGGAATCAGAAGAAGTTTCGAAGAAGCGCAGAGATTGTTCGCTGTTACAAATGCATCCGGAGCGGGAGTATTTACAATCCCGGAGACTGTTGAAGAAAAAGAGGAAAGCCCATATCCGGCGGAGGCAGAGATGATGGTGGTCAACAGCGTGCGGAAGAACGACGCTGTACAGTTAAAGCAGGCATTTGTACATTTTATTTACCAACTGCCACACAGAGAAGAACTGCAATGCCAGTATATGCACAAGATCATGGTAAAGACAGAATTCATGTTAAAAGACAGTTACGGGATGGACGAATCACTGAACCAGCAATTTGAAAATTATTATTCGAATATGAGAAACTTAAAGGCGGCAAAAGCGGTGGATGTCTGTTACAAGATTCTGGGAACTGCTATTGAAAAAAGACTGAAAAATGTAGAGAAGAAAGAGAATAAGGGATCAAAAGAATATATTGCAGCGGCTGTGGCATATATAGATGAACATCTGGATAATGAAGATCTTTCGATTGTATCAGTGGCGACACATGTATATCTGAATCCGGTATATTTTGGACGGGTATTCAAGAATACCTTTCATATGACATTCAAACAATATCTGTTGCAGCGTAGAATGGAGCTGGCAAAGAGACTGCTGGAAGACGGAAGAACCAGCATCGGTAATATCTGCGAGCAGGTCGGAATCAGTAATCCATCCTATTTTTCACATTTGTTTAAAGAATATACAGGACAGCTTCCGAGAGATTACAAAAGGGAATATGAAGTATGAAAAAAAGTAAAATGTCAGGAATCCAGAAAAAGTATCTGAAGTATATGTGTACGCTTCTGATACTGGCACTGGTTCTTTCCAGCATCTGTGTATGGACTTATGTCAGACGGAATATGACAGATGTGATTGTGGATAAGTATGAATTCATGAATGAAAAGATGGGGATAGCACTGGATAATCTCTACCGGAAGACGGATGCCGTGACAGCAGAGATCATCTTGGAAAATGATGTGCAGAAGAGTCTGAAGAATAAAGAACTGCAGGAAGTAGAGAAGAATACACTGAGCAAATATTTTGCATATATAGATCTGAATCATGTCGCTGATTACTGCTACATTGATAATAAAAAAAACGTTTACGCAAAATCCTATTCCCAGATTGGTTATTCGGATTTTCAAAGCAGTGGTCTGCGGGAAAAAATGGGGGATGAGTATGCGAAGACGCAGTGGATCTGGACCCGGGATTACCTGTTTGGTACGGGGGACGAAGCCTTGTTTATCGGAAGATATGTGAACAGTATGGATTATGCACATGAGCCTGGAATCCTGTATCTGAAGATGAATCAACAGTTTCTGGAAAATGTGATGGATAAAGACAAGAAGATTGCAAAAGATGTTGCGGTGGGAATCATAAGCCCAGAAGGAAAGACCTGCATCCAGCAGGATCCGGAAGATTTCAATATCGGAAAAAAGACAATGAAGAAGATTACGGAACTGACCAGAACGAAAAAATCCGGCGTGATCGTGCAGGGAAAAAGGATAGAAGGCGGGATTTTACAGGCATACCGGCAGGCAGAGACGGGGATGGTGATCTTCACACTGGTTCCGGATGCGATATTGAATCAGGGACTGACACAGATATTGATCGTATTACTCACTATCTATGCGGTGATCGCAGTGCTGGCGTTTGTCTTAAGTTTTTATGCATCAAAGACATTTACCCGGCCAATCAGACAGATCAGTGATGCCATGACAAGTTTTGATGGAAATGATTTTACACATATCATTCAGATCCATACGGACACAGAACTGGATAAGATCGGGCATGCCTATAACGAGATGTTAAAGAATATCGAAGAGTTCCAGAACGAGGTCAAGAATCAGCAGAAAGAACTAAGAATCAGTGAGATGAATACGCTGATCAGCCAGATTAATCCGCATTTTCTATATAATACCCTGGATACCATCTATATGCTGGCGCGGATCAACGGGGAAGAGAAGACGATGAAGATGATACAGGCACTGTCAAAGTATCTGCGTCTGTCACTGAGCAAAGGCCGTGAGATTGTGACAGTAGAAGACGAGCTGGAAAATGTAAAAAGTTATATGGAGATCCAGCAGATCCGCAATGAGAATCTGTTCCACTATGAGATCGAATGTGGAGAAGAACTGAAAACAAGGTGGATATTAAAGCTGATCCTACAGCCAATTGTGGAAAATGCAGTCAAATATGGATTTTGTGATATCTTCGAAGGCGGTCTGATAAGGATCAGTGTCACTGAACAGGCAGGACAGCTTACATTCAGTGTCTATAATAATGGAACTCCGATGGAAGAGCAGATGGCGGAGAAGTTAAACGGACTGTCAGAGATACCGGTGTCAAAAATGAAAGACAGTTTTGAAGAAAAAAAACATGGTTATGGTGTGATAAATATTATTACGCGACTGCGGTTAAAGTATGGGGAGGATGTGAGATTTTTCTATGAATCGGATACAAATGGAACCGTCTGTGTTATCCAGATCCCGGATGATGGGAAAGAAAACAGTGAACAGTAGACGGATTATGGCAGCAGTGATGGTGATCGTCATGCTGGCAGCACTGACCGGCTGTGTGGGAAAAGAGGATACACAGACCAGAAAAAAGAATAAAGTAGTAGAGATCCCAATGATCCTTACCGTAGATTCCAGTACCGGTAATAAGAATGAAGAGGAAGTGGTGGAGCGGTTCAACAGGGCATATAAAGGAAAGTATCATATAGATGTGGACTGGGTGATGGAGACGGAGGAAGAATACCGGAAGAATCTGAAACGTATGAATGTGACAGATGAATTACCGGCTATTATCACTGATCTGCGTATGCTTCCGTCTTTCTATCAGATGATGATCAAGAAAGGCAGGATTGAGGACCTGACACCTTACATTAACGAAGATCAGGAATGGAAAGATATGATCGAACCGTCAGTAATGGAATCGGTCCGGGAAGAGGATGGAAAGATTTATCTGGGTCCGGTCAGCACGGCGGCATTCGCCTGTTCAGGGGTTTTCTGGAACCGGGAGGTATTTGAACAGGCAGGAATCAGCAGATTTCCTGAGACATGGGAAGAGTTCTGGAAATGTTGTGAGAAACTGAAAGCAGCAGGGATAACGCCGCTTGCCCTGCATACGGAAGGGACGGCATGGGCCGCAATGCTGCTTGCAACAGCAGAAGTAGCAGGAAGTGAAGAAGGTGCGGCATTCATGAAGCAATTATATCCGGATACCTATCAGAATGAACCGGGGCTGGAGATAGCCGGTACATTAAAAAAATTATTCCAATATACGACCCAGGATGCATTACATAATGATTTTGACGTAGCTTATGATAATTTCGTGGCAGGAAATGCAGCGATGATACCTAATGGTTACTGGATGATTGATAAGATTCCGGAGGAAATGCAGAAAAAAGTATGTTTTTCTACATTTCCTGAAAATAAACTGATAGGCTCACCGGAGACATTCGGCTGGGCAGTTGTATCAACTTATAGTGAAAAGGTGAAAAAAGGAGCAGTTGAGTTCCTCAAATTCAGAACGAAATTGAATAAAGAACAGAAAGAAGAATTGCTGAACAGCAGGACAAGACAGGAAGGAACGCTGTTGGATGATTATCTGAAGGCTTATACGGGAAATCCACAGATCGTACCGAATTATCAGGTGAAGTGGAATTCACTGCTGCAGGAGAATGTACTGGGAGAATGTCTGGCGGAACTGGTACAGGGAAAGATAACGGAGCAGGAATTCACGCAGGCAGAAGACGAAAGCATCCGGCAGTTTGAAGAAGAACAATAGATATGTTTTTTTGTATATCAGGTTGTTTTATTGATACAGGGTTTGAGCGCATTTCTGTTAATATAATGACAACAAGAGAAACGAAGGTTTCAAAAAAAGAAAGGCGAGGGAAATGAATTATGAAAATGCGTAAAGTTGTATCAGCAATGCTGGTAGCAGCCATGGCAACAGGAATGGTTGCAGGATGTGGAAGCTCTTCTGACAGCAAGTCAGACAAGAAAGACGCAAAAGGAAAAGTATACTACTTAAACTTCAAACCAGAACAGGATGAGCAGTGGCAGGATCTGGCAAAAGAGTATACAAAAGAAACAGGAGTGGATGTAACAGTACTTACAGCAGCATCCGGAGAATACGAAAAGACATTAAAATCTGAGATGGCTAAGAGCAATGCTCCGACACTGTTCCAGGTAAACGGACCGGTTGGACTTGCAAGCTGGAAAGATTACTGCTACGATCTGAAAGATTCTGATGTTGCAAAACAGCTGACAAGTGATGATTTCGCACTGATGGACGGCGACAAGATGTCAGGAATCGCATACGTAATAGAAAGCTACGGAATCATTTACAACAAAGAACTGTTAAAGAAAGCAGGATACTCAGCTGATGATATCACTAACTTTGACAGCTTCAAGAAAGTTGTAGAAGATATCACAGCAAATAAGGACAAACTTGGATTCTCAGCATTTACATCCGCTGGTATGGACGGATCATCTGACTGGAGATTCAAAACTCATCTGGCAAACCTTCCAATCTACTATGAATACAAAGATGAAGGAATCGATAACACAGATGCTATCAAAGGAACATACCTTGATAACTACCGTCAGATCTGGGATCTCTACATCAACAACGCTACTTGCAAACCAACAGAACTTTCTACAAAGACAGCTGACGATGCAACAGCAGATTTCGTAACAGGTGATGCAGTCTTCTACCAGAATGGTACATGGGAATATAACAACATCAAAGACGTCGGAGATGACAATCTTGGAATCCTTCCAATCTACATCGGTGTAGAAGGCGAAGAAGATCAGGGAATCTGTACAGGTACAGAGAACTACTGGTGTGTAAACTCCAAAGCATCTGAAGACGACATTCAGGCAACACTTGATTTCATGAACTGGTGTGTAACTTCTGAGGATGGAACAAAGGCTATGTCAGAAGATATGGGCTTCACAATTCCTTTCAAAACAGCACAGGAATCCACAAACGTATTTGTAAAACAGGATGCAGAGTATACAGCAGCTGGTCTTACACCTGTATCATGGAACTTCACAACAATGCCATCTGAAGAGTGGAAGAACGGTCTTGGTACAGCACTTACATTATATGCAGCAGGAAGCGGTTCCTGGGATGATGTAGTTTCCGCATTCGTTGACAATTGGGCAACTGAGAAAGCTCTTTCCGAATAATCGTAACAGGTAATAAATTTCTTTCCAACAGCATATAATATGTCCGGAAGAAATTCAGGACATAATATAGAATGGTGAACAGGGTGGGGAGGCGAAATACAGCCTCCCCATTTTAATGGGAAAATGATGTAATGTTTTGGGGTGGCGGATAACCTTCCGCAAAGGTGTCATAACAGGAAAAGGAGGAGTGAAAAATGGTAGGAAAATCTCTGAAAAAATGGTGGCCGGTATTTGTTCTGCCAACATTGGCTGCATTTATTATCGGTTTCTTATGGCCGTTTATCTGGGGTATTTATCTTTCATTTTGTAAATTTTCAACTGTAAAAGATGTAGTCTGGGTTGGACTTTCCAACTACCAGAAAATTTTTATCGGCGGTGACTTCAGTCATGCATTCTGGCTGACCGTTGTATTCGCATTTGTTTCCAGTATTCTGATCAATGTGCTGGCATTTTCCATTGCACTGGCTTTGACAAAAGGATTCAAAGGAACAAACGTGTTCCGTACTGTATTCTTCATGCCGAACTTGATCGGTGGTATTGTACTTGGTTATATCTGGCAGACACTGTTAAATGGTCTGCTTTCCATGTGGGGACAGCCTCTTCTGAAGTTGTCTGCAACAAATGGTTTTATTGGAATGATCATTCTGTTGTTATGGCAGCAGATTGGATATATGATGATCATTTATGTGGCTGGTCTTAATAACGTATCTCCGGATCTGATTGAGGCCGCACAGATTGATGGCGCAACCGCAACACAGATCCTGTTTAAAATCAAGATTCCGATGATTATGCCATCTGTTACAATTTGTACATTCCTTACTCTTACAAACGGATTCAAGATGTTCGACCAGAACCTTTCCCTTACAGGCGGAGATCCTGGAAAACAGTCACAGTTACTGGCACTGAACATTTACGATACATTCTACGGACGAAGTGGTCCTGCATGGAAGGGTATCGGTCAGGCAAAAGCAGTTGTATTCTTTGTACTGGTTGTTGCGATCGCATTGATCCAGCTTCGTGCAACATCATCTAAGGAGGTGCAGGCATAATGGCAGATAAGAAAAAAAGTATTATCCCAACTATAATTCTTTCTATAATTTCAATTATCTGGATCTACCCGATTGTTATGATCCTGTTTAACTCCTTAAAAGTGGAGTCAGCAATTACTACATCTGGTGTTTTCCAGTTTCCTACATCTGAGACCTGGAACGGAATCCAGAACTTTATAGCCAGCGTCACACAGATGGATTTCCTGAAATCCTTCTGGTACAGCCTTGTGATCTCAGTTATGTCTGT
>ENA-OQLC01000918-OQLC01000918.1-human-gut-metagenome-genome-assembly--contig:-NODE-918-length-15993-cov-3.875534_pt1 | contig 15993 bp, 8 predicted proteins | sample MGYA00242653_ERZ504807 | MGnify/ENA primary metagenome ERZ504807 (study PRJEB26092, sample SAMD00036381) | human gut metagenome | host: Homo sapiens | study: EMG produced TPA metagenomics assembly of... | reverse complement strand
AGGTCCACGCCCTTTTCGCCGATCTTGCCGAATTCGACGAGGTCGGTGATGCGGTGGTCGAGCGGCAGCTGGTCGAGCTTGATGTCGCCGGTGTCGATGAGGGAGCCGGCGGGGGTCTGCACGAACACGGCGAGCGCGTCCGGAATGGAGTGCGTGACGTTCACGAATTCCAGGTTGAACGGGCCGACCTTGAGCTTGTCGCGTCCCTTGACCTCGACGAGCGTCGGGTTGATACGGTGTTCCTTGCACTTGGCCTCAACGAAGGCGAGGGTGAGCTTGGAACCGATCAGCGGAATGTCCGGGCGGAGCTTGAGCAGGTACGGCACGCCACCGATGTGGTCTTCGTGGCCGTGGGTGAGCACGAGCGCCTCGACCTTGTCGAGACGATCCTTGATGTAGTGGAAGTCAGGCAGGATGAGGTCCACGCCCGGCTGTTCCTCTTCCGGGAAGAGCACGCCGCAGTCGATGAGCAGGATATGTCCGTTGTATTCGACCACGTTCATGTTGCGGCCGATCTCGCCCAGACCGCCGAGCGGCACGATACGCATGGAGCCCTTGCGGTACTTCGGCGGGGCGATCAGCACCTCGTCCTGCTGGGGCGCGGTGGATTGCGGAGCGGAATGTGACGGGCGACGGTTCGAGCCGTTGCCGCGGGAGCCACGGGAGCCGCCGTTGCGCGACGAGCCACCGCGGCCGCGGGTGGAGGACTTCGCCTTCTTGGTGGCGGTCTTCTCGGACTTCACAGCCTTGTCGGACTTGGTTGCCTTGGCTGCGGATTCGGTGCGCTTGGCAGCTTTGCTGCCGCGCTTGTGCGTTGTGGTGTTCTTGGTTTCTTCTGTTGCCATTTCCTAGTTGGATTTCTGTTACTCATTGTCTCCGCCTCTGCGAAGACGAGGAATTAAAGCAGGCCGCCGCCGTACATGCGCGGCGGCCAACCGCACGTTATGTAATGCGATTTTACAGCAGCCCTGCGGCGCGCATGCCCTTTTCCGCACGCACAAGCTCCGCTTCGCCCGGGCCGACGTTCGGCAGGCGCATTTCCGTGGAGTCGAGGACTCCGCGCACCTTGAGCGCGGCCTTGGCCATCACGGCCTGGAAGCCGTTGCCGTTCATCGCTTCGACGAGCGGTGCCAGCTGCACGGAGATGCGCTGCGCTTCGTGGATATCGCCACGGTCGAACGCGTTGGCGAGGTCGCGCATCGGACCGGCGGCGGCGTGCGCGATCACGGAGATGATGCCGACTGCGCCGACGGACAGGAACGGCAGGAACAGGCCGTCATCGCCCGAATACCAGGTCAGGCCGGTCTCCATGCGCTTGCGTACCGCGCCGGCGATGTCTCCGGTGGCGTCCTTGACGGCCTGGACGTGGTCGAGCTCGGCCAGACGGCGGTAGGTCTCCAGCTGGATGTGCAGTCCGGTACGGCCAGGCACATCGTAGACGATGATCGGCTTGTCCGCGGAGTCGTTGACCGCCTTGTAGTGGCGGAACACGCCCTCCTGCGACGGACGGGAATAGTACGGGGCGACCACGAGCACCGCGTCGGCGCCCGCCTCCTGGGTCTGCTCCACCATGCGCACGGTGTGCGCGGTGTCGTTGGAGCCTGCGCCGGAGATGACCGGCACGTCCACGACCTCCTTGACGGCCTGGACCAGTTCGACCTTCTCCTCCATATGGGTGGTCGGCGATTCGCCGGTGGTGCCGTTGACCACAAGACCGTCGGCGCCGTCCGCCACGAGCTGCTTGGCCAGACGCTGCGCGGCCTCGAAATCAACAGCTCCGTCGGCCTTCATGGGGGTGACCATGGCCGGAAGGATACGTCCGAATGGAGCAGGGTCGAGCAGATGCATAGTACCGTCAGTCTTAGGGCTTGTCATACGGCTAACGGTACTTCCCTCTGCGGACGCTTGCGATTTCATGAGACGCGAAAAATCACATTTTGGAAGGCCTGCCGACGACGACCGCGACGACGCACTGCAGGAAAGCGACGAACGTGAACACCATCAGCGGCACATGGTGGCCGCCGGTGGCCTGGACCAGCACGCCGAACATAAGCGGGCCGAGCGACGCGATCAGATAGCCGAACGACTGCGCGACGCCCGACAGCACCACGGTTTCGGCGCTGTCACGGCCGCGCAGCGCGATCAATGCGAGCGCCACCACCAGGGACGCGCCCTGCGCGCAGCCGCCGACGAACGCCCATACCGGCATGAGATGCGGCAGCAGCAGCATGCCAAGGCCGGCGATCAGCATGGGAGCGCTGGCGGTGAGCGCCGCGCAGACCTGGTTGCCGCGCACGTTCATGAGCTTAGGAATGACCAAGCCGGAAAGGATGCCGATGCCTTGGAAGATGAACAGATGCACGCCGGCGGTGGAGGCGTCGTAGCCGATGGACGCCGAGATGGACGGCATCCAGTTGGACATGGTGTAGAAGGCGGATGATTGCAGCCCCATGAAGGCCGTCACGTACCACGTCATCGGACGGCGCAGCACGCGGGTGAACACGCCATGCGACGATTGCGTGGAACATGCCGGTCGCTGTGCGGAATGCGGGTTTTGTGCGTTGGCCGTCGTGCTGCGATCGCCAATATCATCGATATCGCCAGTATCGCTGGTTTCGATGGTGCCGCCGGCGGAAGCGATAACGACTTTGCGATTGTGCAGGATACGCAACGCCCACAGCGCGGCGACAACCAGCGGAGGCACACTCCAGAAGGCGAGCGACGCACGCCAACCGCCCCACATCTGCGCAAGCGGCGCGGACAGCAAACCTGCGGTGGCGCTGCCGGCGGTGATGCAACCGGAATAGACGCCGGTCGCCATCGCGACATGGCCGGCGTAGTCACGTTTCGCGATTACCGGAACCAGAACGTTGCCGACGGCGATGGCGGAAGCGAACACCACCGTGCCCAGCCAGATGCCAACGCCGCCGCCGAACGAGCGGGCGAAATCGCCCGCCGCGATGCACAGCAGGGCCAGCAGAATCGACATGTCGATGCCGATGCGGCGCGCAAGGAACGTGACCAGCGGGCTGACCGCGGCGAAGGCGATCAGCGGAATCGCCGTCAATACGCCCTGCACGCCCTCACCCCACGCAAGGTCGGTTCCCATTTGGGCGAGGACCGGCCCGACGGCGGCGATGGCGGGCCGCAGATTCAGCGATACGAGGAAGATCAAAGCCACCCACAATCCGGTGGAGGACCGGTCGTACGCCAGCATGTTTCGTTTTGAATTCATTCCGTTCCCATTCCCGCTTCCACTTCCGTTTACCGCCGTTCCAACGGGACGTGCCGCGCCTAGATTTTCCCTATCAATCTTCAAGCTCATTGAGCGCATCGAAGCAATCGTTGATGCCTTCGATACGCGCATGCACCTCGTCTTCGGTATCGACGAGGCATTTTCCGACTTCGTCCACCATCAGGGCGATCAGGGCGAACGCCGCGGTGAAGCTCGTCAGCACGTGGGAGTTCAGCACCGCTTTGAAGAAGGCGACGTTACGGCCGATGACGGCGTTGCGCGCCGAAATGTCGCCAATCACCACCACGGTCAGGCCGCGCTCAAGCATCACGTCGATGAGCCGCGAGAAGAAGGGAAGACGCCGGCCCACGCCGATGATGACGATTACGTCGCCTGCCGCATAATCAACCAGATCTTCGGCTATGGACTGGCCTGGATTCGGCAGAATATCAACGTTTCCGCGTAGCCGCATCAGCTGTTCGCGCATGTGCAGCGCCACGGGATAGCTGCTGCGGTACCCGACCACCGCCACATGCGGGGCCGTGGCCATGGCTTGGCATGCGGATGACAGTTGCGCGCGGTCGATGCCTTCAAACGTGCGTTTCAGGCTTTCCTCGTCACGGCGCAGATGGTCGGCGACCAAATCGTCGCACTGGGTGTGCCGTGAAAGCTCCGGAGAGCCAGGACGATGGACGCGACGCACGTCACGTCTGAATTCGCCCGCGTTCGCATAGCCGAGCTTGCGGTACAGGCGGCTGAGCGTCGGCTGCGAGATGCCGCTCAACTGCGACAGCTCCACGGAATTGCAGACCAACACATCGGTCAGATGGCCCAGAATGAACTGCGCGGCCTCACGTTCCGTCGCAGTCAGCGAATCGAAGGATTCCCGGATGCGCGCCACCAAGCCGAGGTCCGCGGCAGCATTGCCTTCCTCGTCCATGGCGTCCTTCGAAGCCCCCATATTGTCTGAAAGCATAATTCCAGAAGTCACGCTCATCGCCCTTCCCTGCAGTACATTCTCACGCGGCGCATCCGCTCTCCTGACGATGCTACCCCTTGCTTTCCGGGTTTCACCAGGTTTGGCCACCGACAACTGTCACGACGAATGAAGAATTTCAGATGCCGTAAGCACTGAAATGCATCCATCACAGGCAGTGGCGGCGCCTCTTGGCAACGCGACCCACCATCAGGAGATGACCGACCATGGCAAAAACAGCTTACCCCACACAATCAACATCGCATATCGGGCGGATTCGGCATAGAAGAAACGGTGCCAAACCAGCGAAATGGGCGACTAACGCGGCAACAAAATCCCCGACTGTTGCGAACACTGTTGAACCGGCATCGCGCCCGGCCGAATGCGAGGCGAACGCGGCGCGCAAGATCGTACGGCTGGTGGCACGCACCGGCTGCCGCACGCATATTCTGCACGTGTCCAGCGGTCTGAGCGTGGACGTGCTGCGGCGGGCGAAGGCCGAAGGACTGCCGGTCAGCGCGGAGACCTGTCCGCATTACCTCACGTTGGATTGCGACCATATTCCCGACAACGCCACCGCGTTCAAATGCTGTCCGCCGATTCGTGATCTGCATGAGCAGGACGCGCTATGGGCGGGGCTTGCCGACGGCACGTTGGATGGTGTCGTCACCGATCATTCCCCGGCCAGCGCGGATATGAAAGCCGGCACGCTCGCCACCGCGTGGGGTGGCGTTTCCAGTCTGCAGGTCGGATTCCGCGCGGTGTTGACGGGTGCGATGCGGCGCGGCTTGAGTTTGGCCGACGTCGTGCGGTGGATGTCGTACAACACCGCACGGCTTGTGGGACTTGACGATCGTGGCGATATAACGCCGGTATTGCGGGCCGATTTGGCGATTATTCGCCCGTACGAACGGTTTGTTGTGGATGCTACCGCTTTGGAAAGCCGCAATCCGATCTGCGCCTGCGATGGCATGACGCTTAACGGCGTCGTCACGCGCACGTTTGTAGCGGGGCGGGACGCGCTCTCCGGAGTGCGGGAGGGGAATCTTATCGTTCGTCCGTGAATCGGAATCCGTAAATCAACCATTCAACAAAAATCCCCAACCCGCCGACGGCCGGATGTCATTCGATGTCGGCAGATTGGGGACGGACGAGAATCAGGTCTCAGCCCAGGTAGGCGGCCGGGTTCTGGGCGAACTTGTCGGCGCAACCGGGGTTGCAGAAGTAGTAGGTGACGCCGCCGTATTCGCGGGTCGCGGCCGCGGTGGCCGGATCGACGCTCATGCCGCAAACCGGGTCCTTCGCAACGTTCGCCGCGGAATCGCCCATATTCGAAGCCATGCCGTGGCCGTCATGACCGCCGCAGCAGTGTCCGGCGCCCATCGCGCCCATGTTCTCGGCTTCCTTCTTGGCCTTGTGATCGCTGAACAGTCCCATGATCGTTCCTTTCCGACTGTGCTGGTTGCCATTATTTTTGCTCGGATCGGGCTTGCGTACCCGATACGTCTTGTTTTTCGCCGCCTCCGCGTCCGGATCGAACAGGCGCAGCCGGCTTGCGTTCGTCACCACGCACAACGACGAGAACGCCATCGCGGCGCCGGCGATCATCGGATTCAGCAGCGTTCCGGTGAACGGATACAGCACGCCGGCCGCGATCGCGATGCCGATGCTGTTGTAGCCGAGCGCGAAACCAAGGTTCTGCGCGATGTTGCGCATGGCGGCGTGCGTCAGGTCGAGCGCGTGCACGAGCCCCATGAGCGAGCCGCGCATCAGTGTCACATCCGCGGATTGGACGGCCACGTCGGTGCCGGTGCCGATGGCGAAACCGACGTCGGCGCGAGCGAGGGCGGGGGCGTCATTGATGCCGTCGCCGACCATCGCCACCGTATAGCCTTGCGATTGGAGTTTTGCGATTTCGTCCGCCTTGCGTTCCGGCCGCACGCCGGCGATCACATGACGTTCGTCGATGCCGACCTGGTTTGCGATGGCGCGTGCGGTGGTCGGGTTGTCCCCCGTGAGCATGACGACTTCGACGCCTCGCCTGTGGAGCAGCTCGACGGCTTGGCGCGAGTCGGCTTTCGGCACGTCGGCGACGGCGACGATGCCGGCGAGACGGCCGTCGATGGCCGCTAGGATCGGCGTTTTGCCTTGCTGCGACAGGCGTTCCATGTCGGCGATGATGGCGTCGAGGTCGGTATCATGGGCGGTTTCGGAAGCGGCTTCGGCAGCGGTTCCGGAAGCATCGGACGCAACGTCGGGCATGTCGATGTCGAGGTCGTCGATCAGGTCGGTGTTGCCGACGGCGACGGTGTGCGGCAGGCCGCGGAAGGTGACGCGCGCGGTGACGCCACGGCCGGCGATTGCCTGGAAATCGGCGGCTTGCACGGCATCCGCGGCATCGACATGTTCCGCGGCGGTCGCGACGATCGCGACAGCGAGCGGATGCTCGGAATCACGTTCGGCGGCGGCGACGATCGTCAGGAAATCATCGGCCTGCCGACGCCACTTGCCGAACGGCAGCACGTCGGTGAGGGTGGGCTTGCCTGTGGTGATCGTGCCGGTTTTGTCCAGCACGACGGCGTTGACTTTACCGCACGTTTCCAACGCTTCGGCGGAACGGACCAGCACTCCCATACGGGCCGCGCGACCGGTCGAGACCGTCACCGACAGGGGCGTCGCCAGACCGAGCGCGCACGGGCAGGCGACCAGCAGCACCGACACCGCGGCGACCAGCGCGTGCGTGACACGCGGGTCGGGGCCGAACGCGAACCACAGCGCGCACGACCATACGGCGATGAGTACCACGGCCGGCACGAAAACGCCGGAGATACGGTCCGCCAATCGTTGCACGGGAGCCTTCGAGCTTTGCGCGGCACGCACCATGCCGATGATCTGCGCGAGCACGGTGTCTTTGCCGACTTTCGTGGCGCGGTAGCGCAGCGAGCCGCCGCCGTTGATGGTGGCGCCCGTCACTTCGCTGCCTTCGGTTTTGGCGACCGGCATGGCTTCGCCGGTGATCATCGATTCGTCCACGGTGGAGGTGCCGGATATGACGATGCCGTCGACCGGCAGCTGCTCGCCGGGACGGATGGCGATGACATCGCCGACATGCACGTCGTCGACGACGATGTCGGTTTCCCTGCCGTCGCGCACCACGCGCGCGGTTTTCGGCTGCAGGCTCGCCAGCGCGCGCATGGCTTCGCCGGTGCCTTTGCGGGCGTGCGCTTCGAGCAGCTGGCCGACAAGCATAAGCGTGACGACCACACCGACCGCTTCGAAATACGGTTCGCGCGCGTTCTCGGGCAGGACGTTCGGCGCGAAGGTGACCACGCAGGAGTAGGCGAAAGCGGCCAGCGCGCCGAGGCTGACGAGCGCGTTCATCTCCGGCGAACGGTGGGCGATCGCGGCGAAACCGCTGCGGAAAATCGGCAGCGCCGCATAGCCGACGATTGGCAGCATCAGCAGGAACTGCAGCCAGTTCGGCATCGGATACAGCATGAGCATGGTGGAGCCGAATACCGGAATCGTGCAGACGGCCGCCACGATAAGACGGGTGATGAGGGCGCGAATTTCCGATTCCGATCCGCGCGATTTGCCCGAATCGCCCGAACCGGACGTTTGGACGGCGCCTTTTTGCGCGCATTGCACGCCTGTTTCCGCGGAACCGGCGGCAGCACCGACACTTGCATGCTTTCCCGGCAGTATGCGCAACGTGCCGTGCAGCATGTTCATACCGCATGCGAAGGGATACTCGCCCGGCTGGTCGGGATGAAGCGTCAGCGTGGTCGTGCGGAAGGCGGGCAACGCAAGATCGACCCCGAAATCGGAGAACACGACATGCGACGAGCATTCGCCGTCTTCCTTGCGATCGAAGATCAGCCGCAACGGCATGCCCGCTTCGGCTTCGATGACGGCTGGGTTATACCCGCCTTTGACTTCGACGACCGCTTCCTGCACGCCGTCGCGCAACGGCGCACGATACGCTTTGCGCGGTGCGAAGAAGAACCACAGCACGCCCGCCGTGACGAGCAGCGCCATAATAAGCGCGATTGCGATGTGCATATTCCAGCCGCCTTCCGTCCGTGATTGGCCTTCGATTTCGGCAAACACCATCACAATATACCCCTATAGGGTATATTGGCAAGAGGGACGAGCAAACTTCAGCCGTAGATAAAATTTTCAGCGCAGCGAGGAGGACGATATGAACGCCACACAACACGGGTACGCAAGCGACCAGAAGAGGATCATCGCACGATTGAATCGCATCGAAGGGCAGGTGCGCGGCATTCGGCAGATGACGGAAAACGGCGAATACTGCATCGACATTCTGACGCAGATTTCCGCAGCGGACAGCGCGCTGAAGTCGGTGGCGCTACTGTTACTTGACGACCATCTGCACCATTGCGTCGCCAAAGCCGCGGCGGAGGGCGGTACCGTCGCCGACGAAAAGCTGGCGGAAGTCAGCGCCGCCATCGCACGCCTTGCCAAATAATCGGAACAGATCCGCCATAAAAAAACTGCCGACGGAAGACACATGCACCCGTCGGCAGTTTGAAAAAAGAATTACGATTACAGGTCGAGGAAGTGGTCGAGGCCGACGGTCAGACCCGGGTAGGTTCCGGTGGAGACCTTGCGCACGGCCAGCAGCACGCCCGGCATGAAGGAGATGCGGTCGAAGCTGTCGGCGCGGATGGTCAGCTGTTCGCCGGAGTTGCCGAACAGCACCTCCTCGTGGGCGTTGAGGCCACGCAGACGCACGGCGTGCACGTGGATGCCGTCCACCACCTGGCCGCGGGAGCCGCCGTCGGTTTCGGTGGCGTCCGGAACCGGGCCGAGACCGGCCGCCTTGCGCGCTTCGGCGATGCCCTGCGCAGTGTGGAAAGCGGTGCCGGACGGAGCGTCCACCTTGGTCGGGTGGTGCAGTTCGATGACTTCCGCGGATTCGAAATACGGCGCCGCGACCTTTGCGAAATGGTCGGCGAGCACCGCGGAAATGGCGAAGTTCGGCGCGATGAACACGCTCTGGCCCTCACGCGGAGCTGCTGCGAGCGCGGCACGCACCTGGTCGAGTTTCTCTTCGGTCCAGCCGGTGGTGCCGACCACCACGTCGACGCCCTGCTTGACGAGGGCGAGCACATTGCCCAGCGACACGCTCGGCACGGTGAACTCCACCACGACGTCGGTGTTTTCGGGGGTGATGGCGGCCAGGTCGTCGCCTGCGTCGAGCGCGAGCGCGAGTTCGGTGTCGGCGGCGGCATTGACGGCGTCGACCACGTGCGAGCCCATACGGCCCTTGGCGCCGACTACGGAAACCTTGATCATTGCAGCTCCTTGATGCTTTCGCGGACGCGCATGTTGCGCATGTCGTACGTTTGCCGTGCGCGCTTGCCGCGCGCATAATCGCATGCGTTTTCACACACATGTTTTTGAATCACGCGCCCACGTCCATAACGTGTTCCACTTACGAATCTAAAGAGACGCTTCGACGCGGAGGCAGGCGGCTATGACGCTTGACGATCGAACGTCGGTCAGCCGCGGCGACGCGCCAGCAGCCAGCCGATCAGCGCGAACGGAATCGAACAGCCCACGAACACGGCGGGCAGGCTCAATCCCGCGCTTGGATTGAAATGGTCGAGCACGATGCCGGTGATCATGGAGCCGAACGACGCGCCCATCGTGCCGGCGGTGCTCACCCAGGACAGGCCTTCGGTGAGCGATTCCTCGGGCACGGTCTCCTTGACGACGAGGTTGCCGGAGGCGAACACCGGCGAAATGGTCAGGCCGGTGAGGATCTCCACCAGTCCCATCACGATCAGGTTGCCCTGGCACAGGTGGATCACCACGAAGCCGACGGTCATCAACGCGAGGAACATGATCATGTGACGCCAACGGGAGCCTTTGAGCTCGCGCGAGCCGAAGACCAGCGCGCCCATGCAGGAGCCGACGGCCAGCATGGCCAGCTGCACGCCGAGCACGGAGTCGAGGTGCAGCGATTTCATGACGGCGGTCATGGACGTGTCGAACGCGGTGAACGCCATGTTGAACACGATGAACACGGCGAGGAGCGGCAGCACACCCGCATAGGTGAGCACGTTGCGTTTCCTGCGGTCGCGATCGCCCGTCTTGAGCCGATCCAAATCGAAACGGTCCGCGGAAACCGCGGCACCAGCGGCACCGCCGGCCGCCAATCGCACGTCAGCATCGTCCGTACCGGCCGCGACGACCGTGATTTCGCGCAATACCGGCGGTTGCGTGTCACGCAATGCGAAGAACACGGCACCGCCGAACGCGCAGGCGAGGGTCGGCACGAACAGCTGTGATACGGGATGCACGGACGCGGCCAGGAAAGCCGCCAGAATCGGCCCGAAGATGAACACGATCTCGTCGATGGCGGATTCGAGCGCATACGCGGTGTTGAGCAGGTCCTCCTTGTCGGCGCGGTCGAGCACGTACGCCCAACGGGTGCGTACGAGCGCGCCGAACGAGAACTGCGTCATGCCCATGACCACGGCAAGCACGAACAGCAGCGGAATCGGCACGCGCATCAGCGCGGCGAACGCGAAGCCCAGCATGACGATGACCTGCACCGTCAGGATCACCGGACCGACCTTGCGCTGGCCGAACCGGTCGAACAGGCGCGCGTACAGCGGCGTGACCGCGGCGGTGGCGAGCACGTACGCGGCGCTCATCACGCCGGCGATCGTCCAATTGTCGTACATGTGGTTGAGCGCGAGCACGATACCGAGGCCCATCATGGACATCGGCAGTCGCGCGATGGCTCCGGACACGCAGAACGCCTTCGTGCCGGGAATGCGGAAAAGCTGCGCGTATGGCGATTGCGTTTTCTGCGATTCGTGCGGTTCGTGCAATTGCGATTGCGGTTTCGCGCCCGTCACGCCGTCACCTTTCCCCGGTAGATGAACATGTCGTCGAACAGTGGCGGCACTTCGCCGTCGGCGCTGCCGCCGAGCCGGGCGACCGTCTCGCTTGCCGTGCGGTGCGCGATGCAGTCCAACCCCTTGTGGTCGTAGAAGCTCACGTCGCAGTCGGAATCGGTGTGCAGGTAGAATGCGGGCACGTCCCATGCGGCGAAATGCTCCTGCATGCGTCTCCAAAGCTGCCCGCCCACACCGTGGCCGCGCACGTCGGGGTTGACGATGAACAGTTCCAGCTCGCCCATGGTGGTTTCGTTGGCGCGCCCTTCGCGTTCCAGATCGAGTTCCACCGAGAAGCCGGATTTCAGCGCCGCCATATGCTTGGCGGCCTCCGGATCGGCGTCGATGCGGCGTTCCAAGGCCTTCATTTCCTCGCCGACTTCGATTTCGTCGAGCTGCGGCGCCTCGCCGGCGACGCGGATGAACGTGACGCCCGCGAGTGTGCCGTCGGCGGCGAACGCGCCGTTGGCGAACGTGGTCGGCAGCAGGTAGTGCAGCACGAAATATCGGGAGATCAGCCGCGACATGTCCGCGCCGACCTTGTCCACATCCTGCGGCCAGGTACGGTCGAACAGGTCGACCACCGCGTCCAGATCGCCCCAGACGATGGGACGGAAGACGATTGCCGATGCGTTGTTTGTTCCGGCACCCATGCCGGCGTTCGGGATTGCGGTTGCGCTGTTCGCAGCCATATCAAACACTCCTTAACTGTCGTTGCGTCCGGCATGTGCGCCCGCCCACACATGCTGCACGAGGGTAGCGGCGTTCCTCCACAACGCTGCCTGCATAGCGGTTTCTCCCGCAGGCAGGCCGGAAAGCGCCGCTCCCCCGCTTTCTTCGGTCAAGGAGCCATTGCGCACCGGCACTAGTCGTTGTCGGATTGCTGCGGAATTCCGTAGCTCAACTCGGCAAGGATCTCTTCTTCTGTTTTGTCGAGGGCGTCAAGCTCCCGATCGGCCTCGTGAGGCTCACTCACATAGTAGAGACAGGCGTCGATTGCATCCAACGGCACCCCTTCCATCGCCGCGAGCAGCAGGCGGTACAGGTCAAGCTGTGCGAGCTTCTCCTTGATTTCGTCCGGTTTGCGTGGTTTTACGCCGGTTTTCCAATCGACCACGGTGTAGCGTTTCGTCTCGTCCGTTTCGTCGAGACCGCCGAAGAACACCGCGTCGAGCTTGCCGTTGACGATGGTGCCGAGCTGGGGCATGTCGACGACGAGCTGGCGTTCCGCCCATGCTGGACGTCGTTTTGCCCACGGCGAGGCGACGAGACGACGCTGCCAAGCGGCCAGTTTCCGTTCGTCTCGCAATTGGGCGTCCTGCGATGGTGCGTTCTGCGATTGCACGCCGCCGTTGTCCGCGTCGACTTGCGTATCACCTATCAATGCGATCAGTTCCGCACGCGACTGCGCGGCCATGCCGGCAGCACCTTCCGTACCGCCGATGCCGTCGACGTCCGCATCCGCCATGATGAAACGCTCAGCCCATGCGTGGAACCGCGTGCCGAGCTGTGCCGCCGGCGAGGCGACGTGCGGAATCGGACGGACCAGACCACGCCAGTAGGCGCGGGAGTCACGCTCGCCCATGGAGCCGGCGCGCGCTTGCAGCGAGGTGACGTTTTGGCGGCCGGCAGCAAGGATACATTCGCCTTTGGCACGCACGGCCTCGTCGAAGGCGTCCTGCGATTCGCCTGCGTCAGCCACGTCCGGTTCCGGCATGAGATGTTCGTCGGCGACGAGCAGTTTGGCGAGACGCAGCAGTGAGTTTCCGGTTTCCGGCGATGGCGTGGCGGATTCATCGGCAACGTCGCCCTGCGTTCCCGTGGATTCAGCGATATTCGGTTCGTCGGATTCGACGGCACGTACCTGTTCGGCCGCGGCACGCAGCCTGTCGGCGACATCGGCGCTCAGATCGCACGGCCAAGGCAAAGTATGGTCGTCCGAGACCGGTTCGAGCGGCGTGTTCCACGCATCGCCCACCACGGCATTCTCGAAATCGCGGGCGTGTTCGCCTACGAAATAGCCGTCGGGCAGGTCAAGTCCCAGCGTGTGCGGGGAGCCGTCCACATCGTCGGACAGGTTGTCCGGTTCGCGTACCGCGGTGACGATTCCGTTCATCGAATCGCGCGTCTCCAGCCAGAAATTCGACGGCGCGGCGCTTTTCTTTCCCTCCGCCAGGCGGGAGTCGCGGCTCGTCTCGTTGCATCCGCTGTATACGAGCAGCGCCTCGTAGCGGGCGCGCGTCAACGCCACGTAGGCGAGACGGCGTTCGTCGGCGTGCAGTCGGCGGCCGTATTCCTCCTGTTGCGTCAGGTACAGGCTTGCCGGATCCATTCCTTCCATATCGTCGACGGCCATGGTTCGCAAGGTGCCGAACACCTCGTCGTCGATCACTTCCGCATCGTCCAATCCGTCGAGCGATTCCACGGGATTGCCCCCGATGGGCGCGTCGTGCGGGAATCGTGGCAGGATATCCGCGTCGGCGCGCACCGGAACCGGCACCGCGGACGGGTCTTCCAGCCAAGTGTGGGCTTTTTCGAAGTATTCCGGCGGCTCCCATACGCCGTCGCGCCGACCGCCCGGATGGTCTTCGTCCGTTTTGACGCTCAGGCGGTCGCCTTGACTGGACGGGAAGGTGCCGTCGCGCATGCCGACCACGGCCACGGCGTCCCATTCCAGGCCTTTCGACTGGTGCACGGTCATGAGCACCACATCGACGGGGGTATCTGGTGCGGTGGCGTTGTCGTCGGACGCGTCACGCAGCGAATCCATCCACGAGATGAACGCGCGCAGGCTTGGCGTGCCCTGCGCGGCGATTTCCTGCAAGTAGGTGTCCACCAGAGACAGCATCGCGTCGAGTGACGAAGCGGCATGCGATGTGACACGATTGCCGGCATCCAGATGCCGCATCCGTTCGGCGAGCAGCAGGTCGATGTCCAGTCCGAGCGCGGTGATGGCCGTGCGTACCACTTCCGGCAACGGATGGCCGGCCGTGCGCTGCACCTGTTGGATGACGCGACCGGCGTGGATGACGCTCGCGGCTCCCGTACGGCTCAATACGCCGTCGACGAGGTGCCGCAGATCGCCGCGCAGCAGCACGTCGATCAGGAAGACGGCGTTGGGCACTTGGTCGCGGTAGGCGCGCACGGTGGCGCGGATGTCGGCGTCGGACGGATTCGCATCCGCCTCCACGATGCCGGCCGACACGAGCGCGCGGTAGCGTTGCGCGGTGTTGAGCCGTTCGGCGATGCCGGCGAGCGCCTGCAGATCGTCGGCGGACAGACCGAATCGTGGCGTGGCGAGCAGCCGCATGAGCGCGGCGCTGTCGGTGTGGTCGCATACGACGTGCAGCAGGGCGAGGATGTCTTTGATTTCGGGACGTTCCAGGAGTGCGGCCTGGCCGACGACGAGTGTGGTGAGGCCGGCTTGTTCCAGTGCGTCCTCGTAGGCTGGCATCTGCGTTTTGGAGCGGAACAGGAGCGCCACGTGCGGACGGTTGTCTTTGGCTCCGTCGGCGAGCTCGTTTTCGGTTGGCGTGTGCAGTGCGATCGCTTGTTTGGCGAAGCGTACGATGGCGTCGATTTCCTGGCCGAATGTGGCGTAGCCGAGCACGCCGAGCGTACCTTCGGGGGCATTGTCGATGTTGGCGAGCGGGGGCACGTCCACTTCGCGCATAAGCGAGCTGCCGCGACGTCTGGCGGGCAGGCGCAATGGTTTCGTCAGATTGTTGGCCGCTTCGAGCACCATGCGCGAGTTACGTCGGGTGACGGTCAGCGTGTAGGGCTTGTCGGTGGCGTCGTGGCCGAAGTCGTGTTGCAGCATGCGGAATGCGCCTGGGCTGGCTCCTCGCCATGCGTAGATCGATTGGAAGGGGTCGCCGACGGCGTTCACCGCGCTGCGATGGGTGGAATCGGCGTGGAACAGTGCGGTCAGGAGGGCCGCCTGCGTGGTGGAGGTGTCTTGGTATTCGTCAAGCAGCACGTGCGTGTAGCGTTTGCGGTAGGTGGCTCCGATGGAGGGGAATCGGGTGACGAGTTGGAATGCGGCGATGGTGAAGTCGCTGAATTCGGCCATGTTGAGGGCGCGTTTTTCGGCGTGGTAGTCGGCCACGAGGTCGAGTAGCAGGTCGCGTTTGCGGGCCGTGCCGGCCAACTTCGCGGTGTTGTGGACGCACAGTTGGTGGCATTGGGCGCGGTATTCGCGTTTGCGCGCTTCGAAGGCGGTGTCGGATTCCTTTTTCTTCTGTTTCGGAGCCTTGCCCACTTTCGGCTCGTCATCGGGAACGTCCTCGTCTTCAAGCGCTTTGGCCACTTGCGCCACGAACGCCTTATCCCATGCGCGCACGCGTTCCACGGCTTCGTCGAAGCTGGTGCAGTCGCTGCCGATCATGGCTCCTGCGATGGCGTTGGATAGGGTGAACACGTTGCCGGCGATGGTGGAGAATTTGCCGAGTTCGTCGCCGCCTTGGTCGAAGGCCATGAGCTGGTCCATGTGCTTGTCGAGCACGGTGTGGATGAGCTGCAGCGCTCCGGCTTCGCTCAATGGCTGCGTGTTTTGGTCGAAGCCGACGAGCAGGCCGTATTGGCGCACGATGGTTTGGAAGAACGCGTCATAGGTGGAGACTTCCGGTTTGAGGAAGGCGACGCGCGTACCACGTCCGGCCTGGTTGCGCGTCACGGCAGCGGAAACGCGCGAAAGCAGTTCGGAGGCGGCTTTGCGTGTGAAGGTCAGGCCCAGAATCTTCTCGGGACTGATGCCTTGGTCGATGAGGGTGATGATGCGGCGGGGCCCTGGGTAAGGTTTTGCCGGGGCCGGGCCCGCCACCGCGACCCCCGCCCCCGTTGAGGGG
>ENA-OQLC01000913-OQLC01000913.1-human-gut-metagenome-genome-assembly--contig:-NODE-913-length-16041-cov-3.907166_pt1 | contig 16041 bp, 12 predicted proteins | sample MGYA00242653_ERZ504807 | MGnify/ENA primary metagenome ERZ504807 (study PRJEB26092, sample SAMD00036381) | human gut metagenome | host: Homo sapiens | study: EMG produced TPA metagenomics assembly of... | reverse complement strand
GGTGTCGGTGGATGCGGTGGAGCCGCAGGCGGCCAAACCCATGGTCATGGCGGCTGCCATCATAAGGGAAACTGCTTTTTTCATGTCTATTCCTCCATAGTACCTGCTGCGCAACCTTTTTGTTTCAGGTGTACACCCGCGTCTCCTCACGCGGGTCCCTCCTGCGCAGCCGGTTTAGTGCTTTAAAGTATAGTACACTTCACCGGTTTAAAGCAAGCGCAAATACGTATAATGCGTCATGCGATTTACGGCGTTTTTTGGTTATATTGACGAATGTCCAAATTGATGCCCCGTAGGGGCGGATCCCATATCCGCCCGCGGTAGTTACCGCAGGCTGCGCGAGCACATATAGAATGTGCCCCTGCGGAGGCAAACAAAAAGCCCCAGCTTGCAAATAAGCTGGGACAACTTTCGGTTTTATTCCGCAAAGCAGGCGTTTTCCGCCTTGGCGATCAGCTCCACAAAGCGGTGGGGGTTGCTGGCTGTGCGCAGGCTTTCCACAAGGTCGCTGCGGCTCAAAAGGTTTACGAGCCGCGCCAGGATCTGCAGATGCAGGCTCTCACTGCCCGGCGGAACAGCGATCATGAACACAAGATCCACAGGTTTCCCGTCCGGTGCGCCCCAGTCAACACCGCGGCGCAGCAGCAGCGCCGAGATGCCCGGTGCGGACACGCCCGCGTTGCAGGCGTGGGGCAGCGCAATGCCGCCCCCGATGGCCGTTGTGCCGCCGAACGTTTCCCGGTAGCTGACCGCATTGTAGTAGGCATTGCCGTTGGTGATAACGCCGATGCCTTCCTGCAGCTCGACCAGAATGCCGAGCGCGTCGGCAGAGTTATCGATCTTTGCATAGAGCAGTACGCCCTTGGGGTTCATCAATTCGCTGACCTTCATCGTCAAACCTCACGTCCTTCGGCCCTGCCGATCAGGCTGTACAGATACTCCCCCACTGCGCCCTCGGCGCAGGTGCAGGTCGTCACATGGTCGGCGGCAGCCTTGACCTCTGCCGGTGCGTTGGCGACAGCCACGGCGTAGCCGGCCTCCCGCATGATCTCCAGGTCATTGTAGTAATCACCGATAACGACGGTGTTCTTCATGGATTTGCTCATGAGGGCGCACAGGTCATGCAGACCGCTGGCCTTGCTGACGCCGCTGGGCATGATCTCTAAGTAAATGCTGTTCGTGGCCAGGAAGTAGTTTTCCCGCCCGTAGTACCGCGTCTTGGCGTACTGGCCCAGTTTACGGATGCTCTCCGGGTCGGAGGCAAAGACGACCTTGACCCAGCCGTCGGGCACACTCTCCACCGGGCAGGCAATGCTGCCGAGGTGCTCGTCCACCTGATGGGCATGGGTCACCTCATTGGCGTGGATGACGAACATCTCGCCGTTTCCGGCCATGACCTCCACGCCTATATGCGGGAACTTGTTCAGGATGTCAAGGATGGCCGTCGTCGCCTGCTCGCGGTTCAGCGTCGAGCGGTGCAGCACCGACTCGGCGGAGAAATCATACAGCAGCGCCCCGTTGCAGGAGATGGCCGGCAGCGACAGGCGGATGTCCCCCAGCGCCGCGCGGATGGACTCCGGCGGGCGGCCCGTTGCCACCGTGAAAAGCCCCCCCATGCCGGTGTACAGCTGGATGACCGCGCGGTTGCAGGCGGGGATGCCTTCCTTGGCCGTCAGCAGCGTATTATCCATATCACAGATCACAAGGGTATCGCTTAGGGGTGGTTTCATGCGCGATGTTCCTTTCTTAACCGTGTCAGAAACTCTGTAAAATAGGGCGGCAGGGGCGAATCAAACTGCATCCACTCCCCTGTCTGCGGGTGGATAAAGCCCAGCTCCTTGGCGTGCAGGCACTGGCCGTTCAGCGATTTGATGCAGTTTTTGGGGCCGTACACAGCATCCCCTGCCAACGGATGCCCTGTCGAGGCCATGTGTACACGAATCTGATGGGTGCGCCCGGTCTTTAATTTGCACGCAATGTAAGTGAAATTGCCGCAGCGTTCCAGCACCTGCCAGCCCGTGTAGGCATACTTGGCTCCCGCCGCGTTCTCGGCCAGGGCGGCCATTTTCTTGCGGTCCCGCGGGTCGCGTCCGAGCCACTTTTCCACAAAGCCCTCGTCCTCCTTGAGGTTACCGTACACCACGGCATGGTAGACGCGGTGGATGCTGTGTACGCTCATCTGGGCGCTGAGCGCCTGATGAGCGGCATCGTTTTTAGCAACGACAAGAAGGCCGCTCGTGTCCTTGTCAATGCGGTGGACGATGCCCGGGCGGATGGCCCCGCCGATGCCCGACAGCTGCCCCGCGCAGTGGTAAAGCAGCGCGTTGACGAGCGTGCCGTCCGGGTTGCCGGGGGCCGGGTGCACGACCATGCCCTTAGGCTTGTTGACAACGAGCAGGTCGTCGTCCTCGTACACAATGTCCAGCGGGATGTTCTGGGGCCGGGCCTCGATGGGCTGCGGGTCAGGCAGGTCGATGGCGTAGACTTTGCCGGGCGCCACCTTATCCTTTTTGTTGACGGGAGCGCCGCCGCAGGTCACAAGCCCCTGCTCGATCAGATTTTGCAGCGCACTGCGGGACAGCGTCGGGCACTGCCCGGCCAGCCAGGCGTCCAGGCGTCCGCTGTCGCCGGGGGCTGCAGTAAGCTCAAGCCGCTCCATCTTCGTCCGCCTTTGGCTCTGCGGTCTTATCCTTTTTGAAAGAGTCCAGCAGCACGGCGAGCATCAGCAGACCGACGCCGACGCAGACGCAGATGTCCGCAAAATTGAAAATGGCAAACCGCATGAACAGCACATTGATGTAGTCCACGACCACACCGTTGAGCACGCGGTCAATGAGGTTGCCCACGCCGCCGCCCAGTACCAGCGTCCAGGCTGCGCGCTCTGTCAGCGGCATTTTGCGCACGAACAGCATGATAAGGACAGCCAGCAGCATAACCGACGTCATGCCGATGAGCAGTCCCTGCTTACCGGCCAGCATCGAAAACGCCATGCCGTCATTCAGGCAGTAGCGCAGCTCCACAACGCCGGGCAGCACGTCCATGCTGCCCACCGGCAGCAGCGCCGCCGTGGCCCAGTGCTTGATGAGCTGGTCAATGACGACCAGAATAGCCGCTCCTGCCAGCGATAACAAACCAGAAATCATACAACACCTTATCCGAAAAAATCAGCGGTGCTTAAACGTATAAGCACCGCTGACGGTAGAGTAAATTTACTGCTTCAAGACCTTAGCGCAGCGCGGGCAGAGGCCGTCCTCACCGACGGTGGTCTCGTACTTCCAGCAGCGCAGGCACTTGTTGCCAGCCGCATGGGCAGCGCTGACGCCGAGACCCTCGACCAGGCCCTTGACGCCGCCCTCACCCTCGACAAGGTCAACGTGGGAGACGATGAACAGGTCAGCCAGCTCATCCATCGGGATGGCGTTCAGGAAGTCGTAGACCTCCTTGCTGCAGTACAGCGTCAGACCGGCCTCCAGCGCAGAGCCGATAACCTTATCGGCACGGGCCTGCTCCAGCACCTTCTTGACGTCGTCGCGGATGGCCATGATGCGGTCCCACTTAGCTTCAAACGCCTCATCGGCGGCAGCCTTGGCCTCGGGCATCTGCTCAAAGACAACATAGTCCTTCATGCCGTCCAGCTTCGGGATGTAGCTCCAGATCTCCTGGCTGGTGAAGCACAGGATGGGTGCCAGCAGCTTGGTGAAGTCGACCAGGATGCGGTACAGCGCGGTCTGGGCGCAGCGGCGTGCGTGGTCATCTGCGCAGTACAGACGATCCTTGATGACGTCCATGTAGAAGTTGGACATATCAATGACGCAGAAGTTGTACAGCGCGTGGTAGGCACGGCTGAAGTCGTAGTGTTCGTAGGCATCGCGCATGGTGGCGGTCAGCTTGTTGCAGGCCTCGAGTGCCCAGCGGTCGATCTCGAACAGCTGGTCATCATCGACCATATCCTTCGCAGGATCAAAGTCGCTGATATTGCCCAGCATGAAGCGGGCCGTGTTGCGCATCTTGCGGTACGCCTCGGACAGCTGGCGGAAAATTTCCTTACCGGCGCGGACGTCGACGGTGTAATCGCTGGAAGCGACCCACAGACGGATGATGTCAGCACCGTAGTCGCGGATGATCTCACTGGGCTCCATGCCGTTGCCGGCGGACTTGTGCATCTGCTTGCCCTGGGCATCGACGACCCAGCCGTGGCACAGGACCTCGCGGTACGGGGCCACACCCTGGGTGGCGACGCTGGTCAGCAGACTGGACTGGAACCAGCCGCGGAACTGGTCAGCACCCTCCATATACATATCAACGGGCCAGCGCAGCTCGGGGCGCTCACGGCAGACAGCGCTCCAGGTGGAGCCGGAGTCGAACCAGACGTCCATGATGTCGGGGTCCTTCTCCCAGTCGGAGGCACCGCACTCGCAGACCTCGGTCTTGGGCAGGATGTCGTTGGCATCGTACTTGTACCAGGCGTCGCTGCCCTCCTTGCGGAACAGGTCGGACACAGCCTTGATGGAGGCATCGGTGATATGGTACTTGCCGCACTTCTTGCAGTAGAATACCGGGATGGGCACACCCCAGACGCGCTGGCGGCTGATGCACCAGTCACTGCGGTCACGGACCATACCGGCCATGCGGTCATGGCCCCACGCCGGCTGCCAGTGCACGCTGTCAATGGCCTTGTAGACGTCCTCCTTGAAGGCGTCGATGGAGCAGAACCACTGCTCGGTAGCACGGAAGATGATGGGATGATGGCAGCGCCAGCAATGCGGGTACTGGTGGGTGATGTGCTGCACACCCATCAGATGGCCGCTCTCCTTGATGTGCTCCAGAATGACCTTGTTGGCGTCCCAGACCTTGAGACCGGCAAACTTCTCGCCCGCCTCGGCGGTCAGGCGGCCCGCGTCGTCCACGGGAACGACAACGGGAACCTGCGGATAGTGATTGACGCAGACCTCAAAGTCCTCAACACCATGGCCGGGAGCGGTGTGGACGCAGCCCGTGCCGCCTTCCAGCGTGACGTGGTCGCCCAGAATGACCAGACCCTTGCGGTCAAGGAACGGATGCTGATACTGCATGAACTCAAGCTCACTGCCGAGAACAGTCTCGGGCAGGACCTCGTACTCGTCGATATGGCAGCCCTTCATCGTGGACTCAACGAGCTCGCGGGCCATGATGTGGTAGGCGTCACCGATCTTGACGAAGGCATATTCCAGATTGGGGTTCAGGCAGGTCGCGACGTTGGCGGGCAGTGTCCAGGTGGTGGTCGTCCAGATGACGATCCATGCCTTGTCCAGCGGGATGTTGTGCTTGGCCAGCACGCCGTTGGGGTCGTCGGTCAGCTTGAAGCGGACATAGATGGAATCGCACTCGTCCTCAGCGTACTCAATCTCAGCCTCGGCCAGGGCGGTGCGATCCTCGGGGCACCAGTACACGGCCTTCATGCCCTTGTAGATGTAGCCCTTCTTGGCCATCTCGCCGAAGATCTCGACCTGGCGGGCCTCAAACTCGGGGCGCAGGGTCAGGTAGGGGTTCTCAAAGTCGCCCTGCACGCCCAGACGCTTGAACTGCTCGTTCATGACGCCGATGTGCTCGGTGGCAAACTCTTTGCAGATCTGGCGCAGCTCCAGCTTGGAGACACCGGCCTTCTTGTCGCCGAGGGAGCTCAGCGCCTTCAGCTCGATGGGCAGGCCGTGGGTGTCATAGCCGGGCACGTAGGGTGCCTGGAAGCCGGACATGTTCTTATAGCGGATGATGATGTCCTTGATGATCTTGTTCAGGGCCGTACCCATGTGGATATTGCCGTTGGCATACGGAGGGCCGTCGTGCAGGATGTACTGCGGCTTGCCCTCGTTGTTCTTAATCATCTGCTCATAGACATGGTTCTGCTCCCAGTCCTCGAGCATTTTGGGTTCCTTCTTCGGCAGACCGGCCCGCATTTCAAACGGGGTCTGCATCTTATGGATGGTGTCGTTGTAGTTCTGCGCCAAAGTTTCCTACTCTCCTCTATTTATTGGATTCTTTAGTTATATCACATCGGGCGTCAGCTGTCAAAGTCAACGCCTTCAAAGTTATCGAACGCCGGGGAATTCAGCTCCTCCTGCGGTTCGTCACTTGCCTTTTTGCGGGTCGTGCGCCTGGTCGTACCGGCCTTGCGGCGGCGGGCAGGCTTGGCCTCCGGCTCGTCATACAGGCCGGAGACATCCTGGAACCGCGTCTCGTCGATGGCGGGCTCCTCCACGGGGATCGGGGCGGGTTCGGCTTCCTCCGGCTCCTCCGGGTGCGGCGCGATGGCAAATTCCACCGTGTCTACCTTTTCGCCCTGAGCTTGGGCACTTTCCGTCGGCTCCGGCACGGGCTGGGCTGTGGGCGGCTCATAGTAGGCCGTCTCCTGCATGGCGGGCACCTGGGCTGCCTGCTGTACCGGGGCCGACTCCGGCACAGGCTGGGCTGCGGGGGCCGTGTAGGCCGGGGCCTGCGCAGCGGGCTGCGGCTCTGCCGCAGGGGCAGCGGCCTGCTCCGGGGCCGGGGACGGCGGCGGAACGGGTTCATCCTCGGGCCGTCTGGTGTAATCGGGCAGTTTATTGATAAGGTTGATATGCTTGCGGTACATCTCGATCAGTGAACGCTTGAAGCTGTCTGCCTCACCCTTGAGCGTGACGATCTCCTGCTTGGCCAGCTCGACGTCATCGCGGGCGCGCTGCTCACGGTCCTCCGCCTTGATGTTGGCCGAGCGGATGATCTCCGCCGCTTTCTGCTTGGACTCGTGGATAATACTGTCCCCCATGCGCTGGGCGTTGATCATCGACGTACTCAGGGAGTTTTCCATCGTTCGGTATTTTTCAATGCGCTGGGCCAGCATGACGAGCTTTTTCTGCAAATCATCATTCTGAGCAGCCAAGTCGTCCATTGCCTGGGCGACCTGCTTGAGATAATCATCCACATCCTCACGGCGATAGCCCTGGAACGCTTTGTCAAATGTGACGTGGCGGACATCCTCGGAAGAGATCATGACGGCTTTCCTCCTGTATGCGGGGCACACGGCCCCGTTATTCCCTGCCCGCAGCGCTGCGGGCGATCCTGCGCTCAATATTGGTAAAAGGATATGAACAGACGATCCTTGCGGCTTTTGCCGCCGATGGCCGCCAGCTTAAAGCGCCCCACGCCGCGCACTGTGAAAATATCCGCGGCGTAGGCGGTCTCGTGGGCGGCCTTCAACGGCAGGTGGTTGATCTCCACACGGCCCGCGGCGATATATTCTGCCGCGCGGGTGCGGGAGGTGTGCAGCATGGCTGCCAGCACCGCGTCCGCACGCAGGGACGGCACGGTAGCCTCCTGCAGGGTGCGCTCGGGGCTTTCGGCCAGACGGGCGGGCAGTGCGTCGATGCACGCAGTATGCACGGTGCAGTGCCCTGCACCGGTCAGCTCCGCGTTTATAAATTCCTGCTTGTCGGCGAGGATCACCGCGTAAAATGTGTCCGCACGCTCGGGGTCTGCCAGCAGGTCCCCCACGCAGCTGCGCTCAAGGCCAAGGCCCAGAATCGCACCGAGATAATCCCGGTGGGTCGGCAGCTTATCCCCGTAAGCGGTGCATTGCAGGTAGGCCAGCGGTTCTTCCTGCCAGGCGTCGGGCGGCTCAATACAGAGCACCCGGCGTTCTGCCGCGTCAAAGCCGCCCCAAAAGCGGATGCAGCGGCACCCGGCCTTGTTGCAGGCGGCCTGCGCCAGGCTCTGCTCCCGGTCCGAGAGAAAGCCCGTATAACGCGGGATGCCGCGGCTTACCGCAACGCGGCACAGCTCCTCGACACGGCGCATCAGGCGGCGCTCGTCGTCATTCTGCGGCGGCACAAAGCCGCGCACCGCATTGGCGGTATCAGAAGAAGACGCCATTGTTTTCCAGCTCGTCGAGCAGGTCACCCATAATATCAACGTTGTACGGCGTAATAATGAAGGTGCTGGTCGCCACGCGCTTGATCTGGCCGTTGTTGGCATACGCTACACCGGACAGGAAGTCGATCAGACGGCGGGAGACCTCTTTGCTGGCAGACTCCAGATTCAGCACCACAGTATGCTTGGCGTTGAGCTGGTCCGCAATGCTGGACGCATCGTCAAAGCGCTCCGGTTTGACCAGAACGACCTGCAGCTGGGTCGTCGCGTTGATGTTCACGACCTTATTGCTGTGCTGTTTGATCTCCTGCTGCTGGGTATACTCCTGCGCAGCTGCAGCCCCCTGCCCGCCGGGGAAAACATTCTCTTCAGTGTCATCTACATAGGAATCCGCTTCGGGGTCGATACCGAGCTTGCTTCTCAAACTGTCAAGCATGGACATGGTCGTAAAACTCCTTTGATCAGAAAGCGCCGTTTACGTCAGCGCGTTATTACAGCGATATACATTAAATATTATCTTCTTTTTTGGCAGTCTTGTCAATACAAACGGCGTATTTTCGTTACAATAGTTTGCCATCCTCCAAATTTGTGCCCTGCACGATGATCTCATCATAGAGGCGCACCTCATTTGCACTGCCGAGCTTGCCGTCCTCCGGGACAAGAATGTAGTTGTCGTTCTCATACAGCGTTGTGATCTTCAAAAAGCGCTGCAGGTTGCCGTACTTGACATAGACACCGCGCTGGCCATTCACGATATGCAGCGCCGCCTTGTCGATGCGGATGCCCTCGTAGGTTTTTAAATCGACCTGCACGGTCTCGCAGCCCAGGCCCAGGACCTCGGCGCTGATGGTCTGGCATTGCAGCACGATCTTGGCAATGCCGTTGTCCTTGTCCTCGTTGACTTCCTCCACCGTGGCGGAAAGCGGGGTGTTCTGCTTGCCGGGTACGCTGATTTTCACCGTGGACAGACCGTCGAACCGTGCGGCGGTATCCAAATCGCAGACCGCGTAGAATTTCCAGCTGAAGCCCGTCGCGATCTGTCCGGCGCGGTTTGTATCCGCCGCCGGGAAGCCGTCTGCCAGCATTTTTTGCAGCGTGGCCGGGTCGGCATCAGCCAGCGCCCGACAGTCCGTCCGGATGTCGGGCGAGGCCTCCGTGCGGCTGAAATAGCCGTTCGTTGTGGCGGTGACGGTCTGCAGCGTGTCGAGCTGTGCCTTGATGCCGTCGTACTCGGTCTGCAGCGCTGCGATGGACTGGGAGAAATCCGCCGTCTGCCCGGTGCTGATCTGCAGACGGTTCTGGGCCAGCAGAAAGCTGTCCTGCGCGTCGGAGATGCCGGTATACTGGGCAGTGTCCAGCTTATCCAGCAGGTTGTACAACGCCTGCTTCGTCTGGTTTGTCAGCACCGAAAGCTCACTGCCGGCAGAATTCTGCGACTTCGTAAGCAGCGTGATGGAGCGCTCGAGCCGGTCCAAACGCTCACGCTGCAGGCCCTGGGTGTCATCGGTGTAGCATTCGGCTACCACCGTGCCGTTCGTCACGCGCTCGCCATCCTGCACAAGATAGCCGAGATTGCCGCTGCCCGGCACATCCACAGCGTCAAACGCCACAACGCCGGTCAGGTTCAGGCTTTCGGCCAGCGTGTAGCGGATGGCGGTCTCGGTCTTGTAGGACCGATGGAAGATCAGCACGAACTGGACGGCAACATACAGCAGGAAGAGTGCCAGTGCCAGCAGACCCAGCGCGTGTAAAAGTTTTTTTGCCAGCGGGCGGTCCTGCCGGTTGCTCACGGTGCACTCTCCTTTCCGTTATTCCTCGTTGTGCAAAAAGGTCCGCACCAGCGTGCAGGCGCGCTCGGTGACATCCTCCTCATCCAGATAGAGCCACACCGCGTCGTTCTGGCGGCGGAACCAAGTCAGCTGGCGCTTGGCGTAGTTGCGCGTTGCCTGCTTGAGACGCTCGGTGCATTCGGTCAGACCGGCCGTGCCCTCAAAGTACGGGAAGAATTCCTTGTAGCCGATGGCCTGCGCCGCCGTGCGGTAGGCATCGCGGTGGTCGTAGACCTGCCTTGCTTCGTCCAGCACACCGTTTTCGACCATTTCGTCCACGCGGCGGTCAATGCGGCTGTACAGCACTGCGCGGTCCCGGCAGGTCAGGCAGAGGCAGAGCGCATGGTAGGGTGCCTCGGCGGGCCTGGCCTCGCGGCGCTGGTCGCTCATGCGGCGGCCTGTGGCTTCAAACAGCTCCAGTGCGCGGATGACGCGCGGCAGGTTGTTGGGGTGGACCTGAGCGGCGTAGTCGGGGTCGATCCTTTGCAGCTCGGCGTAAAGTGCCGCGCCGCCCTCGGTGTCCGCCCGCGCCTGTAATCGGGCGCGGATGGCGGGGTCGGTCTTTTCCGGGGCAAACGCCATACCGCTCAAAAGACTGGTGATATACAGCCCCGTGCCGCCCACGACGAGGGGCAGTCTGCCGCGGGCCGTGATGTCCCGTATCAGCGGGTCAGCGGCGGCGGTGAAGTCCGCCACGCTGTAGGAGGTCTCCGGCGGCAGAAAGTCCAAAAGATAATGCGGTATCCCCTGCCGCTCCTCCGTACTCGGCTTCGCCGTGCCTACGTCGAGATTTTTGTAAATCTGCATCGAGTCTGCGTTGATGATCTCGCCGTCAAAGGCTCTGGCCAGCGCGACGGAAAGTGCGGTCTTGCCGCTGGCCGTCGGCCCGCCGACGGCGACGACGCGGGGTTTAGACAAGTCGGCCAAACTGCTTTTCCAGCTCCTTCCGGGTAATTTTCAATACGCAGGGCCGCCCGTGCGGGCAAAACGGCGGGACCGTGCCGTCCATGATGCGCTGGGCCAGCGCGAGCATCTCGGCGGCGTTCGTGCGGTCCCCCGCTTTGATGGCCGCGCGGCAGGCGATGGAATGCAGCACCCACTCGGTCTTTTCACGCAGGGCGTCGCGTCCGCCGTCGGCGAGCTTTGCCGCCAGCTCCACGATCATATCCTCTACATCGTCCACCGGCACGTCCGCGGGCACGGCGCGCACGACAACAGTCGAGCCGCCGAAGTCCTCGGCCTCGATGCCGGCATCGGTCAGGAGGTCAAGGTTCTGCAAAACGGCCTGCTTTTCCGCGGCGGTCAGATTGACCTGCACGGGGACGAGCAGCATCTGGGACGGCACGCTGCCGTAGTCCCTGGCCAGCTGTTCAAACAGAATGCGCTCATGCGCAGCGTGCTTGTCGATAAGGCAAAGCTCACTGCCGCGCTCGGTGATGATATAGGTCTTGAACACCTCGCCGACAAGGCGCAGCGGCTCGCTTGCAGGCGGCGGGGTCAGCGTCGTCTGCTCGGGACGTGTGCTGACCATGTCGGGCAGGGCGCTTAAAGCATGCGGGTCATTCCGAACGTAATCCGTCTCGGGGTCTGTCGTGGGGGCCTCGTCGGGCAGCTCCGGCAGGATGTCCAGCACCGTGTCATCGCTGACGGCGGGGGGCATCGGCTGCGGGGCGGGAATCGTTACGGGCTCCGACGCGGGCGTTTCAACCGCCGTCACCGGCGTGACCGGGGTCAGCGGTCTCGGTGCGGGCCCCGCCGTGTAGGCGGGCTTCGGGGACTGTGCCTCCAGCACGCCCGGGACAGGCTGTGTGCCCTGTGCATTCTGAACGCCCTGCGCCGTCGGCAGCGGGCGCGCAGGCACGGGCGCGGTCAGACCGTTCAAAGCGCGGTATTCTGCCGCGGACAGCGTCGTGAAGCCGCCCCTTTTCGGCTGGGCTGCAGCGGGCCGCGCGGCAGGTGCCGGGGCGGCGGGCTGCATCACGGTCTGCCCGGGCTTTTCTTCGGGCGCGGTGTGGCCCATCTCAAAGCGGCACTCGCCGCTGCCGGGCGTTGCCAGCGCGGCGCGCACGGCACGGTAGACAGCGTCAAAGACGTCACTCTCTTTCGCAAAGCGAATTTCGGTTTTCGCCGGGTGGACGTTGACATCGACCATGTCGGGCGGCAGCTCCAGCATGAGCACCGCGCCCGGGAACTTGCCCTGCATCATCGTGCCCTTGTAGGCGTTTTCGAGCGCCGCCATCATTGTGCGGTTTTTGACGTAGCGGCCATTAACAAAGAAATGCTGCGCACCGCGGCTGGCGCGGCAGGCACGCGGCGGCGTGACCAGGCCGGTCACATGGTACAGCTCGCTGCCGCCGTCCACGGGCAGCAGGTCGCGGGCAAATTCACGGCCCAGGACCGCGTAGACCGCACTGCGCAGGTCGCCGTCGCCGGGGGTCACATACTGCTGCTTGCCGTCGCGCAGATAGCGGAAGCTGATCTCCGGGTGGGACAGCGCCGCGTGCAGGACGGTCTCAGCCACAAACGTGCCCTCGCTGGCGTCCTTTTTCAAAAACTTCATGCGGGCGGGCGTGTTGTAAAACAGGTCACTGACCGTGATGGTCGTGCCGACGGGGCGCGCGCCGGGCTCCATCCCACGCTCCTCGCCGCCTTCGATGCGGTAGCAGCAGGCGTACTCGTCGGCCTCTGTGCGGGTCAGCACCTCGACGCGGGCAACGCTGGCAATGGAGGCAAGTGCCTCGCCGCGGAAGCCCAAGGTATGGATGTGCCCGAGGTCCTCCGCCGTCGCGATCTTGCTGGTAGCATGGCGGATAAACGCTTTATCGATATATTCCGCTTCTATACCTGAACCGTTATCTACGATTTGCAGCTGCTGGATGCCGCCGCGCACCGCCGACAGCGTGATCTGCGTCGCGCCTGCGTCGATGGCATTTTCCAGCAGCTCCTTCGCCACGGAGGCGGGCCGTTCGACGACCTCGCCCGCCGCGATCAGCTCTGCGGTATGCTTGTCCAGTACACGAATTTCCGCCATGGTTTTCACCTGCCTTTAGTCTTTGTCCAGTGTATTTTTCAGCTCGTACAGGAAGTTCAGCGCCTCCAACGGGGTCAGTGTCTCAATGTCTACATTGTGGAGCTTTTCGACGACCTCGCTGGGTACGCTGGGGTTGTTGTAAGCCTCGACGGTGTCAAAATCGAGCTGCATCGTGTTATTGCGTCCCGGTGCGCTGGCCTCCAGCTGGCGCAGCACGGCGTGGGCGCGCTTTGTCACGCTGCCGGGCAGACCCGCGAGCTTCGCGACCTCGATGCCGTAGCTGTCGTCGGCGGGGCCTGCCACAATGCGGCGCAAAAACGTGATGTCCTCGCCGCGCTTTTTGACGGCGATATTATAGTTTTTGACGCCGTGAATATCCTGCTCCATGCTCGTCAGCTCGTGGTAGTGCGTGGCGAACAGCGTCTTGCAGCCGATGTTCTCGCAGATAAATTCTACCACACTGCGCGCAATGCTCATGCCGTCAAACGTCGAAGTGCCGCGGCCAATTTCATCCAGAATCACTAAGCTGTCCTTCGTCGCGTTTTTCAGGATCTCCGCAACCTCGGTCATCTCGACCATGAAGGTCGACTGCCCGGCGGCGAGGTCATCCGACGCGCCGACGCGGGTGAAGATGGCATCCACCACGCCGATGTGCGCCGCGGCGGCAGGCACAAAGCTGCCAATCTGCGCCATCAGGGCAATCAGCGCATTCTGGCGCATGTACGTAGATTTACCGGCCATGTTCGGGCCGGTGATGAGCAGCATCCGGTTCTCGTCCTCGTCGAGCATCGTATCGTTGGGCACAAACAGACTGCCCTTGAGCATCTGTTCAATGACCGGGTGGCGGCCCTCCTTGATTTCCATAACGCCGCTCTCATCCACGTTTGGCATGACGTAGTTGTTTTGCAGCGCCGCCTCGGCAAAGCCTGCCAGCACATCGAGCTGGGCCACAGCCGATGCCGTGCGCTGGATGCGGACGACCTCGGCGGAGATCGACGAAAGCAGGTCGGCAAACAGCTGGTGTTCCAGAACCAGCAGGCGCTCGTTTGCGCCGAGGATCTTATTTTCCAGCTCCTTCAGCTCGGGCGTGATGTAGCGCTCGCCCGTCGTCAGCGTCTGCTTGCGGGTGAAGGTATCGGGCACCGAGTCGGTGTAGGAGCGGCTGACCTCGATATAGTAGCCGAACACCTTGTTGAAGCCGATCTTCAGCTTGGGGATGCCGGTTTCCTCGCGGTAGCGGGCCTCAAGGTTTGACAGATACCCCTTGCCGCCGTGCATGATGTCGCGCAGCTCATCGACCTCGCTGTTGAAGCCCGCGCGGATAGCGCCGCCGTCCTTCATGTTGGCGGGCGGGTCATCCACAAGGGCGGTCTGGATGTTCTGCAAGACATCCTCGAGCAGGTCGATCTGGTCAGCCAGCTGCGTCAGCAGCGGCGCACCGCAGGCCGCAGCCTGGGCCTTGACCTGGGGCAGCATGGCGCAGGTATCCCCCAGTGCCTTGACCTCGCGCGGGGTGGCGGAGCCGTAGAGAATGCGGGTCGTCAGCCGCTCAATGTCAAAGACATGGCCGAGGGCTTCTTTCAAATCGGCGCGGGCGATGCTGGCAGAATAGAGCGCCTGCACCGCACAGAGCCGCGCGTTGATGGCGTCGGCGTCCACAAGGGGCTGCTCGATCCAAGAGCGCAGCAGGCGCTTGCCCATCGAGGTTTCGGTCTTGTCGAGCACCCAGAGCAGCGTGCCGCGTTTCTCGCGCCCGCGCATCGTCTCGGTCAGTTCCAGATTTGCGCGGGTCACAGGCGACAGGCGCATATACTGTGCGTCGGCGTAGTTCTGCACGGTCTTGATGCGCTCAACGCCGTGCTTTTGGGTCTCGTGCAGGTAGTTAAGAAGCGCCGCCACAGCATACGGGACAAGCGCGTCCTTCTCATAGCCGAGGGTCGTGCGCCAGTCGGTGCCGAACTGGTCTGCCATGGTCTGCTCCATGACGGCGTCCTTAAAGCAGGCATCCTCGCGCAGCTCGACCAGGGCGTTCGTGTGCTGCTTGATGTAGGTCGTGACATCTTTAAAGTCAAGCATCGGCGGGCAGATCAAAATCTCGCTGGGCATATAGCGGCACAGCTCGGTGATGATGGCTCCGCCGATTTTTTCAGCGTTCAGCTCGGTGGCGTAGGCCTCGCCGGTGGAAACGTCCGCAAAGCAGACGCCCGCACGCCAGCGGCCGCGGGTGCGCTTGCAGTAAATGCTCGCCAGATAATTGTTTTTATCCTCGGACAGCATGCTGCTTTCAATGACCGTGCCGGGCGTGACAACGCGGATGATGTCGCGCTTGACAAGACCCTTGGCGAGGGCAGGGTCCTCCATCTGCTCACAGATGGCGACTTTGTAACCTTTGGCGACCAGGCGCGCCATGTAAGTCTCGTAGGAGTGGAACGGCACACCGCACATAGGGGCGCGTTCTTCCTTGCCGCAGTTTTTGCCGGTCAGCGTCAGCTCCAGCTCCCGCGAAGCCGTCAGCGCGTCGTCGTAGAACATTTCATAGAAGTCACCGACGCGGTAAAACAGAATCTCGTTGGGATGCTGTTTTTTGATTTCAAAATACTGCTGCATCATGGGCGATACTGCTTGCTCGGCCATGTTTCACACTCCTGTTTTTGTCTGGTTGATACGTTGCTTTGTAGGGGCGGGCATTGCCCGCCCGCGGGCCGTTTGCCCGGGCTATGGGCGGCAACGGGAAGTGACGGGCGAGCAATGCTCGCCCCTACAGTTTCCTACCGCGCCTCAATCTTTAGTGGCAGCCGCCGCAGGTGGAGCAGCTGCCGGTGCAGCCGCCGGTGGGGGCCTGCACGGTCATGGGGTCGCCGCCGTTCATAGCGGTGTTGATGATGGCGTCAATGTGGCTGACCATTGCCTCGCACTCGGCCTTGGCGGCATTGTAGCGGACCATGCCCTCGCTGGCCATGATCTGGCTGTACAGGTCGTTGACGCGCTGGTTCAGCTCGGCCACGCGGGCGGCATCGGTCTCGGCCTTAGCACTCTCATTGTTCAGGTCGAGGCGGGCGAGGTTGAACTCACCGATCATGTTCTGCAGCTCCTCGTCCATGTCGTTCTCACGGCGGGCAGCGTCCAGCTCCAGGTAGCGGGGGTCAGTCTGCAGGGCAGCGGCGGCTTTCTTGAAAAGATCAATGCAATCCATTGTAAAATTCTCCTTATAAATATAATGTATAGGGCAATACCGCATAATTCTAAGTGCCGATACGGCGAGCGAGGTGCGGCAGCTGCTAAGCCAAAAGCGCAGATAAT
>ENA-OQLC01000902-OQLC01000902.1-human-gut-metagenome-genome-assembly--contig:-NODE-902-length-16132-cov-3.422547_pt1 | contig 16132 bp, 9 predicted proteins | sample MGYA00242653_ERZ504807 | MGnify/ENA primary metagenome ERZ504807 (study PRJEB26092, sample SAMD00036381) | human gut metagenome | host: Homo sapiens | study: EMG produced TPA metagenomics assembly of... | reverse complement strand
GCTACTGTTTGTGCCGCCAAGGACGCAGTTCCCGGAACAGATTTCATGCCGTTACAGGTAGAGTACAAAGAAAAATTCTCCGCATTCGGACGTTTCCCCGGCGGTTTCACAAAGCGCGAAGGACGCGCTTCTGACTACGAAATCCTCACTTGCCGCCTCGTTGACCGTGCTCTCCGCCCCTTATTCCCTGATAATTTCCATGCAGAGGTATACGTAAACATCATTCTTTTCTCAGCAGACGGCGTAGATATGCCCGACGCTCTGGCCGGACTCGCAGCTTCTGCCGCACTTGCAGTTTCAGATATCCCCTTCAACGGACCTATTTCCGAAGTACGCGTAGCACGCATCAACGGACAATTCGTCATCAACCCTACCTTCGAACAACTAGAACAAGCCGATATGGACTTGATGGTGGGCGCCACTTATGAAAACATCATGATGGTGGAAGGCGAAATGGACGAGGTTTCCGAGCAGGACTTGCTGGAAGCGATGAAGGCCGCACACGAAGCCATTAAGATTCAGTGCAAGGCACAGATGGAACTGGCAGAAGAAGTAGGCTCTACCGTGAAACGCGAATATTGCCACGAAGTGAACGACGAAGAACTCCGTAAGGCCGTTCACAACGCTTGCTACGACAAGGCTTATGCCATTGCCGCTTCCGGAAACAAGAACAAGCACGAACGCATGGATGCTTTCGATGCCATCCGCGAAGAATTCAAGGCACAGTTCTCCGAAGAAGAACTGGAAGAAAAGGCAGCCCTCATCGACCGTTACTATCACGATGTGGAAAAAGAGGCGATGCGCCGTTCCATTCTGGACGAAGGCAAGCGCCTTGACGGACGTAAGACGACCGAAATCCGTCCTATCTGGTGTGAGACCAGCTACCTGCCCGGCCCTCACGGTTCCGCTATCTTTACACGTGGCGAAACACAGTCTTTGTCTACTGTGACTTTAGGCACCAAGTTGGACGAGAAGATTATCGACGACGTATTGGAACACGGAAAAGAACGTTTCCTTCTGCACTACAACTTCCCTCCGTTCTCTACGGGCGAAGCCAAGGCACAGCGCGGTGTAGGCCGTCGTGAAATCGGCCACGGCCATCTGGCATGGCGTGCATTGAAGGGTCAGATTCCTGTAAACTATCCGTATGTAGTACGCGTGGTATCCGATATCCTCGAATCAAACGGTTCTTCTTCCATGGCTACCGTATGTGCCGGAACTCTGGCATTGATGGATGCAGGTGTGAAAATCAAGAAACCGGTATCAGGTATCGCCATGGGATTGATTAAGAATGCAGGCGAAGACAAATATGCCGTATTGTCCGACATCCTCGGTGATGAGGACCACTTGGGCGACATGGACTTCAAAGTGACCGGAACAAAAGACGGTATCACCGCCACTCAGATGGACATCAAAGTGGACGGTCTGTCATACGAAATCCTCGAAAAGGCATTGCTGCAGGCTAAAGAAGGCCGCGAATATATCTTGGGCAAAATCACCGAGTGCATTGCCGAGCCTCGCGAAGACCTGAAACCTCACGCTCCGCGTATCGAGACAATGACCATTCCCAAGGAATTCATCGGTGCTGTCATCGGCCCTGGTGGAAAGATTATCCAAGGTATGCAGGAAGAAACCGGTGCTACCATTACTATTGAAGAAGTGGACAACATCGGTAGAATCGAAATCGCCGGTACCAACAAGAAGAGCATCGATGATGCTATGCGTATCATCAAAGGGATTGTAGCTGTCCCCGAAGTAGGCGAAGTCTACAAAGGCAAGGTACGCTCCATTATGCCTTACGGTGCATTCGTTGAATTCCTGCCGGGTAAGGACGGCTTGCTCCATATCTCCGAAATCGACTGGAAACGTCTGGAAACAGTAGAAGAAGCCGGTATCAAGGAAGGTGATGAAATTGACGTAAAACTTCTCGACATCGACCCGAAGACCGGAAAATTTAAGCTGTCACGCAAAGTATTGCTTCCGAGGCCGGAAAGACAAGAAAGACCGGAAAAGAAATAAGAAATCTCTTATTCTTTAAGTATATAAAGCCTGGTGGAACCCCATCAGGCTTTCTTTTTGTCAATACTGCCAGAAATGGCTCTGAAAAAACAAGGCATAATGCTTGCATATTCCAAAAAGATTATGTTTTTTTGCTATGTAAAGCCTTATATTCCATAAAGAACCTCAATTAATGTCCGGTTTAAGGAGCCTACATACTATGAATCTTTTCTCACGCTTTTTCCAGGAAAACCAAGAAAAGTTTCTGGCTTTTGCTTATTCTTATCTCAGGGATAAAGCAGAAGCGGAAGACGTTGTGATGGAATCCATGATTGCCTTATGGGAAAACCGAGACCGCTGGGAAGAAAACAGTAACCTGCATGCCCTGCTGCTGACCATCATAAAGAACAAAGCCCTGCACGTACTCGAGCACAAGCAGGTGCGTCTGCGAGCGGAAGAAACCATCAGCAGCCACAACCTGCGCGAACTGGACTTACGCATCTCCACCTTGAAAGCCTGCGAACCGGACCAGATATTCAACACGGAAATACAGCATATCGTAAATAAGACCTTACAGGAAATGCCCGAGCAAAGCCGGAAGATATTCATGTTGAGCCGATACCAGAACCTGGCAAACAAGCAGATTGCCGATAGTCTGGACATATCACTTAAAACCGTAGAGGCACACATCACCAAAGTACTGCGGATTCTCCGGCTGAGACTGAAAGATTATCTTGTTACCATACTCATAATATTAATATCCTAAAAAATGCTTCTACGGAATAGGGTTACCGCCCACTTTCCGGTTATATATACAAAAGGTAAAAAGAGCACGTTTTAGAAAAGAAATAAATTATTGACAATGAACCAAGAGCTATTATATAAATATTTCAAAGGTATTACTTCCGTTGAAGAAGAAAAGATGATACTCGACTGGATAGACGCCTCGGATGAAAACCGGAACATCTTCCTGAAAGAGCGCATGATATACGACATTTCTTTGTTCTCGGACAAGCAGGGAAACAATGAAAAGAAAACGGTGCGCATCATGCCGATGCTCCGCTGGGCGGCCCGTATAGCCGCCGTCACCATTGTCGCCATTGCCGGTTATTTCATCACCTCCGACTTTTTATATAACAAGGAGGTGCAGTTGCAAACAGTCACTGTGCCTGCCGGACAACGGGCCCAAATTACCCTCGCCGATGGAACACGCGTATGGCTGAACTCCAAGTCCACCATGAAATATGCCGCCAACTTCGGACGCAACGAACGAAATGTGGAATTGGACGGAGAGGCCTACTTTGAAGTAGCCAAAAACAAGAATATCCCATTCTATGTACATACAGAAACGAACAAGGTAAAAGTTGTAGGAACGAGTTTCAACGTCTGTGCCTACAGTGGGAGCCATGAGTTCGGAACCACATTGGTGGAAGGTATCGTCGATATCTATCCGGCCAACAGCAGCCAGATAATCACCAGGTTGCAGAAAGACGAGGTATTTCTCAATGAAAACGGAAAATGTAGAAAGGCCGTCCTTCCTTCCTATGAATATCTACGCTGGAAAGAGGGACTATACTGTTTTGACGACGCTCCATTCAGCGGTATCCTCGGTAGACTGGAGAAATACTATAATGTAAAGATAACCGTTGCCAGTCCTCAACTGCTGAACTACGGCAGCTTTACCGGCAAGTTCAGAGAGCAGGACGGCATCGAACATATACTGCGGACCATCTCGAAAGACCATCCTTTCAAGTTCCGCATCAACGAAGAAAAGGATTCAATTGTTATATATGAGTAAGAAAAAAAGATCGGAAAGTACCCCCATACTTTCCGATCCGAAACAGTCAAAAATCGACCTTAATCAATTTATTAACTTAACACAGTGACAAAGATATGAGAAAAATTTTGTTGATGAGGCTTTTTTATCTAAAAAAATTAGATTTTAAGCAATTATTGCAAACCTATGAAAATCACATTATTCCTTCTCCTGCTTGTTATATTTCAGGTGTACAGCGGGAACTGCTACTCTCAGAATGCCAGGGTCAGCATTCAAAATGCCCGGCTGAGAGTAGGGCAAGTTCTCGAGCAAATTGAATCGCAAACAGAATACTTATTTGTATATAACAAACAGAACGTCGATGTACGCCGTACCGTCGACATCAATGCAAGCAACCAAACTGTTTCCGAAGTACTTGACCAAATGTTCAAAGGGACAGACATCAAGTATGTGATGGAAGGCAAAAACATCGTTTTAACCAAAAACAGCAGGAGTGCTGAGGATAAGACAGACACTCTGCAGGAAATGGCTACTGTAAGAGGAAAGGTGACGGACTCCAAAGGCGAACCGATTATCGGTGCCAACATTCTTGAAAAAGGGACCGCCAATGGTGTTATCACCAATACCGAAGGAGAATTTAGTATGAATATCCCTCCTTATGCCACTATTGTCGTATCCTACATCAGTTATGAACCGCAAACCATTGCCCTGAACGGTAGAAATAATCTCCACATCCGGATGGAAGAAAAGAGCCTCGCCCTGGAGCAAGTAGTGGTAACCGCCATGGGTATCCAGAAGAAAATGTCCTCATTGACCTATTCTACCCAACAAATAAGCAGCAGTGAGCTGACCCGTGCCAAAGAGCCGAACATGATTAATACACTGGCAGGAAAGACGGCCGGAGTACAAATCAATAAAACCGCCAATTTAGGAGGTTCTGCCAAAGTCGTCATTCGCGGTGCACGCTCTGCATTTGCCAGCGGCAACAACCAGCCCTTGTACGTAATTGACGGTGTTCCTATGCTGAACAGCTCAACAGAATCCACCTCCACCGTAATCGGCGGTAACTACGATGGATTGAACCGTGATGCCGGTGACGGGATTTCCAACCTGAATCCGGACGACATAGAAAGCATCAACATCCTGAAAGGTTCTTCTGCCGCCGCGCTTTATGGTTCGCAGGCAGCTAATGGCGTCATTCTGATCACCACTAAAAAGGGAAAGGCCGGACTGCAGCGCGTTACATTCTCCTCCAACCTGACCGTAAGTCACGCCATCAGTACCCCCGAATTCCAAAATACATACGGCCGGAACGAAGATGGCGGTACGGCAAGCTGGGGTACAAAAGGCAATGTAACGGACTATGACAACATAGGCGAATTCTTCAGCAATGGCATCACCACTTTCAATTCGCTGGCCATCACTACCGGAAATGAAAAGGTACAAACTTATTTCTCATACGCCAACACCACGGCTAAAGGAATTGTGGACAATAACAAACTACAGAAGAATAACCTGAACCTACACGAAACGGCCAGCCTCTTCAACAACAAGCTGAAACTGGACGGCATTGCAACACTAATGACCCAAACCGTCAAGAACTCCCCTGCTACCGGCGGCTATTATCTGAATCCGCTGGTCAGCTTGTACAGTTTCCCACGTGGCGTAGACATGAGCACTTACAGAGAAAACTTTGAAACGTGGAATGCCGACCGCAATATGATGACACAAAACTGGATTGAAAAGAATGGAGATGGTACCGTCAGTGAATGGGGACAGAATCCCTACTGGCTGAAAAACCGCGTGCTCAGTGGCTACAAGCGTTATCGCGCTGTGGCATCGGCCAGAGCCAATCTGCACATTACGGACTACTTCAACCTGCAGGTACGGGGTAATGTGGATTATATCAGTGATAAATTCGACAATAAGATGTATGCCACTACAGCTCCCAACATCGCCGGCAAATACGAGGACAAGGAAAACGGACGTTACATCTGGTCGGACAGCCAGGAAATCCAAGTCTACGGTGACGCAATGGTCTTGTTCAACAAGGAATTTGATGACTTTTCCCTCAATACGGCACTGGGAGCCAGCATCAACATGAGTAAAGTCAATTCACTGACAATAGACTCAAGGCTTGCTTCCCTCTACAAACCGAATGTATTTACCGTCCCCAATGTAGTGATGGACTCCAAAGCAGCCGTAAATCAGAGCATCGACAGCAAACGCACGCTCCAATCAGTATTTGCCACCATGCAGTGGGGCTGGAAAGGACTACTATACTTGGACATTACCGCACGTAACGACTGGTCATCCACATTAGCCCACACAGACAGCAAGAATACCGGATTCTTCTATCCCTCCATAGGAGCTACCTGGATTCTTAACAAAACCTGCTCCCTGCCCAAATGGATAAGTTTTGCAAAAGTGCGCGCTTCATGGGCGGAAGTCGGTAATGACCTCCCGATAGGAATCACCAATCCGGTAGACATCATCATGGTAGGCGGCAGTATCAATGTAAATACCGTAGAACAGCGCGGTGACCTAAAACCGGAAATCAGCAGCTCCATCGAATTCGGTACAGAATGGCGCTTCTTCCATCACCGCTTCGGGATAGACTTCACTTGGTATCAGACCAATACCAAGAACCAGTTGTTGAGAATGGACAATCCTACGGGCTCCACCTATAAATACCGGTATGTCAATGCCGGAAAAATACGTAACCAGGGTTTTGAGCTGACGGTAGACGCCACTCCGCTACTATACAGAAACTTTTCGTGGAAGAGTCTCATCAACATGTCCGCCAACAAGAACAAAGTAGTGACCCTGCATCCTGACTATCCGGAATTTTCCTACTACGAAGAAGGTTTCAACGCAGGCTATCAGATGCGCGTCAAAGAAGGAGGCAGCCTGGGGGATATTTATGGAAATGCTTTCCGCCGTAACGAGGATGGCAGCATCATGGTTGATGAAACCAGCAAAAGACCTTTAGGAAATACCGGAAACAAGGATTTGCTTGGGAATGCCAATCCTGACTTCACCATGGGATGGAGCAACACACTTACCTACAAGAACCTGGAGCTCTATTTCCTGATAGATTTCCGCTTTGGCGGCGAAGTCATGTCACTGACACAGTCTGAGTTGGATGCCAACGGCGTGACCAAAGTCACCGAAGATGCCCGCGCCCGAGGATATGTAGAATACCAGGGACAGAAGTTCAACGACCCGAGAGCATTCTACAGCGCAGTAGGCGGCAGAAATGCCATCTCCGAATATTATATGTACGACGCAACCTGCATCAGACTCCGTGAAGTATCACTGAGCTATTCTTTCCCGAAAACGATACTGGAAAACAGTAGATTCATAAAGGGAATCGACGTATCATTGGCAGCGCGCAACTTGTGTTTCTTAAAGAAGGAAGCACCGTTCGACCCCGATGCAGTAATGTCCGTAGGCAACAACAATCAAGGAGTAGACGTGTTTGGCATGCCTACTACCCGGAATATCGGCTTTAACCTAAGATTAACCTTTTAAAATGAATACCTTATGAAAAACAAGTGCATCATATTCCTTTTCTGCCATAGCATATTGCTGCTTGCAGCTTGCACCGGCGGTTTTGAGAACGACAACGAAATCAAGGGAGGTTTCTCGGACGACAAAAAGGAAATAGATTTCCAGAACCTGACTGCTCCATTCGAACCCATACAGTCGGGTATCTACTTCAATATAGGTTCTGTTGGCTTAAATTGGGTATGGCAGATGACACAATCCCTGAACCATGACATGTTCTCCGGCTACTTCATGGACCCTATTCCTAAATTCATGAAATCCAACGCCTGCTACAACCTGAACTCAGGCTGGACCAATGCCGCATGGCAATGTACTTACGGATATGTCTACACGGAGGTGCAGAAGGCAGAAAAGAACTTTTATGGCAATGACAACTTGAAAGGCTACCTCGGCATTACCGAAATTTTGAAAGTGGAACTGATGCACCGCATTGCCGATACATACGGTCCGCTGGTCTACCATCAACTGGGTGAGACACCCCGGGTTTACGGACTGCAAGAAGCCTATACACGCTTCTTTGCAGACCTGGACGAAGGGCAGCAATTGATAAGGGAATACCTGGACGAGGGCGGTGACAACAACAAATTCAAAGAGTATGATATGCTGACCAACGGCAAGACCTTGAAGGAGTGGTTAAAGTTTGCCAACTCACTACGTTTGCGCCTTGCCATGCGCATCTCCAATGTGGATGCAACACTTGCCAAAGACCAAGCAACCAAAGCACTGAATGACAATCAAGGTGTACTGGAAGGTGCAAGGGAAACCATCGCTGTAATGGGCAAGAACTATATCAATCCTTTGTGTGCCGTTGCCGGTTGGGGTGAAGTCTACATGAATGCCTCGATGGAATCCATTATCAACGGTTATGAGGACCCGCGTGGCAAGAAATGGTATAACACCGCCCTTCTCGAAGGTTATCAAAAACAGTTGTTAGGCATTCCCATCGGGTTACCCATGAAAGACGGTGACGCCAACATTTACAGTTTTTGCTCTTCCCTCAACACAAGTACCATCGGCGAAAAGACCGGAGCCGTATTGATGAGTGCGGCAGAAGTCTGGCTGCTCAGGGCCGAAGCAGCCCTCCGTGGCTATACCAAAGAGAATCCCCGCACATGCTATGAATACGGGGTAAGTACTTCATTTACACAGTGGGACTGTGCCGGTGCCTCCGAATATCTGGAAAGCGACAAAACCCCTGCCGATTATAAAGATGTAGTCTCAGGCGGCAAGGTAGGCAAGGACATGAAAGCCTTGATTACCATATCCCCCAAATGGGAAGAAGATGCAGACATAGAGACGAAACTCGAAAAGATTATTACCCAGAAGTGGCTGGCATGCTGGCCCGAAAGTTATGAGGCATGGGCTGAGCAACGCCGTACCGGATACCCCAAACTTTTCAAGGTCCAAAACAACACCGGAAAAGTGATTGATACGGATATCATGATCCGCCGCCTTCCGTTCTCAACGGACGCCGCCACTGCCGACCCGGCACAATACGCCACCCTCACGGAAAAACTGGGTGGCGCAGATAACGGCGCCACCCGCCTTTGGTGGGATACGGGGAAAAACTCTTTCTAGAACAGACTCCACGCAACCGTAAGCCCTGCCATCACAATGGCTACCATGCTCATCAGCTTGATTAGGATATTCAAGCTCGGACCGGATGTGTCCTTGAACGGGTCTCCTACGGTGTCACCCACGACTGTAGCCTTGTGGACTTCACTGCCTTTGCCGCCAAAGTTGCCTTCTTCCACATACTTTTTGGCATTATCCCATGCACCACCGGCATTTGCCATGAAGATGGCAAGCACGAAACCACTGCTCAATCCGCCAATCAGCAGGCCGAGCACACCGGGAACACCGAAAATAAGTCCCGTCGCAATCGGAGCAATGATAGCTATCAGTGACGGAATCACCATCTCGCGTTGCGCCCCTTTCGTCGAGATTGCCACACAACGCTCATAATCAGGCTCCGTTTCTCCCGTAAGGATTCCCTTGATTTCGCGGAACTGGCGGCGCACTTCGTCTACCATATGGGCCGCTGCACGCCCTACCGCATTCATCGTCAATCCACAGAAAAGAAATGCCATCATCGAGCCCAGAAACATACCGGAAAGAACTTTCGGATTCATCAGCGTCACATCGTAGTGATGCATAAAGTCGAAGAAAGTGGCATCTTGAAGAGCCACGGCATCGCCATGAGGAAGCGACAGTTCGGTAGTCCCGAGGCGGGTCAGCCCGATACGGATTTCCTCGACATAAGAGGCCAGCAAAGCCAATCCCGTCAAAGCGGCGGAACCGATGGCAAAGCCTTTGCCCGTAGCGGCTGTAGTATTGCCCAAGGAGTCAAGCGCATCGGTACGCTTACGCACCTCTTCACCCAGACCGGACATTTCCGCATTGCCACCCGCGTTGTCAGCTATCGGTCCGTAAGCATCTGTAGCAAGCGTGATGCCCAATGTAGAAAGCATACCTACTGCGGCAATGCCAATACCATAGAGCCCCAGACCCACATTAGAGAAGTCGAAGCCCGAAGCAAAGAGATAAGAAGCAATGATACCTATCACCACGGCAATCACCGGAATAGCCGTAGAAAGCATTCCCAAGCCTATACCGGAAATTATGACTGTCGCCGGACCGGTCTTTCCGCTTTCACTCAGCTTTTGGGTAGGACGGTAGGATTGGGAAGTATAGTACTCCGTAGACCGCCCGATGATGATACCTACTATCAAACCCACTATCACGGAGCAGGAAATCCACAGCCAGTTGTCCAACTTCAGCAACCACAGGATAAAGAAAGTGGCGACAACTATCAAAATAGAGCTGAGATTAGTACCGAAAGCCAGTGAGTTCAGCAAGTCCTTCATCTTCGCATTCTCTTTGGTACGCACGGAGAAGATACCGATAATGGAAAGCAATATTCCGACGGCTGCAATCAGCATCGGAGCGATTACGGCCTTGAACTGCATCAGCGTATCACCCGAGTGGATAAAAGCCGCAGCACCGAGGGCAGCCGTAGCAAGGATAGAACCGCAATAACTTTCGTACAAATCAGCCCCCATACCTGCCACGTCGCCTACATTGTCGCCTACATTATCCGCAATCGTGGCAGGATTACGCGGGTCGTCTTCGGGAATACCGGCTTCCACCTTTCCCACAAGGTCGGCACCTACATCGGCAGCCTTTGTATAGATACCGCCACCTACGCGTGCAAACAATGCCTGCGTGGAAGCGCCCATACCGAAAGTCAGCATGGTAGTGGTAATGATGCAGAGTTTATGGGTGGGAGTCATTACATCTTCCGGAATTACAGCATTCAGCAACAGATACCAGAAAGATATATCAAGCAAGCCAAGGCCAACCACTACCAGTCCCATCACCGCACCGCTACGGAAAGCCACGCGTAGTCCGGCATTCAGCGATGTGCGTGCCGCATTGGCAGTGCGAGCCGATGCGTAGGTGGCCGTCTTCATACCCAAAAAGCCGGAAAGTCCGGAAAAGAATCCTCCGGTAAGGAAAGCAATCGGCACCCAGGAGTTCTGCACTCCGAAACCGTATGCCATAATGGAGAAAAGGATAACCAGCCCCAGAAATACCCAGCCCACAATCTTGTATTGTTGGCGAAGGTAAGACATAGCACCTTTGCGCACAGCAGCGGCAATCTTAATCATCTGAGGCGTACCCTCACTCTCTTTCATCATCTGACGATGGAAATACCAGGCAAAACAAAGTGCCATAATAGAATCGGCTGGAACCAGCCAGAATAGGATTTGGTCCATAGCATTTATTCGTATTAAAAGGTTGAACGAAAGCCTAAAAATATTGATTTGAAACGAAATAAGCAAATGAAAAAGAAAAGAAATCCAAGCAAGCATGTATTTATACTGGCGAATAAAACAACAAGCAGTACCCTTTTTTACCTATTTTTTGTATTTAATGAGAAGAACAGAGCACATATAGATATATATTACAACTTTTATAGTACCTTTGCAACAAGTAAACAAGCTAAAAACAAAGGCATTATGAAACCAATCTATTCTAACCTGACATGCAAGATGCTGGCTTTGACATTATGCAGCATTATGCTGGCATTCCTATCCATAGGATGCGAACATGACGTCTACAATCCCGATAATGGAAAAGACGATGAGAAGACTCCCAACTCTTTTGATTTTTCTACGACATCTTCCATCCAAGTAAACGTAAAGTATGATGTCCCCGAAGGCTATAAAGTACTTTTTGAAATCTATCTTGAAGACCCGTTCACGATTGACAAAGATGGCCAGATTATAAAACGCACAGACCTGGAACCGGTCATCAGACGCATGACAGACGGTAACGGTGCATATAGCGGCAAGGAAATCATCAATTCGGACCATGGGGACGAAGCATATATCTATACTTCTTATATAGGGGTCCCCACCCTCTTCAAAACAGTTATTGCAGGAGATGCCATTACTGCCGACATCAAATGGGATTCCACCGATGATAATCCGCAAACACGGGCGGAGGGATGGCAGGCACCCAAAGGATACCATGTATTAGGAACATGGAGCTCCAAAGGATATCCTCATTATTTAGACACAGACAACAAAATCACAATTCCCGGTGATGTATTGACAATCATCAATACGACCTTGAAGGAAGGAGGCACATGCCCTAAGCAATACCGACAAGCCATAGATTTTGAAATCAATGATCCGGAAGGGCGCAATGCGGAAGTATCCATCCGGATAATTGGAGGAACCAGCGGTGCAGCGAGCGCCTTTGGCTATTATTGCTATAGGGCAGACGCATCTTTAAGTGAAATTAAAAAAGCCCCCAAATGCATTGTTTTTCCAAACACTCTGATGGATAATTATTATAATAAAAAGGCTTCCGGACTACAAGGCGGTGAAAGTGTAAAGCTTCATTACATAGACCCCGACGGAGTGGACCAAGGCACCGTATTTCCCAATGGAGTAAAAATCGGATGGTTCCTATTGAATGACAGCTTCTATGGCGGAAACAATAAGCCTTTCTACTCTACTACAAAGCTGAATGGGGACGGCCGTACACATACAGCCGCATTCCGCATCGATGATTTTGTCGTATTGTCCTTTGAAGATTGGACAGACCAAGACTATAATGATATACAATTCAACGTATGGTCCAACCCCATCGAAGCCATCATCAATCCGGATATTCCTGATATCAAACCTGACGGTGGCAACGAGGATAAGAAATACAGTCTGGAATACAAAGGAATCATCGCTTTCGAAGATAATTGGCCCAGAAAGGGTGACTATGACTTGAATGATGTTATTGTAAAATACCAGTCCGTATTGAACTTCAATGATGCCAATCAGGCCCTTTCTACAGAAGACACCTATGAGTTGCTTTGGTCCGGTGCCACTTTCAAAAATGGTTTCGCTTACCAACTGAATACAGAACGCAGCAATATGTCAACTGAAATATTGGAAGCCCCCACAACTTTCAACGGACAAGGACTGGATACAGACCTTTCCAAAGCTACCGTCAATGTATTTCTAAGTGCGCTCGATGTAACAGAGAGAAATACAAAAACCGCTACATATAAGATAAAGAACACCTTCAAGACTCCACTATCACACGAAACGCTTGGAATTCCCCCTTATAATCCATTCATCATGGTACATGACGAATTGAAAGAATCACGCATCGAAGTGCATTTGGTCAACTATCCTCCTACTGAAAAGGCAGACATGGCTCTATTCCATACCGAAGAGGATTTGTCCTCTGTACCGACAAGCTATTATGTAGCCAATGGCAACTATCCTTTTGCCATTCATCTAAGTGGAGCCACAAACTTCAATACTCCTGAAACCCACCCGATAGACAAGAGCTTTGAACATTTTATGGATTGGGTCAATTCCAATGGAACAGATTATAAGGATTGGTACAAATAACCGATAAAAGATACTCCTTATAAAGAAAATGGCAACCATTCACAGGGTTGCCATTTCTTATATCTTCCTATGTTGTAATATAGTAGAGCGAACTTATTCCACCGTTACAGCCGTACCGCATGCCGTAACCATCAACATGCTGCCACTGCCTCCTACCGTTTCATAGTCCAAGTCTACACCAATCACGGCATTGGCACCCATAGCACGGGCATGTTCTTGCATCTCGCGCAAGGCTATATCTTTAGCTTCGCGCAGCACTTCTTCATAAGAGCCACTTCGCCCACCCACCACGTCGCGGATGCTGGCAAAGAAATCGCGGAATACATTGGCACCGATAATCGTTTCACCGGAAACGATGCCATAATAGCGGGTGATACGTCCACCCTCAATAGTCGGGGTTGTTGTTACTAACATAATTCATTTTTTTAGTTGTTGACATATTAGACGCAAGGAATGAAAGAAAGGTTGCAAAGCTTTGCTTTGGTCAGAACATCCGGCTGACACGAACTATACCTGCCACCAGCACATCTATCTCCTCCCGGGTATTGTAAAGCCCGAAAGATGCACGCACTGTTCCTTCGATGCCAAGACGCTGCATCAATGGTTGGGCACAGTGATGTCCCGTGCGTACGGCAATGCCAAGACGGTCGAGCAATGTACCCATATCAAAATGATGGATATCACCTACCAGAAACGATATGACACTACCCTTGTCTTCTGCCTCGCCGAAGATACGCATACCGGGAATCTCTTTCAGCCGTTGCATGGCATACTGGGTCAATTCGTGTTCATAGGCGGCAATCTTGTCCATCCCAACCAGCGAAACGTAGTCCAAAGCTTTGGCAAGTCCGGTAGTACCGATATAATCCGGCGTACCGGCTTCAAACTTGAAGGGCAATTCATTGAAGGTAGTCTTTTCAAAAGATACATGCTGAATCATCTCTCCACCGCCCTGATAGGGAGGTATTCTATCCAGCCACTCCTCTTTACCATAAAGCACCCCTACCCCCGTAGGACCATACACCTTGTGCGCAGAGAAAACGAAGAAATCGGCATCCAGATCCTGCACATCTACCGGCATGTGGGGAATGGACTGGGCACCGTCCACAAGCACCGGAACACCCTGCTCATGGGCAAAAGCAATCATCTCCTTGACGGGATTGACCGTACCCAGCACATTGGAAACATGCGCCACACTGACAATCCTGGTACGTTCGGAGAACAACTGCCTATATTCGTCCAATAAGAGTTCGCCCTTGTCATTCATCGGAATCACCTTGATGGTAATTCCACGCTTGGCGGCAAGCAGCTGCCAGGGAACAATGTTGCTATGGTGTTCCATCACAGAAAGAATCACCTCATCCCCCTCCTGCATAAATTCCTCACCAAAGCTGGAGACAAGCAGGTTGATACTCTCCGTCGTACCACGGGTGAAGACAATCTCATTCGTGCTGCGAGCATTGATGAAACGTCTCACCGTCTCACGCGAGGCCTCGTGCAGCTCTGTAGCCTGCTGCGACAGGAAGTGCACTCCGCGATGCACATTGGCATTCACCGAATAATATTCGTCCGTAATGGCATTTACTACCTGGCGAGGTTTCTGCGTAGTCGCGCCGTTGTCCAGATAGACCAACGGCTTGCCATATACCTCACGGGAAAGGATAGGGAAATCAGCTCGAAGCCTCTCCCCCAGCCCCTCTCCCATAGGGAGGGGAGCCAAGATACTACTCTTATTTATATCGTTGTTCATAATGAATCGAAATTATAAGCTATCACTTGCAGATGGCGCACCCCTGGCATTTGTTCAGTTCCCCCCGGAAACGCTTCTCTACCAGCAGATGCAGACGGTCTTTCAAAGCATCCAAACGGATGGTGTCGATAACTTCGTTGACAAAAGCGAACATCAGCAACAGGCGCGCCTCGCGCACCGGGATACCACGCTGCCGCATATAGAAGAGAGCGCTTTCATCGAGCTGCCCCACCGTAGCGCCGTGACTGCACTTCACGTCATCTGCATAAATCTCCAGCTGAGGCTGGGTGTACATATGTGCATCTCGGGTGGCACAAAGATTGCGGTTGGTCTGTTGCGAACTGGTGTGCTGTGCGTCAGGGCGCACTAAAACCAGACCGGCAAAGGCACCTACAGCCTGCTCGTCAAGGACATACTTATAAAGCTCATTGCTGGTACAGTTGGGCACGGCATGGTCGATTGTCGTATGATTGTCCACATGCTGATTCTTGTCTGCAATGGCCATACCGCACAGATTCAGCTCCGCATGTTCACCGACAAGCGTCACACGGGTTGTATTCCGTGTAGTTCCGTTGTGCAAGGTCATACCATTCAGCAATACATTACTATTGGCTTCCTGCTTTACATACATATTGCTGATACGTACCGTACTGGTGTGTGTCTCTTCGAGTTCATAAAAATCGAAAATGGCATTCTCACCGGCAAAGATTTCTATCACCTGCGTTGCAAGGAAGTTCACATTATCCATCGCATGATCACAGATCAACAGGCGTGCCTGCGCTCCATCTTCCAGGATGATCAGCACGCGACGGTTCACCATGAAGTTAACATCTGCACGAAGGATATTCACCAGCTGGATGGGCTTCTCTACGATTACGTTCTTCGGAACATAGAAGATGGCTCCATCCTGTGCAAAAGTCGTATTGAAAGCTGTTACGCCATCCTTGGAGGTATCAGCCAGCTTGCCGTAGTACTTCTTCACCAGTTCGGGATGTTCCGCAGCGACTTCTTTGAGGCTGCCGAAGATGACTCCTTCCGGCAAATGAGTTTTAGGAAGCGCTAAATTATAAAATGCTCAGTTCACGTCGCAATACAAGGCCTTTATAGCCT
>ENA-OQLC01000899-OQLC01000899.1-human-gut-metagenome-genome-assembly--contig:-NODE-899-length-16159-cov-2.839945_pt1 | contig 16159 bp, 14 predicted proteins | sample MGYA00242653_ERZ504807 | MGnify/ENA primary metagenome ERZ504807 (study PRJEB26092, sample SAMD00036381) | human gut metagenome | host: Homo sapiens | study: EMG produced TPA metagenomics assembly of... | reverse complement strand
CGATCCACCATAATCATGTTTTTGCTGAGTGCATTTAATCCGTAATACAGGGATTCTCCTGCCATAAAAAGTTCCTGAGTGGTAAACGGTACGAAGATAGCAGTGCTGGTCGTGGTCAGTGCACGTTTGATGGGGATATGATTGACTCCCAGCGGAACACTGCTCATCAGTCCTTCTTCCTGCTGATAGTCCAGACGTTTCAGTACACAGTTGTATTTCTGTGCAATTCCGGCAGTCTGGAAGATGGCATTGTCCAGTGCCTGTTTGGTCTTTGCTGTATTTAAAAAGAGCGCTGTTACAAGGAACATACGCTCATTTCGTGACTGCAGGTCTTCCAGAAGCCTTTTCGCTTCTCCTCCATACGTGTTCAGATCCGATGGGATAATATCCATATCATATCCGGCCCGGACTGCTTTTTTCTGTTCTTCGATTTTCATACGATTGATATCCGTCACTTTGCTTTTTACCAGCTTGATTGCCTTCATCTGATCCACCGACTGCACATGCAGGTTGACGATCAGGTTCTTATCAATATCCAGAAATTCTGCCAGCATCTTATCCGTAAGCTCCGGCGCCAGGATCTGCAGATAGGAGACAGCCCCGATGGTATTTCCCATCTGGAATGTATTTCTGTCCCGGAACACAAAACTGGTCGGTGCCACATAATCCTTTGTATTGAGTCCTGTCCGGATCATGGATCCATAGTCAAACTGGAAATCTGTCATCACATCCGGATTGAATGTCTTATACAGGATCTGCAGACGTTCCACGCCATTCAGCGAATATGCCGGAACTCCCAGGATCTTAAAGTTATTCAGGATATCCGACTCGATACGTTCCAGCTTTGGTTTTGCCTCCCGGATATTTTCTGCTTCAATGGCAAATGTGATATATTTTGACTTCACCAGACCGTTGTTTCCTTTTGCCAACTGCTGTTTCAACATCTTTGCATATTCCATGCGAACATCATCAAAAGCATCCTCCTGTGGCCGGATCTGGATCACCTGCTCAAACTCCTTCATGCTGCTCTTATGATTGATAAAGCTCAGCTGAAAATGGATACTGGCATCAAAGTAATTGAGGAAATCACACCAGTTTTCAAAGATTGCATTTTTATCTTCATTCTGAGCCAGCTGGTAGTTGATGTCATAAAAGCGGATACACTTAGAATAAGTTTTTCCCTGTACCCTGCAGATTCCATCTCTTCCCATTTCCTTATAAGCGATCGACTGCTGGACGGACAGTTTTTTCTGCCTGCGTTTCTCTTCCTGCTTTTCTTTTTTCTTTTTCTCTTTTCTGTCTACTTTTTTGTATCCGGTATCTGCGACAGTTTTCTTATTTTTCTTTTTTCGCAACCGTTTTTCCCCCTTTCGGTTTTCCTGCATCCGGAGACTGTCTGATCTGTTCCGGATCTGTCTCATAATAGTTTTCAGTTTCATATTTTCTGACGGGCGGACGAAGAAACTTCACCCGGATCATATGCATCAGAACATCTTCCAGATGCATCCCGTCTTTTTCGTACATGGCAAATAAAAATGCCGGTAACATTAAAAGCACCATGACCGTTGCTGCATTACTGTTTCCCATCACATTACGCAAGAGAAAATAGCTTGGAATTCCCATTGCAGCACCTATCCCGATACAGATCAGCTGTCTTTTGGTCAGGTTAAATGCTACTTTATTCTTTACCTTCGTTAAATCTTTCGGTACGCTGACATATGCCATGATTTTCACTCCTTCCTGTAATTTAGTGCGCGTTAAATATCGACTTACTTAAGGATGCCGTCTTAAAGAGGCTGTAACATAAGATCACTGTGTAAGCCATAACGCCAAATAATGAAGAACTCAGATTATCTGAATACTGGATACCTGCAACAAGCACTGCATAGATTGCAACGCATACCATCATCAGAAATGCCTGGAAAGCCAGGGCAAAGAGTCCTCTGAAATAATTCGTGCCGATCTGTCCCCATTCTCTGTTACTCATAGTTGCGAATGGAATCGGCGCAACTGAGGTATATAGGTAAATCTCTATCATACGTCCATACATGATCACTGTGATCAGTACAGACAGGATTCTCATACAGAAGCCGGCAATAAGGGTTTCTAACGCCAATACAACAAGTTCTCCGATTTCCATACTTTCCAGGGTTGCGGAAAGATCCGTCAATGCCGAAGAAATATCAATGGCGGTACTTCCTGTGATAACACCGGCCGCAGAATTAACTACGTGCTGGCCCACATCGAATACCGCCATTGTGATTGTAAATGTGTTACTCACCAGATATACAGCGATCCACATTTTTACGAAGTACTTGAAAAACATCCAGGTATCAATATCATGCATGTTGTTGCGCTCGGTCAGCATAGAAATCAATTCGTAGCAGAGTACGAGTGTGATAATAATACCTGCGATCGGCATGATCACGGAATCCGATAAGTTCCGGATCATACTGAATATGCTGCCGTTCCACCCTTGCGGGGTCTGTCCAACCTGGGTAGCGATCTCACCGGTCTTTTGATTGACATCAGTAAACATCGTGTCCAGGTTGGAAGTGATCATCCCGGTTAAGAGTTCCCTCATCCATTCCTCAATCGCATCAAAAATCTGACTGAACATGGATCTCTACTCCTTTCTCTTAACCAAATAATCCACTCAGAAGCGGGATCAGCTGTGTTCCGATCAGGATAACACCACCACCGCTCATCAGCTGCTTAATTCCCTGGGATTTTGCACCCGGGTTGTCGTTTCCATAACCTTCCATCAGGTTGATTACGCCCCAGACACCAAGACCGGCACCGATTGCAACGACCAGTGTCTGAAGGATATTGATTGCACTGCTAAAAAAAGCCATAATCAAATGTATGAACAAACGCTTTTCTTATGGTCTGTAAGCGTTTGGCTCTACTCCTTTCCCTTTTATTCAGACCTTTTTGTACCCTTATCAGTAGTAGCAGGGTGCTCGAATTCTTTCTTTCATATCAGTCCTCACCTTCCTCAGCTTCAATCGCTGATACGTCTTCTTGTGTTACAGTTACTTCATACATTTCAAATTCTGTATCTTCGGACATCACCAGTCGGTGTGCCAGATACTTTTCGACATCAAACGCATTATTCTTATTAAAATCGGCAAGTTCCTTGTACCGTTTATGCTTTGTGATGTCATATTTGTTGCTTAAAAACGGCCGGACTCCACGAAGCTGTAAGATACATTTTTCTCCATCCATGACCGCCAGCTCATCTCTACTCATCAGTTCTTTTCCAGTCTTTTGATAGTTCAGCCCATAGGACCGGTTGCTGCCTCTGGTGTCTGATGTGTTGTAAAGATCTATGGTTTCCTTTCCCAGGGTTTCTGATATTTCTTTCAGTGTGGAACTTTCCTTTCCACCCAGGAAAAGAACAGTGTCACAGTTGCCTGTAATCGTCTCAGCAGCATCCTTATAGATGGTTTTCAGCTGAGATTGTGACTGCAGAATGATAGAAGCGGAAATTTCCCTGCTTCGGATCGTAGCAATCAATTTGTCGAATTTTGGGATCTGTCCGATATTGCTGAACTCATCAAGAAGCAGTCGTACATGATAGGGAAGCCTGCCGCCATGCTCATCATCCGCCTTATCACAAAGCAGGTTAAAAAGCTGGGTGTACATGATCGCTACCACAAAGTTGAATGTGTCATCTGTGTCGCTGATGATGACAAACATGGCTGTTCTCTGATCACCGATCATATCCAGTTCCATTTCGTCATACGACATAATTTCTCTTAGTTCCTGAATGTCAAATGGTGCAAGTCTGGCACCACAGGAAATCAAAATCGATTTTGCAGTTTTGCCGGCTGCAAGCTTGTACTTGCGATATTGCCTTACTGCAAAGTGTTCCGGATTTTCTGCTTCCAGTTCTTCAAACAATTCATCCACCGCATTTTTAAATTCTTCATCATCCTCCCTGGTCTCACTGGCATTGATAAATTCCAACAGAGTAGAAAAGTTCTGTTCTTCCTCTGGTGCCTCATACCAGATGTATCCGATCAGTGCAGAATACAAAAGACGTTCGGCCTTCACCCAGAAATCTTCCGTTGATTTTTCGCCTTCACCCTTGGTATTTGCGATAATGGTATTGACCAGCTTCAAGATGTCTTTTTCACTCCGGATATAATGGAACGGATTGTAATGCATGGACTTTTTAAAGTTGATCGTATTTAATACCTTGATCCGATATCCTCCATTTACCAGCATCTTCCCGCATTCAACGATGATTGTACCCTTGGGATCAGTGACCACATAGGACACGTGGTCCGTCATCTGCATAAGATTGGGTTTCACATAGAATCTTGTCTTTCCGGATCCGGAACCACCGATGACGATCACATTCTTATTTCGGGCATACTTTGGTGCTTTTGGTCTGCTGTTCATGGTCAGACGTTCCGTTTCTGTGAGGATGACATTGTTTTCAAAAACCGGATCCATGAAGGGTTCGATATCTTTTCTATTTCCCCATCTTGCAGATCCATACTCCACACCCTGCCGGAACTTCTTTGCATTTTTAGAACGATAGTAGACCACCAGCTTTAATGTACTTGCAACCAGAACACCTACTGTAAGATCCTGCAAAGCGACACTTGGCAGCCAGCTTAAAAAAGCCAGTCGGAAATTGACTAACATCACGCCAAGTCTCTGGACCATGCTTTCTCCCAGACAATGCCGGTACAGCCAGGATCCTTTATCTGCTACATAGAAGATAAAGAAATATGGCAGATTTAAGATTACCAGCCGTTTGATCTGGACCTTCTGTAATTTTTCCCTAATCATCGTTCCTGACCTCTGGATTTTTGTCTCTGCTTCACACGCTGGCGGTGCTTTGCTTTTCTTTCTACAGATTTCTGCAGTTTCTTTCTGACCGATGGTTTCTTCACCTGTTTCTTTTTCAGTTCTACTCCGGCATATTCCCGGAAAGCCGCTGTCATCACATCCACATCTTTGGCCTTAAAGAAGACCAGATATTTCGGTGGATCCGCACCGACTTCTTTTTTCAGGCTGTAATCAATCCCGTATTTTCTTGCCACACGGTCAAAGGATTTGATATTTTCATCTGTGATCTTTAAGTTGGAAAGCTGTACTCCCTGTGCATTCAGCTGCTTGATGGTCTGCTTTCCATGTGGCTTTTTCTTTTCAATCTTTTTTCGGGTTTTTTCCCTTCCTTTCTCCTGAGCCCGTCCGGTCTTTTCTGCCATTTTCACCTGCCTTGCTTTCTGTTTCCTGCGGTTGTCTATTTCCAGGAACTTCCGAAGGGCTACTTTTAGCACACTGGCAGTGATTTTGACTCCCTGGATGCTCAGGCTGATCACTTTCTGATTTACTTCTTCCTGCAATTACCCACGTCCTTTCTTTCCTTTCATCTCAGAATAAAGACGGGCAATACAATATCCGATGCATGGAACATGTTTTCCATACGGACAGCCACCACATGGTGTTGTTTTTACCGCTTTTTTCTTTTCAGGAAGCAGATAATGGCACTGCTTCAAGTTACAGCCTTTCTTTTTGCCTCCCCACCAGTAACAGTACTTACAGGACCATGGCTTTTCTTCGCTGTACTTTCTTCCTTCTATAGCTGCATTTGGTTCTATGATCAGATCTTTATTTGTCTTCATTCTGTTCTTCCTCTTTTCTCATGATTTCTGTCAGTTTTTTCTCTGCCTGACTTCCGGCAGCAATGAGACAATACAAAACTGTAAATATTGCCGCTGCTCCCAGAAGAGCAACAAAAATAATGATATTTCTCATGGTTTCTCCCATCTAAAAAAGCGTCCACAGATTCCTTTCGGTTTCCATGAACGCTCATTCTTATTTAATTAGTGTTTCTTTTTTCTCATAAATGCAAGGGCTCCTGTACCAGTCGCACCAATGCCGAGAAGCATAAACCACAGCCACAGATTGGTGTTATCCCCAGTCTTTGGTGAATCACTGACAGGTTTTCCACCTTCCGGTGTCTTTTCTGCCGGTTTTTCCTCATCCACCATGGTTACATGCTGTACTACACTGGTATCCTTTACTTCGAATTCCACATCTTTTGCAACCAGATAGCCATCCGGTGCTGTTTCTTCACGGAGAGTGTATTTTCCGATTGGAAGCATTTCGATGTAATGTGCTTTCTCTGTACTGGTCCAGCTTTCGACAACTTTTCCATCCTGATCAAGGATTGTGAGTTTCGCTCCCGGAAGTTCTTTTCCGGCGATATCCTGTTTGGAGATTTTCACCTTCGTCACATCATCCTTCATCTCAACTTTCTGCACATCGGCAGTATCTTTGATCGTGAACTTCACGCTTTCAGCTGTCACGTAACCATCAGCAGGTTTTGTTTCAACCAGTGTGTATTCTTTTCCGACAGTCAGCTCACGGATCACATGTGCTTCTTTACCGGAAGTCCATTCATCCACGATATTTCCATCGGCATCTACCACTTTCAGCTTACATCCTGGAAGTTCTTTTCCGGTTGTCAGACTGGATTTGGTAAATTCTACAATGGTTGGCTGATTCTCAAAGGTAAAATCATAGGTTACAGTCGGCTGATCCTCACCTGCATACTCAAACGTAAATTCTTTTCCTTCATCGTTGGTTACGAATCCGTCTGGTGCATAGAGCTCTTTTACATAATAAGTTGCTCCTATTGGAAGATCTGCAACAAATGTGATCTTTCCTTCTTCATCTGTAGATTTCAGCTCAATGATCTCATCGGCTTCGATCAGGACTTTACCAGTTGTCTCAGACTTAATGTCATCTTTGGCAAATAATCCAAAGATAGCGCCTTCCAATGTACGGTCAGAATCTTTTTCTTTCTTAAGTACACTGACTTCTACTCTCTGACGGTTGTTCTGCCAGTCTTTGTCATAGACTACAACCGGTGTATTCTGATCCACGTAAGTCAGATCTACATGACGGATCTCACCATCCAGCACATGACCGTAAGCAGTTCCTGTTTCCTTCACGTAGTATTTCCCAAGTGGAAGATTTTCCAGTTTTGCAATACCGGTTTCATCTGTCTTGATCGTTGCAATCAGTTCATCCTTTTTATAGTAATCGTCACTGACGCCATCGGCAGCCTTAATGTCTTCCTCAGCATAGACTTCAAACGTAACATCTGTCAGTTTTCCGGTTACATAGTTGAAAATGTGTTCCACCACACCTTTGACCTTATCGGCCAGTGTAACAGAATCCAGAAATTCTCCCTTTTTGTTGATGATGAGTTCACCAACCGGTACCTCGTCCTTCATTTCCACTTTCTGAACCTCTCCGGTATCTTTGACTGTGAATGTCACATCATTGGCTACCAGATAACCATGCGGTGCAAACTCTTCATGTAGGGTATAAGTCTCACCCACCTTCAGATATTTGATCACATGCGGTGCATCTTTGGAAGATGTCCAGCTATCTACTACATTTCCATCTTTATCCGTTACTTTCAGATAAGCTCCATCCAGTTCTACACCGGTTGTTGCATCTGATTTTGTGATCTCAACAGTTGTCGGCTGGTTCTTCTTTACGGATTTTAATGTTACTGTCTGCACATCCTGCCCCTGATAAGAAGCATCAAATCTCAGTACTTCATCCGAAGATACGAATCCATCTGGTGCTTTCAGTTCTTTTACATAATAGCTTCCAAGTGGAAGATTCAGTGTACATGCTGCCTGACCTTTTTCATCAGAAGTCATTTCCTTTAAAAGAGTATCTGCTTTAACGATCACTTTTCCATCTTTCGTCTGAATGTCTTTTGCATTGTAAATACCGAACACTGCTCCGTCTACTGTATTGCCTGTCTCAGCATCCTGTTTTTCGACAGTAATCGACACTTTCTGTCGTTCATCTGTGACAGAGATTTCTTTCTCGATCACTGCAGTATCCTGATCCGCATAAGCAAATTCGACATTTTCTGGCACGGTATTTAACACATAAGTGTCCGGTGCATTCTTCTCTTTAACATAGTACCTGCCAAGTGGAAGATTCTTTACGGTTGCATAACCATCTGCATCCGTTGTGACGGTTGCTACCAGTGCATCCTTTGCAAAATACAGAGTTCTCTGTCCATCTGCATCTACCTGATGATCGGCAGTATAAATATCCTCTGCCGCATAGACTTCAAATTCAGCACCTGCAAGTCCAGCCATTTCATACTGGAAGTCCTTATCAAATCCCTTTAACACTTCACCCTGTTTATAGATCTTTAACTGACCTTTGACCGGGGCATTGGTATATTCCACATCAATGACTGCATCTCCTGTGACAGGATCGGTCAGATAAGCAGTATCTGTATCAACTGCAACTGTCACATAGTTTTTGGATATTGTGTACCCATCGGGTGCCGTCACTTCCTCAATCCGGTAGTTACCAGGTTTCAGATTCTTTGGCAGTACCAGGTATCCTTCCTCGTTTGTGAAATAAGATTTGTGTACTGTTGGCTTCGGATAGGATGTTGTCTGTTCCACATATTTCTGGTTATCCAGGTCGTATACCTTGAACTCAGTATTTGCCAGGAGTACAGATTTCTGTGTTTCTGCATCCTTTTTGATGATCTTTAATTTTGCTTTGAATTCTTTATCCAGAAGCACTCGCCATGTCTGCGGTGTATCCGGATGATTCTCTGTGATCTTCACTACAAAATCATCAACCGGTGCATAGTTGTGTTTGCTTGTGGTTTCTCTTACCACATAAGTTCCATATGGAAGCGGAATCGATCTTGCATATCCTTTTTCATCGGTAAACATTTCTGTCTGACCATCTGCAGTCAGTACAACTGGTCTGGCTGAATCAAAATCATAACTTCCATCTGCTTTTATTTTCAGATCACTGACAAGCCATGCTGAAAAACCGACTCCCTGCAGAAGATCTGCATCAGTCTTTCCATTGTTTGCGGCTTTAATGATCTGGAACGGCTGCTTAATGACTGTTTCTTTACATACAGAAGTTCTTTCTACTGTTGGAACAGTAGCACCTTCGTAAGTACAGTCCACATCATGCGCTGTCGGATCCAGTACGTATCCCACCGGAGCACTAAGCTCTTTCAGATAATACTTTCCAAGATAGAGATCCGATACAGAAGCTTCGCCATTCTTATCCGTTGTCAGGGATGTGATCAGGGTGTCTTTCTTATAGATTGTTCCGGTTCTTCCATCCGGATGAACAATGTCTTCCCTTGCATAAAGACCATATACCGCACCTTCCAGTGTTGCATCACCCTGGGCTTCATTGCCTGTCTCAGCATCCTGTTTTGCAATGTTGAGCTTTGCATTTACACGTTTGTCTGTTACATTTTTAGTCGTTGTCTTTCCGATAGCAAGAGTCACATTATAAGACTTTGTATCGATCTGATACCCTGTTGGAACAGAGATTTCTTTCAGATAAACAACTTCCTGTGTCTTTTCCATTGTGAGCTGTGAAGCACCATTCTGATCAGTTGCAGGCATCTCTGCGATCAGCTTTGTACATGCAGCATCGGAATAGATCCCGTACACTGCACCAGCCAGTGCGTTGCCTGTATCCTGGTCTTTCTTTACAATGGATATCTTGCATTCTTTTGTCCAGGTTACTTTAAAATCCACATATTTCTCATTTCCGACACCTTCACCGAAAACAAGAGCCAGGTCCTGTGTTCCAGATCCTGTTGTGATCTTATAGGCTGAATATTCCTTATCAATACTTCCTTTCATCTTAGAAGAGAAAGTAGCACTGACATTTTCTGCCTGATTAAGTGGTGCTGTCAGATAGAACTTTGTACCACCGGAAATCTCCACATTAGCCCCTGCAGCACTTGTTTTTCCGGTTGTCACATTTACAAGTTTTACACCTTTCGGCAGCTTGAAAGTAACCGTCTGCAGTTTATCCGCTTTGAATGTGATCACACTTGTTCGCTGGCTGTTTCCTTCCACATAAGCCTTTACATTAGATTCGGAAAAGCTCATATCTACAGACGGAATGTCCGGCATATTTACACAATAATTGTAAAGCTCCATTGCCAGGTTCTTTCCTGTTGCATTAGTTCCGGATGCCCAGTCACTGGATCCATTTGCATAAGCTGCTGCAAGATGGGTAATGATGAATCTCTTTCCTGCCGGAAAATCCGGATGTTTCTCATCGAAGAAACCATTCTCATCACTTGCTTTTGTTCCGTAATAGCAGACCTTTGCAAGTGTCTTTCCATCGGCAAGTTTCTGGATCGTATAAGTTCCATTTCCCGGTCCTTTTTTCGATGGTTCAACACAGTATGCTGTCGCATTGATGCTTCCCCATTTCACATAATATGGACAAGTCAGATAAGAACCTAATCCATAATCTGCGTAATAGTACCAGGAACCGGCTGTGACTGTGACTGATTTTGTTCCTGTTTCACCGGAAGCAAGCATCATTGGCATATCAAAAGTAATACTTTCGCCTGCTTCAAGATCTGCAAGAGCAACTTCCTGGTCAACAGCTTCCTGCATAACCTCTGAGAGTGTGATCCCTGTTTCCGGATCAACGGTCTCCTGATCCTCCGTTGCTTCGATCTCTGCATCAAATTCTTTTTCTGTCAGTTCTGTTTTGCTCTCCGTTTCAGCAGCACCAATTTCCTCTGTAGACGAGTCAGCCTCAGAATCCTCTGTTTCTGTCTTATCGGAAGAACCAGCATCCTGATCAGAAGAACTTTCTGACTGCGAATCTTTCTGCTGATCCGCTTCTTTTACCACGATCTTTCGATTGATCTGGTAGGTAGGGTGATTCGTTGTCTGTGGTTCTACATAATAGACTGCCTTATAGGAATTGGCATAATCGGTAGAAAAATCATTCCCGTCCGTATCTTTTGCTTCCTGAAATGTAACTTTTACTTTGCTGTCATCCTGGATCGTAAGACCGGTATAATCACTCTTTACATCGAAATTGTCTCCAACCTTGATCTCATAATCCTTTGCAGTTACCACTTCATCTTCATCCAACTGATCCTTGATCTCCTCATAATACGGAATCTTTTTTACAGATCCGGCATCATCAGAAGCATAGGCAACAGCGGGAGAGAGTACCGTCGATAGAACCGTTACTGCAGTCAGTAAACCGGACATCACCCTGCGTGCTTTCTTTTTCACGTTCATTCTCTTAAATCCTTCCTTTCTGATTCTTTTGTGTATGGTTATCTGTTAGTTTCTGCATATTATCTTTTATACGAAGATGATCGCCTCCTTTCCTGAAATTTGCGCTATTTGGGACAGTCAGCACAAGCTGAGATAACAGCACAAATATATGGCGGTACCTGTTTGTCACAAATACCGCCACATGATTTCTACTGTCATCCTCTTTTTAGATTCAGACATTTTATTTTGATTTAAGATTTAAGCGTTTTCCTGTTTTCTTTCCCGGATCCGTTCCTATATCAGTTTCCATCTCTGATACGTTTTCTTCTGGCAGACACGCAGCTTTTCGCTCTATGCATGTTCAAACCAAATATCACTCCGGGCAGGCTATTCATTTTTCAAGGTACATGAAGGTGTTCTATGCAAACCCTTCATATAACGAAACGCTCAGAGCCTGTTTTACAGTGGTCTAATTCAATTTTTTTGAAATTTTTTTAAAATTCTTCGTTTTCCGCCTTTTTTTTCATCGTTTTTAATGCCCTGTTCAGGAGGTCATTTACACTCTGCTGTTTGATTCCCAGATAATCTGCGACATCCTGCTGACGCATTTCTTCGAAATAAACCAGATTGAGTACCATCTTTTGCCTCTCTGTCAATTCCTTGATCAGCGCATGCAGAATTTCTCTGTCGATAACATCGTCAACAAAATCTTTTGAAGATCCTCTCATAATCTCCGCATCATCTGTAACATCGCTGTTAGAAAATACACCATGATTGGTGCTGATTTTGCTCTGGCTGTATGCCATACGGTCTTCAGCCTCCATCAGCAGACGGATATACCAGTTTTCATTATCAAAGAACTCTTTATTGAATTCCTTGTTATCGCCAGTTACACTCACATATTCATAGTCATCACAACTATGAAGCGGAAATACGGTTGATTGATTTCCCGCTGTATAAAGCACATATCCGTGATCATAAACAGAGATCGTTGTATCTGCATTGATCATTTCTTTTACTACAACTTTGTGTTCTTTCAAGGATTTCACGCTTGGGATTCTTTTCTCCATATCAGCAACTTTCACGATTTTCTTCAGTTCTTTTAATGTCAACATAATGACCACCTTTCTGCCTTTCGGCCCCGGGTGGTCCTTTCCATCTTTTATGAACTTTCTGTACAGACATAAAGAACTGCAGCACAAGAGGTCACGAACTCACCCGTTTTTTTTGAACGGGAGTCCGCGACTCCTTGATAACGCATAATCTGCGTTTAGATTAAGTTTGCCAGATTGCCTGGCTTATTCAGTTGCTATGTGCATCTTCTGATTTATTCTCTGTTTGCTGTTTACGAAACATGGAATAATCGCCCATAGCATCGTAAGGACAACGCCTTACAAATTCCTGGTATTCGATTTCAGTCATCTTTGCTTCCTCCTTTGTGTCATATTATCAAAATCTCTATTTACAATTATTTTTGCAAAAAAGAATTCAACCTCTATATAACGAAATGCTGAGAGCCTGTTTTACAGTGGGGTACGACAAAAAATTTAAAAATTTTTCGAAATACGTCAAAAAAGCCCGACAAAACAAATACTTCAACAATCTCCAAAACCAGAAAATACTTCTGATCTTGCAGTGTATCCGTAAATGTTTTGCCGGGCTCTTAGTGATTCCAGTCAGGTTCAGCTCCTTGACAAACTCTTGCTGTCTGGTGCGTTCTTGATGGTTCTTGCCAAATCCAACGCTTACTACAGACAGCTCATTCTATTCTGTTATGATCCCTGATTCATCATCTTTCGGGAATACGTCCGCATCCTGGACTTTAATTGTTCATCTCTGATGTGGATCGGACGAACCGACACCATATCATCCTTTACAAATATCTCCAATGTACTGCGACATTTTTTGCACTCCACTTCTGAATCGCTTTGTGCGCTCTTTTCAATAAATGCTCCGCATACAGAGCAGTGTACATGCCATTTAATAGCACCTGATCCCATATAGGCTTCCTCCTTTAAGCAATAAGATATTTCTCCATTTATTACTCAACGGATCAAAGGGAAATCAAATCCGCCTTATGAGCATCATGCCATCCATTCCGTAAGTGCCAAAGCTACACGAACAGCACGATTTCTATTCTGATCAGATCTGCTTTGTCGATCTGTGCATCCTTTTTTATCCTTTCACCAGCTACCACTCACTCTTTCCGGTATAAAAAATTCCGCTGTGATTAATTAACATGATATTTCAATAGTTTCAAATACATCACCAGTCAGATCACAGATGTCCTGGATCTGGATCTCGGTATCATCAATCCGTAAGTGGACTGATGGATCAAAAAATTCTACGGTTCCAGATAATGTATGGTACTGACCAATTAATGGATTCTTCCATGACTTTTGAAAATAAGTTGCCTGTATCTTCATTCCATATGCCAGGATTCTTAATTTCATATCCAGCTCATTTTTCTTTTCCTCAGATAAATCTCTTTTCGGTTCATAAATGATTTCCTGTTGCCGGATTGTTTCATCCAATCCACGAAGTGCCGCAAATGGAGCAAACTGTTTTGCTCTGCGTCCTACATCCATGGGATGTCTCCTGGAAACCGGTCTTGGTAAATATAAATACGGTTGATATGCACTTGCCAGCACTTTTTGCACCTCCTCTAAGCACGGTGACCACCTATTTGCTCGTTGCGTTCTCTATAAGTAGAACACTCCAGCAGATTGGATCCACGCATGATCGCATTCTTTCCATAACGCTGCTTTACATTCAATACTGCTTCCTGTAAATGCCGTTCCTTATCGGTCTGTTTGGGATCATCAAACAGGCTGTACTGCACATAATTTTCAGGAGCAACCCTGTTCGCACACACCTCGATTCTTCGGATTCCGGTATATCTGTCTGCAATCCTGAGATATAAATCTTCCACTGCATCTATGATCTTTTTGGACCTGTTACTTTCTCTTTCGAGTTTTACGGTTCCTTTGGATGCCTCATGCTCATACCTGTGGTCATAGGCGATCCATAAGGTGAGAGAGCTTGTTACCAGTCCTTTTTCAAACAGATCCAGGACCAGATTATCTGTCATTTCCCTTACGATCACAAGTGCTTCGTCAAAAGAATAATTTCGCATCAGCACCTGACCATTTGAAAGGCTGTGTTCCTCCGAATGATAGTTCTTGATGTCACTCATCCGGCATGTTTCATATCCCCATGCATGATCGATCAACAGCTCTGCATCAATCCCAAACATCTTATACAGCCAGTCTTCGGATCTTAAAGAAGCCATTGCAATATCGCCCATTGTATGGATTCCATAACCGGCTAGTTTTTTTTCAGTCCGGGATCCAATCCTCCAGAAGTCACTTAATGGTTTATGATCCCATAGCTGCTCTCTGTAAGAGAATTCATCCAGGATTCCAATATGGTCATCCACATGCTTTGCTACGATATCCATTGCGATCTTAGCAAGATACAGATTGGTTCCCACACCTGCAGTTGCAGTGATGCCAGTTTCCTCCATGACTGCCTGCATAAGCTTTACCGCCATTTCTTTTGCAGTGAGATGATAAAGCTGCAGATAGTTTGTCACATCAATAAAACACTCATCGACACTGTACACATGGATATCTTCTTTTGAGACGTACCGCAGATAGATTCCATAGATCTTTGCGGAATAATCCATATACAGCTGCATCCTTGGCATGGCTGTGATGTACTTCACACAATCCGGTATCTCATGGATCCGGCACCGGTTCTTGATGCCAAGAGACTTCATAGCCGGAGTGATTGCCAGGCAGATTGTTGACTTTGATCTGGTCGGATCTGCAACCACCAGGTTTGTTTTAAATGGATTCAGCCCACGTTCTACGCATTCTACAGAAGCATAAAAGGACTTCAGATCAATACAGATAATAGAAGTCTGATCCTGACTCACATTGCCACCTCCCATACGTCTTTCCTCTTTTTGTAACATGTATCCCATTTTGACTATCAATGATTGTCTATCCTTCCTGTTTTCATTGAATTACAGGAAATTCATTTCACATATCCATTGACAAAAGAGGAAATATTGTGTATCTTATAGGAAAGATGTTTCCCCTTATCTGTGATTCACATTATAGGAGAGATATCTCCCTTTGTCAAGATTAATTTTTATTTTTTAGGAGACACATTTCCCGTTTTGCCTTGAAGCGGCTAATGAAACTTATAAGACAAGGCTTAGAAAGAGGTATGTTTATGACATTCGGTGAAAAAGTAAGATCATTAAGAAAAGAAAAAAAGATGAGTCAGCAGGAACTGGCCAGTATGGTTGGTGTTTCATATAGGACCATTCGATCCTGGGAAGTAGAAGGACGTTTTCCAAAACAAAATGTTCTGTATCAGAAACTGGCAGATGCATTACAGTGTGACGTTTCTTATCTCATGAGTGAGAATGAAGCTTTTATCACAGAAGCATCCGAACAGTTTGGTAACCGTGGTGCCAGACAGGCTCAGCAGATTCTGGAACAGGCTGCAGCTATGTTTGCCGGTGGATCACTGACAGACGAAGATAAAATAGCTTTTATGGATGAGATCCAGAGCCTTTATCTGGATTCCAAAAGACGTGCAAAGAAATTTACACCGAAAAAATATCTGAAAAACCAAGAGGAAAAATAATAGAAGGCGGGATTATTGTACACCTAATCTGTTACCTTATAGTTACAAGGATATTTCTGCCCTTTTATTTTTTACTTTTGAGGTGATTTATTTGAGAAACACTTACATATATACAGAAACAAAGAAATTAATCAAGAAATATGGAACCCGAGATCCATTTGAAATCATGGATCAGATGAACATTGTTGTCGGGGAAACTTCCAGATATAAGACACTGAAAGGATATTGTTTTATGAGCTGCAAGACGATCTATGTCATGATCAGCAGTTTCCTTTCAGAAGAAGAAAAGATGATCGTTGCCGCCCATGAATTAGGGCATATCATCCTGCATCGTTCCCAGCTGAAAATGGCTCCGATGCAAGATGATACACTCTACAATATGACGGATAATACAGAATACCAGGCCAATC
>ENA-OQLC01000881-OQLC01000881.1-human-gut-metagenome-genome-assembly--contig:-NODE-881-length-16392-cov-4.148881_pt1 | contig 16392 bp, 12 predicted proteins | sample MGYA00242653_ERZ504807 | MGnify/ENA primary metagenome ERZ504807 (study PRJEB26092, sample SAMD00036381) | human gut metagenome | host: Homo sapiens | study: EMG produced TPA metagenomics assembly of... | reverse complement strand
CAAGAAACTGGGCCGTTTTCCCAAGAAGATCAGTATGCTGTGGAGGGGCGAGAAAAGGTCTGCCCCAACCGCACGTGAAAAAAGGGGTGAACCCGCCGGTCCGCACGCTGAAATCATGGACAACGTTAAAAAGCTGGCTGAAAAGCAAGGCCTGAAAATTGAGGTTGTCGAATTCTCCGACTATGTAACCCCGAACGTATCCCTGGCACAGGGCGAGCTGTTTGCCAACTCCATGCAGCATGCTCCGTATCTGGCAGCAACCCTGAAAAAAGAACCTAAATTCGAACTGGTTGAAGCTTTCAAAACCGTAAACTTCCCGATGGCTATCTACTCCACCAAATATAAAAAGGTTGAGGATATCCCGGCAGGCGCAACCATCGGCATTCCTAACGATCCGTCCAACGGTGCTCGCGCACTTCTGGTTCTGGCTGACAAAGGCTTCATCGAAGTTAAGGATAAAAACGATGTTTCTACATCTATAGCAAGCATTACCAAAAATCCGAAAAACTACAAGATTCAAGAGCTGGACGCTGCTTCTATTCCTAAAGCAATGGGCGACCTTGATATTGCCGTAATCAATGCCAACTATGCACTGGTTGCCAAACTGAACCCGTCTAAGGACAGCCTGTTGGTCGAACGCGCTGATAACCCGTTTGTTAACATCTTCGTAACCACCAAGGCTAACGAAAAGGATCCGCGCATTGAACAGCTGAAGAAGATTTACACCTCCGCTGAAAACAAAAAATTCATCGAGGATCACTTCAAAGGCTCCATTACTCCGGCATTCTGATTTACCGAAGCATAGTACAAAAGCTCCCGCAGACTTCTGTGGGAGCTTATTTCTTAGCTTACCGCAATTTCTAAAAAAAATTTGCGTTTAGCACTTTACAAATTTAGCGTACTAAAGTATAATGGGTACATAGTTAAATGCTAATTAACAAATGAGGTGTGGAAAATGAAAAAATTAGTAGCTTTAGTAATGGGTCTGATGATGATGCTCATGATGGTTGCCGGCTGCGGCAGCGACGGCCCGAAAAAAATGGTAATCGGCTTGGACGATAACTTCGCTCCTATGGGTTACCGCAATGAAAAGAACGAAATCGTCGGCATGGATATCGACCTTGCACGCGAAGCCTGCAAGCGTGCCGGCATGGAAGTAGAATTCAAGCCTATCGATTGGGGTGCAAAAGAAGCAGAGCTCAAATCCAAACGCATTGACGCTATCTGGAACTGCTTCACCGTTAACCCGGAGCGTGAAAAGGTATATGGCATGTCCAAGCCTTACATCAACAACTCCCAGCTGGTTGTTGTTCCTAAGGATTCTCCGATTAAAACCCTCGAAGATTTAAAGGGTAAAATCGTAGCGGTACAGGATGACAGCACAGGCTCCTACCTGCTCGAACAGCCTGCACACAAAGAGCTGGCAGCTTCCATGAAGGAAGTTCGCAAATATCCCGACTTCGCAGCTATTTACATGGAAATAGACAACAAACGTGTTGATGCTGCTATCGTAGACGCAGTTCTTGCTCGCGGCTATTATGACAAAAAGAAACCCGGTGCCTACAGAATTCTTGAGCAGAACATGGGTGATGAGGTTGTAGCAATTGCCTTCCGTAAGGACGACAAAGACTTCAAAGACCGCATCGACAAAGCTATGGATGAAATGAAAAAAGACGGTACCTGCAAAAAGATTTCCGAAAAATGGATGGGCGCAGATATCACAAAATATTAATTTGTTATCACTTGAGGGCTGTCGCATTTAGCGGCAGCCCATATTATAATTATATGGAGAGAAATAATTTATGGATTACGTTTTAAATATCATCCCTCAGATGATGGATGGCTGCCTGGTATCATTTCAAGTTTTTATTATCACCATCGTACTGAGCATTCCGTTGGGCATTTTGCTCAGCCTCGGCCGTGTTTCCGGCATTAAACCCCTGCAGGCCCTCATCGGCGGCTATGTTTGGATTCTGCGCGGCTCCCCGCTTATGCTGCAGATTTTCTTCGTTTACTTCGTACTGCCGTCCGTCGGCATCCGCCTGCCGGACTTTGAATCTGCTATCGTAGCCTTTGTATTAAACTACGCTGCCTACTTCTGCGAAATCTTTCGCGCCGGCATTCAGGCAATTCCTGCAGGCCAATATGAAGCAGCGCACACTCTGGGTATGAACTACGTGCAGACCATGCGCCGCATTATCCTGCCGCAGGTTATCCGCATCATCCTGCCGCCTATCAGCAACGAAACCATTACCCTGGTAAAGGATACATCTCTGGTATACGTGCTGGCGATGAACGATCTGATGCGTACCGCACGCAATTTGGTACAGCGTGACTTTTCTATTACCCCCTTCATCGTTGCTGCAGTCTTCTACCTGCTGGCAACTCTGATTTTAACCCTTGTTTTTGAACGTCTGGAAAAACGCTTCTCCAGATATGACCAATAGGAGGAGTAACAGCTATGACAACAAAAATCAAAGCAACCAATATCTGGAAAAAATTCAACAATCTGGAAGTACTCAAAGGCATCGACCTGGAAGTAAACGAAGGCGAAGTGGTTGCCGTAATCGGTCCTTCCGGCGGCGGCAAAAGCACCCTGCTGCGCTGCCTCAACAAGCTGGAAACAATCGATAAAGGCAGCATCACCATCGACGGTGAAGAGCTGTGCCGTGAAACCTCCGGTGGCACGGAATACGTCAAGAACAATGATGTCCGCCGCATTGCCTGCAAAATGGGCATGGTATTCCAGCAGTTCAACCTTTTTCCGCACATGACTGTTCTGGAAAACCTGATTGAAGCACCCGTCAACGTACAAAAGCGCGATAAAGCCGAAGTAATCAAGGAAGCAGAGGTTCTGCTGGCAAAGGTTGGTCTTTCCGACAAGCGCGATGTTTATCCGCGTAAGCTCAGCGGCGGCCAACAGCAGCGTGTAGCTATCGCCCGTGCTTTAGCCATGAAGCCTGCTATTATGCTTTTTGACGAGCCTACCTCTTCTCTGGATCCGGAGCTGACCGGTGAGGTTTTGCGTGCTATGCGCGAGCTGGCAGACGAAAAAATGACCATGGTAGTCGTAACTCACGAAATGGGCTTTGCCCGTGAGGTTGCCACCAAGGTTGTTTTCATGGCTGACGGTCATGTGCAGGAGCAGGGCAGTCCGGAAGAAATTTTTATTAACCCTAAAAACGAACGTCTGAAATCCTTCTTAAAAGTAATTTTAAAGTAATCAGATAAAGGTTTCTAAATTAATTCACAGATTACACCTACCTTTGTCATATATGTTTGTTACAATAATACTCGAGGATGAAAGGAACCTATTGAACAAGGCAAGCAAAGAAAGGTGATTTCAATGCACGTTAAAATTCTTGGCCCCATGACTAAGCAGGCAGAGCTGCTGCTGCAGAATACCGCTATTGCTTTAAAGAAGCTCAAGGTTAAGGCTGAGTTTGAAAAAGTTTCCGAATTCCAAAAGGTAGTGGCCTATGGAGTGATGGCCTTCCCCGCTTTAGTCATCGACGAAAAGTTAGTTGCTGTCGGCAGCACGCTTTCGGTAGATGAAGCCATGACTCTTATAAAGCAACTCTCCTAAACATATCTTTTCATCATACACCTCTCCTTAAAATACACCGCACCGTGCGAAATGTGCGGTGTATTTTTTTGTTTCGGAAGCATTTTGATTAATGTAAAATTTATGTAAAGTTCCTTACGCACTTTTAACATCATAAAATTTCTAGTATAATAGGTATAGGTATACGCTGTTTTACAGCAATCATGGATGCATACAAATTAAAAAAGGGGACTTATTTTTTATGCTTGCTTATTTCTTGGCATTTTTAGGCGGTATCGCCTTGTTTATGTATGGTATGCAGCTGATGGGTGACGGTCTGCAAAAGGCTGCCGGCGCTAAGCTGCAAAAGATTTTGGAGGCCATGACAGGCGTGCTCGCTATGGGCATTCTGTTGGGCGCAGTTGTTACTGCTGTGCTGCAGGCCAGCGGTGCTACCACCGTTATGACCGTAGGCCTGGTAAATGCAGGTCTGCTCACGCTGAAGCAGGGGTTCGGCATTATCATGGGTGCCAACATCGGTACTACTATGACGGCACAGCTCATCGCCTTCAAGCTTTCCGACTATATCACGATTTTAATCTTCATCGGCTTTTTGATGCAGCTGCTGGCGAGAAAAAGCCGCACAAAATATCTTGGCCAGGTTATGCTGGGCTTCGGTATTCTGATGCTGGGCATGGATATGATGGGCAAAGCTGTTATGCCTCTGCGTAACTATTCCGGCTTTGTGCATTTCATCGAGGTTTTCTCCAGCAATCCGTTGCTGGGCATCGGCATCGGTATGATTATGACTGTACTGATTCAGTCCAGCAGTGCTACCATCGGTATTCTTATCGCTATGGCCGGTCAGGGACTTATTCCGTTGGAGGGTGCGATTCCTGTACTGCTCGGCGACAATATCGGTACCTGTATTACTGCCGTACTCGCTTCGCTTCGTGCTAACCTTACGGCTAAGCGTGTAGCTGCAGCTCACGTAATGTTCAACGTTATCGGCAGTATAATTTTCGTAATCTTGATGCCGTTCTTCATTAAATTCGTGCTGCTCGTATCGCCTGACGGCGACATTGCGCGTCAGATTGCGAATGCGCACTCGGCGTTCAACATTTTGAACACGCTGCTCTTTATGCCCTTTGTCAACCCTTTCATCAAGCTGGTAGAAAAGATTGTGCCGGGCAAGGCAGAAATCATTTCCATGCGCCCTGTTTATCTTGACAAAAACATGCTGAACACTCCCTCTATCGCTATCAGCCTTGCTGTCAAAGAGGTTGTGCGTATGGGCGAGCTGGCACGCAAGGACGTGCGCCTGGGCATGGAGGCTATTCAAAGCTTTGATGCCGACAAGGTAAAATATGTTCTGGAGCACGAGCCTGTTGTCGATGCGTTGGAGCGAGATATTACCGACTATCTGACGCAGATGAGCTCCTCTGAAATGAGCGAAAGCCTGACGACACGCCACACCGGTCTTTTGCACGCCTGCACGGATATCGAACGTATCGGTGACCATGGTGAAACATTGGCTAAACGCGCACGCAAGCTTGTTGAGGATGACGTGGTTTTCTCTGACGAGGCTAAGGCCGAGCTGCTGCAGCTCAGCGAAATGGTACTGCGTGCCTCCGGACGTTCATTGGAAGCACTGGAGAAAAATGATAAGGTTATTGCGGAGGATGCTGTGCGTCTGTGCCGTGAGGTTAAGCAATATCAGAAGGAAATCCGCAAGAATCACATCACGCGCCTTAACGAACATATCTGCAATCCTACTGCAGGCTTCGTTATGATGGAGCTGCTGATTAATATGAAGCGTGTATCCGATCATTCCAAAAACATTGCCCAGCTGGTGCAGGGAACATTCTAAAACTTATAAAGCAACAGCAAGCATACAGACTACCGCTCAACATAGTCTGTATGCTTTTCTTTTGCGTAAAAGCATTGCTAAGCTAACAGAGTACGTACATAATTAATCCGCACTTTCTCATATGCGCTTATGAATTTACTCAAGTATACTTTAGTAAATCGTACTTGAGTAAATTTACTCGAAATACTGCAAACCCTGCTTACCTAAAACGACCATATAATCACCATAGTCTTATTCTTACATACCTATTTTGCTGTACTTATAAAATCACAGCTTTTTCACAAAATCTTTGCTATAATTTAAGTAAGCAAGGACTGCGTTTCCGACTGCTACAGTCTTAGCGCAGTCCTTTTTGGTTACGCGTAGAGCCATAATCGGCTTTACGGTTTTTTATTATACCTATTGCAGCAGAGATTTTTATAATATATAAGTTTGTAAACTATATTATATATATTGAGCACAACATTTCTCCGCTGCAAAACGACGAAACGCTGCAGCGTTTTGCACTTTTTTTACTTTAATTATTGATGACACCTTTTACTAATTACAGGTAAAGTATTACAATATAAGATGAGTATTTATCAGCTTAGATTCAGATTATAAAAAAAGAATGTGAACATGCTTCAGACATGGCTCTGAACGTCATATTCGCAGGAGGTTACTATGCAGATAGGATTGGATATTGGCAGTACAACAATTAAAATCGCCGTACTGGACGATGCAGGCAATCTGCTATTCCATAAATACGAAAGACATTACAGCCAGATTGCAGAGAAAATTCTGGCCCTACATAAAGAATTGATGACTAAATTCCCTACACTGCATAGCGCACGTCTGGCCATCAGCGGCAGCGGCGGTATCGGTGTAGCAGACAGCTGCGGACTGCAATTCGTGCAGGAGGTTTTTGCGGAAAAAATCTGCGCTGAAAAGCTCAATCCCGGAACCGACGCCGTTATCGAATTAGGTGGCGAGGATGCCAAAATCCTCTTCTTAGGCCGCCATTTTGACGCACGTATGAACGACAGCTGCGCCGGAGGCACCGGTGCTTTTATCGACCAGATGGCTTCCCTGCTGAATGTAGAAACACCCCAAATGAACGAGCTGGCACAGCAGGCACATAACACCTACACCATCGCCAGCCGCTGCGGCGTTTTCGCCAAGAGCGATATCCAGCCGCTGCTCAACCAGGGTGCGGAAAAAAGCGATCTGGCAGCCAGCATCTTCCATGCTGTAGCAAGCCAGGCCATCACCGGTCTTGCCAAAGGCCGTCCCATCAGCGGTAATGTGCTGTATCTTGGCGGACCGCTCACCTTTATGAGCTGTCTGCGTGATGCCTTTGACAGTGTTCTGAATATCAAAGGCGTCTGCCCGGAAAACAGCCTGCTTTATGTAGCAATGGGTGCAGCCTTCTGCGCCGAGCATGATGTGGATCTTACCACGCTGCCAGAAAAACTGCAGACAGCAGCACAGCACAGCTTTGAGCATCTGCCGCCGCTTTTTAAAAACGAAGGTGAATATACCGTTTTCAAGATGCGTCACTCTAAAGAAAGTGTCGCTATAGGTACCCCTGCGGAGGCCGGGGAAGCCTTTATCGGTATCGATTCCGGCAGTACGACTATTAAAATCGCTGTTATGAGTCCTGACGGCAAATTGCTTGATTCCTTCTATCAAAGCAATAAGGGTAATCCTGTTGTTGCCGTCCGCAATTATCTTACTGATTTCTATACAAAATATCCCAACTGCCGCCTGCTGGCAGGTGCAGTCACCGGCTACGGCGAGGAGCTGATTCGCCACGGCTTTGGTGTTGACTATGGTATTGTAGAAACCATGGCGCACTTTTATGCTGCCCAATATCTGGAGCCGGAGGTAGATTTCATTCTTGATATCGGCGGTCAGGATATGAAGTGCCTGAAAATCCATAACGGTGCCATCGACAATATCTTTCTGAACGAAGCCTGCTCCAGCGGCTGCGGCAGCTTTTTGCAGACCTTCGCCGAAATTCTGGGCTACACAGCCGAGCAGTTCGCACAAATCGGCCTTAAAGCAGATATGCCTGTAGATTTAGGCAGCCGCTGCACCGTGTTTATGAACAGCAGCGTTAAGCAGGCACAGAAGGACGGTGCCTCTGTTGCCAACATCAGCGCCGGCCTGTCCATCAGTATTGTCAAAAACGCTTTGTATAAGGTTATCCGCCCGGCCAGCAAGGAGGCCATCGGCAAACACATCGTCGTTCAGGGAGGCACCTTCCTCAATGACTGCGTACTGCGCGCCTTTGAGCAGGAAATGGATTTGAACGTTATCCGCCCCAACATTGCAGGCCTTATGGGAGCCTACGGCGCCGCCCTATACGCACAGCGCCGCTACAAGGACGCACCGCATCAGACAACGCTGCTCAACCTGCAGCAGCTGGGTGAATTCGTTCACACCGTCAAGGGCATGACCTGCGGCCTGTGCAATAACCATTGCCACCTCACCGTCAACACCTTTGCCGGCGGCAAACGCTTTATCAGCGGCAACCGCTGCGAGCGCCCCATCACCCACATGGCCCCCAAGGATGAGCTGAACCTGTACCGTCAGAAGCTGCAGCTGCTCAAGGAATTGCCGGTTAATGAAACGCCTAAACGCGGCATTATGGGTATACCTATGGGCCTGAATATGTATGAGCTGCTCCCTTTCTGGAATGCCTTACTCTCCAGCCTGGGCTTCAAGGTTGTACACAGTCCGATTGAAGACAAAACTATTTACCGTCTTGGTCAGGGAACCATCCCCAGCGACACCGTCTGCTATCCGGCCAAGCTGATGCACGGCCATATCAAATGGCTCCTGCAGCAGGGAATCACCAATATCTTCTATCCCTGTATGACCTACAATATAGATGAACAGGGCACGGAAAACTGCTATAATTGCCCTGTTGTAGCCTATTATCCCGAAGTGCTGCACGCCAATATCCGTGATTTGAATAAGCCTGAGATACATTTCTTCTATGATTATCTTGGCCTGCTCCATAAAAAGAAGCTGGTCAAAAAACTGCAGGAAATGTTTTCCAATGCCTACCCGGATATCACCAAGGAGGAAATCCGAAAGGCTGTTGATGCTGCCTTCACTGCCTTTTATGACTATGAAGCACAAGTAAAGGCTAAAGGACAGGAAATCATCACCAAGGCACGCAAAGAGCATAAGCCTATCGTTGTACTGGCAGGCCGTCCCTATCACATCGACCCCAAGGTCAACCACAGTATCGACCGCCTGATTACCAACATGGGCGCTGCCCTCGTCAGTGAGGATGCCGTAAGCAGTCATATTAAGACCAAGGAACTCAACCGCGATTTGCAGGTGCTCAACCAATGGACCTATCACGGCCGCCTGTATGCGGCAGCCGAATATGTTGCCCAAAATCCTGATATGCATCTGATTCAGCTTGTAAGCTTCGGCTGCGGCTGCGATGCGATTACGGCCGATGAATGCCGCCGCCTCCTCGAAGAACGCGGACGCATCTATACACAAATAAAAATAGACGATATCGACAACCTTGGTGCTGCTAAAATCCGCATCCGCAGTCTGTTCTCCGCAGCCCAGCTTTTCGATATAGATAATAATTAAAGGAGATTTGCATATGCTACCAGCAGCTAACGTTAAGTTTACCCCCTTCACGGAGGATATGAAAAAAACGCATACTATACTTATACCCGGCATGCTGCCTATGCATTTTTCACTGCTGCAGGCCGCACTCGTAAGCTGCGGCTACAAAGCCGAGGTTCTGCACAACACAGGACGCGAAGTAATCGAAACCGGTCTGAAATACGTCAATAATGATATCTGCTATCCGGCACTGCTAGTTATCGGCCAGCTGATAAACGCTCTGGAAAGCGGTAAATACGACTTGGAGCACACTGCGCTGATTATCACCCAAACAGGTGGCGGCTGCCGTGCCTCCAACTATATCTATCTGCTGCGCAAGGCTTTGGAAAAAGCAGGACTTACCCATATTCCTGTTATCAGCCTCAATGTCAATGGTTTGGAGCAGCAGCCAGGCTTCCATCTGGATGCATCCATGGTGCATAAGTTCTTGGCTGCCGTTGTTTACGGCGATACCCTGATGTACCTGACGAATAAAACACGTCCCTATGAGGTTGTACACGGCGCTGCCGACAGACTGGCGCAAAAATGGCTGGCACGCTTGAGTGAAGCCTTCAAGAGCGGCAAGGCGCAGGCCTTGGGCACTATCAAGCAGCTTACTAAGGCTATTGCGCACGAATTTGCGGATTTGCCTATCACCAACAAGGAAAAAATCAAGGTCGGTATTGTCGGTGAAATCTACATCAAATATGCCGCATTGGGCAACAACAATCTGGAAGCTTTCCTGCAACGTCAGAACTGCGAATATATGCTGCCCGGTCTGATGAATTTCATCATGTACTGTGTTGATACTTATCTTACGGATTACAAGCTTTACGGCGGCAGCTTTATCAAATACAGTGTCAACAAAAGCGCTATGTGGTATTTGAAATATATGGAAGGCATTCTGCATCAGGCTCTCAGTATCGCTCCCTTCAGCGCCCCCGCCACCTATGAGGAAACTAAGGCTATGGCCAAGGGTGTTATCGGCTACGGCAACAATATGGGCGAAGGCTGGCTACTGACTGCCGAAATGCTGGAGCTGGTGCATAGCGGCTACACCAATATTATCTGTGCTCAGCCCTTCGGCTGCCTGCCTAATCACATCGCCGGCCGCGGCATGATTAACAAAATCAAGGAGATTGCCGAAGAAGCCAATATTTTGGCACTGGACTACGATGCCAGCGCTGCCCGCGTCAATCAGGAAAACCGTATTAAGCTGATGCTGGCGACAGCGAAGTAAAAATTTCTGAAAATACCAAAGTTACGAATTACCTGCTGTATTTTATGCCTTATAGTATATTCTTGTTCCGGCAGGCGATTTTCTTTATGAAATATCTTAACTTTTTGTTTTTTATTTTTGCTTAAAATATTGTATTATTTTTCATAAGTATAGCAGGATTTATATAGCTTCATCTAGAATTATAAAAATATATTTTATTTTGAGATTTACAATTTGAGGCAGACGTGTTATACTTAAATCAATCCTTATACCATACCAAGGATTATCGGGTTACTATGATAAGGTAACACACCGAAAAGCTCTAACGCCCTGCCATCCGGCAGGGCGTTATCTTTTTACACGCCCAAATAAGAAAGGATGTTGAGAATGAAATATGCAATAGGCCTTGATATCGGAATTGCATCTGTCGGCTATGCCGTTTTAGCATTAGATCACGAAGAAAACCCGTGGGGAATTATCCGCCTTGGTTCGCGTATCTTTGATGTAGCAGAAAATCCCAAGGACGGTGCCTCCTTAGCCTTGCCACGTCGTGAAGCCCGCAGCGTCCGCAGACGCCTGCGCAGACATCATCATCGTTTGGAGCGTATAAAAAATCTTTTGATTAACACCGAGCTTATAACAAAAGATGAGCTTTTGCATTTATATGATGGTAATCTTTCTGATGTATACGAATTACGTGTAAAGGCCCTTGATTATTCTGTAACTAATGCAGAGCTTACACGAATTTTATTACATCTCGCACAAAGACGTGGTTTTAAATCCAACAGAAAATCTGATGCCAACGACAAGGAAGCAGGCCAGCTTTTGGAAGCAGTTTCCGCAAACGCAAAACGCATGCAGGAAAACCATTATCGTACTGTAGGCGAAATGTTTTATAAAGATGATTTGTTCTCAAAATACAAACGCAATAAAGGCGGCACCTACCTTACTACAGTTCATAGAGATATGATTGCTGCCGAAGCCAGAACTATTCTTGAAAAGCAATTTGCTCTAGGCAACAATATCTGTACTCAAGATTTTATAGACAAATATTTATCTATTCTCTTAAGCCAAAGGCAATTTGATGAAGGTCCCGGCGAACCAAGTCCCTATGCAGGCAACCAGATAGCCAATATGATCGGCAAATGTACCTTTGAACCGAATGAATATAGAGCAGCCAAAGCAAGCTATTCTTTTGAACGCTTCAACTTGCTGCAAAAAGTTAATCATTTACGCCTATTACTTGAGGGAAAATCCATTGCTCTTGATAACGAACAGCGCAAAAAAATAATAGCATTAGCGCACGACAAGGCAGATTTAAGATATTCTCATATCCGCAAAGCTTTAGGCTTAGATGAAAAGGTATTGTTCAATACCATAACATACAATGATGATGTAAGCGTAATAGAAAAGAAAACAAAATTTAATTTTCTCCAAGCCTATCATCAAATCAAAAAAGTCTTGGCAGAAGATATGCAGAAACTTACAACAGAACAACTAGACAATATAGGTCAGATACTTTCTACATATAAAAGCGACAACAAACGTACAGAAGAACTTTCTGCACTAGGCTTAGAAAAAAAAATTATTGATGCATTACTTGGCATTAACGGCTTATCAAAATTTGCCCATCTTTCTCTCAAAGCCTTACGCAAAATAAATCCTTATCTTGAAGAAGGTAAAATTTACAACGAAGCATGTGCTGCTGCCGGTTATGATTTTAAAGCTCATGCCAACACACAAAAAACAGAGCTTTTACCTGCATACAAGGAAGAGATGGACGATATAACCAGTCCTGTAGCAAGACGAGCTATTGCTCAAAGCATTAAGGTCATTAATGCTATTATCAGAGAGCAAAAAGGTTCTCCGCTTTATGTTAATATCGAATTAGCACGCGAAATGGCAAAAGGATTTGATGAACGTACTCAAATTGACAAAGCAAATAAAGAAAACCAAGCTAAAAACGAGCGTATTATGGAACGTATTCGCACAGAATTCCATAAAGCAAATCCAACCGGTATGGATTTAATTAAGCTAAAGCTTTGGGAAGAACAGGATGGCAGAAGCCCCTATAGCCAGAAAGCAATAAGTATAAACCGTCTTTTTGAGCCCGGTTATGTAGATATTGACCACATCGTTCCCTACAGCATAAGCTTTGATGACAGTTTTAAAAATAAGGTTCTCGTTTTTTCTGATGAAAACCGTGACAAAGGCAACAGACTTCCTATTGCTTATCTCCAAAGTAAATTTGGCGCAAAAGCAGCTGAGAATTTTATGATTTGGGTGCAAAGCAATATAAAAGATTATAAAAAACGTCAGAAGCTGTTGAAACGTGAAATTACGGAAGAGGATATTAATAAATTTAAAGAACGTAATCTGCAAGATACCAAAACTATCTCTCGTTTTCTTTATAATTACATTAATGATTATCTGCTGTTCGCTCCTTCAGATACAGGCAAGAAAAAACGAGTTACAGCCGTCAACGGTACTATTACCGCTTATCTGCGAAAAAGATGGGGCATAAATAAAATCAGAGCCAACGGTGATAAACACCATGCTGTAGATGCGGTTGTAATTGCCTGCACTACCGACAAGATGATTAAAGATCTTTCTTCTTTTTCCAGATACCATGAATTGGAGTACACGCACACAGACACAGAAAGCTTTTTGGTTAATTCTTTAACCGGCGAAATTTTAAAACGTTTCCCCTACCCATGGGAAGATTTTCGCCCCGAACTAATGGCGCGTTTATCTGATAATCCAGCTGATGCTTTACGCAAGCTTAATTTGATTTTCTATCATGGAATCGATTTAAGTACCATTAAGCCGATTTTCGTATCACGCATGCCACGTCATAAGGTTACCGGTGCTGCGCACAAGGCAACCATCAAAAGCGCACGCTGCCTAGATAATGGTATTGTAATCTGCAAAACAAGCCTGCAAAATCTGAAGCTTGATAAAGAAGGGGAAATAGCAAACTATTACGCACCTGAAAGCGACACCATTCTGTACAATGCTTTAAAGGAACGCTTACGCTCCTATGATAACAAGCCGGCAAAGGCCTTTGCCGAACCGTTTTACAAGCCAAAAGCTGACGGCACACCGGGTCCTTTGGTAAAAAAGGTCAAGGTATACGAAAAGTCAACCTTAAATGTTGCTGTCCAACAGAATACTGCTGTTGCCGATAACGACAGTATGGTACGTGTAGATGTGTTCCATGTCAAGGGTAACGGTTATTACCTTGTTCCTATTTACATAGCAGATACTCTGAAAAAAGAGCTGCCAAACAAAGCTATTGTAGCTTACAAGCCTTATGCTGATTGGCCTGTAATGGATGACAGCAACTTTATTTTCTCGCTGTATCCTAATGATTTAATAAAATTTGAACACAAAAACAGCGTTAAGTTTGCCAAAGTAAATAAAGAAAGCACATTAAATGATTTTTATAGCACCAAATCAGAAATTGTATATTTTAAGGGATGCAACATTAATACTGGTGCTATTACTATAATAAATCACGAAAACACCTATGTTGTATCTAGTCTTGGAGTAAAAACATTACCTTCTCTTGAAAAATATCAAGCTGATGTCCTCGGTAACTATACCAAAGTAAAAAAAGAAGTACGCAAGCCCTTTCGTTAAGAGGTGATAAAAAATGGCTTATCGTAATCTGATGATTGCCAGCAATGCGCAATTAAAAATAAAAAACGAGCAGCTTCTGATCAAAACAGATACTACTCACAGCGTTCCTATTGAGGATATTAATTCCGTACTCGTCGAAAATCATCAGAGCACGATAACCATTGCCACCTTAGCCAAATTAGTGCAAGACGGCGTAACAATTTTTGTTTGCGACGAAAAGCATACTCCTTGCGCTATTATGATGCCTTTTGCGCAAAATGCCAGACAATACGGTGTTGTTAAATTGCAGGAAAGCCTATCTCTGCCTCTACAAAAACAGCTCTGGCAACAGATTGTGAAGTACAAAATAAACAATCAGGCCATTTGTCTGGAATTCAATAAGCAGAACAATGCCGCACAGCAGCTTCGTTCATTGGCCAAAAAGGTAACTAGCGGAGATAGCAATAACACAGAAGCCGTTGCTGCCGCTGTTTATTTCAAAGCTCTATTTGGCCCAGACTTTATCAGAAGCAATGACGATGACCTGCGTAACGCGGCCTTAAATTACGGATATGCTATTATACGCGGACATATTGCGCGATTGATTGCCAGCTATGGCTTTTTGCCCATGAAAGGCATTCATCACAAAAGCGAATTAAACGCATATAATTTGGCAGATGATTTCATAGAACCATTCCGTCCGGTAGTTGACCTGTTTGTAGCAAAAGAAGCACAAGCCTTTGAAGCATTAACACCACAGCTTAAGCAAAAGCTCTATAATCTTTTGAACATGGATATCAAAATAGCACAGCAAAATCATTCTGTGGCATATGCAGCTGAAAAAATGATTCAAAGCTTCAGCCGCTGTTGCCAAAAAACATCAAAGGAACTGCTGCTTCCTACCTTAGTAGCCTTGAGGCAGCACACATATGAATAAATTTATGAGAATGCTGGTATTTTTTGATATCCCTGTAAAAACTAAAAGAGAAAGACGCATTGCTACAGCGTTTCGTAATTTTTTGCTAAAGGACGGCTACCATATGGTACAATATTCGGTTTATGCTCGTGTCTGCAACGGCATGGATACAGTACAAAAACATCGCAGCAGATTAAATACAGCTTTACCGGAAAACGGCTCTGTCCGTTTATTAGTCATAACAGAAAAGCAATATGAAACTATTGAAATATTGGTTGGCAACTATCACGAAGATGATACACCATTTGTCTGCGAGCAAATTTCAATTTTCTAAAAAACTAATTTTACTGCTCATTTAATGCTAGTTACATTATTTTTTCTCATACCAAAAAGCCCTTAAAGCCAAGCTTTAAGGGCTTTTTGCAGTGGTCTATTATACCATACCAAGAACCACCGGGGAACTACAACTGCACGCAAAGCATACTCAGGATTGCCTTTATTATACCATACCAAGAACCACCGGGGAACTACAACAATTCTCTTCGTCAAGCGTTTATGCTCCAAATTATACCATACCAAGAACCACCGGGGAACTACAACCTCCATACATGCACGGATATATGCACCTTTATTATACCATACCAAGAACCACCGGGGAACTACAACTGCAAAACCGTATGGTGAAATCGTCTATGAATTATACCATACCAAGAACCACCGGGGAACTACAACAAAATAGACGCTGGCAAATACGGCGATAAAATTATACCATACCAAGAACCACCGGGGAACTACAACGGATACCCACGGACTATAAAGGGAGTTGAGATTATACCATACCAAGAACCACCGGGGAACTACAACATCGTCATACGGCTGCTTAGCTATCTCGCCATTATACCATACCAAGAACCACCGGGGAACTACAACCTGACGCAATACTTTTACGAGGTCGACGAGATTATACCATACCAAGAACCACCGGGGAACTACAACAAAGGGCGGATTCATCAATTCGCCCTTACGATTATACCATACCAAGAACCACCGGGGAACTACAACCCGCCAAGCGAGTTATAGAAAACGTCGGTAATTATACCATACCAAGAACCACCGGGGAACTACAACCTTGCTTAAAGCGTAGTCAATTCCGTAATGATTATACCATACCAAGAACCACCGGGGAACTACAACGGGCTTGCGCTCATCAGTGCCGCTGATTTTATTATACCATACCAAGAAACCTCTACGTACAAAAAGAACTTCTTTTAAACAAACTTAACGTTGCTTGACATTCCCCTGTATTTCAAATACACTTAAACTAAGTTCTTCAAAACCGCAAGTAAGCCTATGCATCAAGCTCATTTACCTGCGGACAATTAAATAAGCAGTATATCCTGCAGATGCATCTTTTCTGCAGAAGCTTAAGCAAGGCCATTTATTTTTATCTGGTACATTCTAAGAGTAGTACAAACTGACGATTTTTTATCGTCAGGGTACTACTCTTTTTTGTTTTCAGGCGCTTTGCAACTGCTTATGTATTTTTTTATTCACTTGTGTTAAAATGAAAGGAGAAAAACCATGCAAGACCTAGCAACAAAATT
>ENA-OQLC01000878-OQLC01000878.1-human-gut-metagenome-genome-assembly--contig:-NODE-878-length-16419-cov-3.536838_pt1 | contig 16419 bp, 7 predicted proteins | sample MGYA00242653_ERZ504807 | MGnify/ENA primary metagenome ERZ504807 (study PRJEB26092, sample SAMD00036381) | human gut metagenome | host: Homo sapiens | study: EMG produced TPA metagenomics assembly of... | reverse complement strand
CATCACTCCGAATCCCGACCCACCAATGGTAGCTGTCTCGGCACCACCGTTACTCCGTTCATGCGCCAATCCGGATTCAGGATGGGCAAAATCCCAAAAGTAACGGAAAGTTTGCTTCTGAACGAGGGTCATAAGTTCGTCGTCAGAAAGCCGCTTCTGCTTTTTCTGTCCCGAAATCAAATTAAAAGGGTATAGCAAAAGTATCAAATATATTAATATTCTCATCATAATCATTCTTTTAGTTTAAGCACGGACTCTGAAAGCCAAGCTTCTTCAGTCCTTGTTGGATTTCCGGTATAGACATAAATAAATTCCAAAGGAGACCTGTTCTATAATTCTCTATCATACAGATTATCGGCCCTTGGTCAATGGCTATGTACTGAGTATCGTACCAATCTGCCGTCAAATTAAAGGCATCTATAAAACCATAATCTTTCCAAAGTTTGTCTCCCATCTTATAATAGAAGAAATGCAGCGCTTCCATTGACTCCTCCGGAGTATAAGGAAATGCAGACAAAGCAGCTGTTGGAGCAATGACCCCTTTATCATTAGTAGGTGAATGAGCTGAATATCCCGTATCGCCGTCACTTGCCGTCAACCCCCAACAAGAAGCGCTATAACCCGTATATCCTTTAGGATTTTCCTTACAATAATTGTAATTAATCAACGTATGATTGCGATTTTGCATCCAGTAATCGGCATATTGGTCTTCCAGTCCTTGTGGGTTAATGCCTAGAAAAGAATATTGAGATAAGAACAGCGGTCCCCCTTTATCCGAACCTAAAGGAAGAGTGATGCCATAATAAGATTTTCCATTCCTGATTCCTCCATTTTTAGCCCAGCCCGCTTCATATACAACTTTATCGATAGCATGTGTTGGAGACGAAGCAGCAAGTATATAAGTAATCAGACACTCATTCCATCCTCTTATTGCCAGGTTCTTCTCAAAACCGTAATCGGGACTCCAATGCCAATATAGTACATCTTCACCATTTTTCCGGAACCAAGTCCAGTCAATAGCTTCCCAAAGACGGGTTATGTCGGCACGCAACCTGCTTTCTACTTCCGTATTTTCCTTGAAATAGGCTCGAGCGGCAAGCAAACCTTGAAATAACAAGGATGTCTCAACCAAATCGGCACCGTTGTCTTTCTCACTGAAAGGTTTGGTTGCTCCCGTTGCGCCATTTATCCAATGTGCATAAGCACCATGATAAGCCGTACATTCCTTATCAAGAAAAGTAACTATCTTCTGCACTCGTTCAACAGCTTGCTGACGGGTAATAAAGCCCCGTTCAGCAGCTACCAGCATGGCCATCACGCCAAAGCCGGTACCACCGGTAGTAACGACATCGCCCGAAGTAGTACGTTCGCGCGCCATTCCGGAATATTCATGCCCAAAGTCCCAGAAGTACTTAAAGGTCTGCTTCTGTACCAATGTCAACAAGTCCTCATCAGGGATACGCTCAAACTTGTCTGTATCATCCATTCCAGTCTTAATCATACAAACCTTGCCATTGGAAAGCAGTGTCCCGGAAGTGGATTTCACCCCCGGATTGACAATCAATTTATACGATGACAAGACTTTAAAGCCTCCCTTAGGAGTCACCGATACTTTTTTCTCTTGCAGGAACTCATAATCGCAGCTTACAGGAAGCTCCTCATGTTTCAAAGCAATATTGTTACGGGCTGAAGCCTCATCTACAGCATCCGAGAACTCCAAAACAATGGCTACATTGGGAGCAACATTCTCAAATGTCTGTTGGTTTTGTTGGTCACCCACAATGATATTCTTCAACTCGAAAGGCTGATTCACTTCAGGTTGATTATCACCACTGCACGCAACCAACAAAAGACATACTATGAAATATAATACTTTCATCCTATCATCAGATTAAAGTGTAGCTTCATTCTTTTCCAGAGTAAATACTCTGGATTTCGGTTGCCGTCAACACCTTGTCATATAGGCGGAACTGATCAAGCTGACCGGGAAAGTTCTTTGCCCAGGTTTGTGCTCCTGCACCCGAAGTAAGACTCGGAGTAGTGCTGAACTGAAATGCACCGACAGCCAAAGAAGCGCCTACATTATTAAACTTCAATTTCCCACAATCAGGCAATTCTTTGGTAAAGACACCCTCACCATTACGATAAACAGTAATGGTAGAAGTATTACCATCATACACAAAAGCCAGATGCACCCATTCGCTACCAAAAATATCATCTATTTTTGCCTCAACCCATCTTTCATCATTCTCTTTTGCTGTCTGATTGAAGATATGAACCTTGAAAAATGCCTGAGTCTCGCTATTATTATTCTCCAAGAAGATGTCGAAGTTGCCCCAGAATTTAATAGAGTTAGGGATAGAGAACAAACCTTGCGCAGAAGTATTCTTAGTGGTTCTCATCCAGAAAGCTACAGTCAAATCACCGATAGTGGGCATGTTATTTTCCAATATAGAAGGAGTCTTGGCCAAAATGTAAGCATTCTCAGCACCTTGATAGGCCATGCCAGCGATTCCGTCTTCCGCAAACTTGGCATTACCGTTATCTGCTACCAAAAATCCCCATTCACCTTTATCCCGAATGTCCTCTTCATCAAAAGGAAGATACATCTTCAAAGGGGTAGTAGGTACTTCACCTGTACTCTCAGGGTAGTCGAAAGCAGGATGATCCATATCCTGAAAACAAGACTGCATACACAATGCAAACAGGCAAGAAGCCACAGATACTATATATTTTTTCATAAGTAGTTAGTACATTTATAGATTAATAATTGGGATTTTGAACCAATACACCATTCGACTTGTCAATTTCGTCTTGCGGAATGGGCAACAAAGCATGTCTGTCTTGATAACCGGTCTTGCCTGCCGCATGAAGTACCTCTTTAGCAATACCCCAACGAACCAAGTCGTAGAAACGGTCGAACTCCATACCTAACTCAACACGTCTTTCATGACGAATGGCCTCACGCAGTTCATTCTGGTTGTTGGTCGTCACTTCCGGTAGAATTCCGATATTATTGCCACGAGCACGAGCGCGCACCATCTCCAAATAGTTACGGGCAGAAGATAAATCACCCAATTCACAAGCAGCTTCGGAAGCCATTAATACCACATCAGCATAACGTATCAGACGAATATTTACCCAATATCCTCCCTTTGTGAATTTCAAACGCATCGCCGGGTCCGTATATGCCTTCTTGTTAAAGTATTTAGCTATAACATCAGCATTCGAAATAGGTTTCTCACCATAAGGCTTGTTAGCAGGTATGGACTCTGGATCGTCCTTGCCGTTGCGTATAAAATAAAGCAAAGTTTCGTCTTTTCTCGGATCTCCCTCTTCAAAAGCATCTGCCAATTCTTGAGTAGCGGTGTGTTGCCCCCAACCGAGATTCCACTCGCCTGCGCCACGTACACCCTGAACGGAAGCAAACTGGCTTCCTATGTCATTAGAACCTGGTTGTGATTCTGTTGCCGTACATTGCAATTCAAAAACAGATTCACTACAGTTTTCACCTTTTTCTCGGAATATGTCTTCATAAGGTGTTTTCAGATTATATAAACCGGAGTTAATCACTTCTTCAGCGGCAGCCTTCATATTCCCCCAGTCATTACGCATCATGTATGTGCGTGCATGAAGAGAACGAGCAGCTCCCCAAGTGAGACGACCTACATAAAGTTGCTCCCACGTTCTGGGCAGACTGTTTTCGGCTTCCGTAAGGTCAGAATCTATTAATTCATATATCTTTGCCACAGAAGACTTTGGAACATTTGCCTCAGCTGCATCATAAACTTTAAAGTCAATCAAAGGCACTTCACCAAAAGCGCGTACAAGGTTGAAATAACAGAAAGCACGTACAAACAAAGCTTCCCCCTTATTGACGAGGTCACCTTCTGTCAATGACGGATTTTGGCTCATCTCATCAAGCAAATCATTTACCTTATGTATCAATGAATAGTTATCATTCCAATAACTCTTAATCATCCCATTACTTGCCAAATATTCAAAGTCATCGAACATCTTGCCGGTAGCAGCTCCATCGGACAATGTACTTCCTTTCTCTGCGTCCTCAGAACGCATACCGTGGATTGCCAATGCAGTATTGCCGCTTGTCAAATGAAAACCGCGCAACTTGGCATACATATTAAAAACCTGTGTTTCATAAGTACCACCAGTCAAATCATCCTCTGTCTGTTGTCCAAGCGGTTTTCTATCAAACATATCCTCACACGAAGTTAGTGCAAAGCTTACTGCTAAAAATGCTATATAATAAAATATCTTCTTCATAGTCTGTCTCTATATAATTTTAGAAAGTCAAATTAAAACCAATCGTATAAACTGTAGGCATAGGATAGCCTCCACCATCAATACCAAACGAAATAGCACTTCCGCCCACTTCCGGAGTATATCCTCCATTACGGCTCCAGGTCTTGGGATTCTGCACATTGGTATAAAGACGCAGTGACTGTACCTTGATACGATTCAACAGTCGTTTGTCAAAGTTATACCCCAATTCGATATTACGGATTCTGAAGAAACTGCCATCTTCGATGAAATACGTGGAAGCCTCCTGATTTATTTTGTGTGAAGGGTCGAGCAAGGGCTCCCAATTGGAAGTGCCCTCTCCATGCCAACGATTCAATTGCTCTGTGCGATAATTCAGTTGTGCATAGCTACTGCTTCCCCAATTACGGTAAATTTCATTTCCATAAACACCCATCATGTCAACAGTCAGGTCCAGATTCTTCCATCCCAAATTAACATTAAAACCGTAAGTAAAATCAGGAGTTGGATTACCTATCATTGTACGGTCATTATCAGTAATTTTGCCATTACCGTCAACATCAGCAAATTTCAAGTCACCCGGTGTTACCGAGCCAACCGAGTTAATCGGAGAGAAACGGATGTCGTCTTCGTTCTGATATACACCCTCAACCTTGTAACCATAGAAATAGCCAATCGGATAACCTTCGGAAACACGTGAGGGACCACTGATAATATTATAGTCTTTGTTTACCAGTGAAAGCACCTTGTTATCAATAGTGCTCAAATTAGCACCTAATCCATATCTCCAATCTTCCCCAATCTTGTCGTTCCAAGAAGCACTAAGTTCAAAACCGCGATTGCGAATCTCACCCACATTCTGTAATCCGGGAACAGTACCTGCAATACCCGGAATGGAAGTCAACATATCTTTTGTTGTTTTGTTATAATAAACCGGAGAAAGCTGCAAACGATCATTGAACATATGCATGTCAAAACCTACTTCCCATGAATAATTACGTTCCCATCCCAAAATAGGTGAAATCAGTTTGTTGGGGCCTTTACCCGCAATGATATTGTCACCGAACACAGCTGAACCCGAACTAACAATGGTGGCATATGCCGGATAACTGGAACCAGTATTCTGGCTACCCAACACACCCCAAGAGCCTTTCAACTTCAAGAAGTTAATTACATTCTGGTTCTGCATAAACTTCTCTTCGGTCATTACCCAACCGGCACCGAAAGAGTAAAAGTTGTCCCAAGTATTACCTGTCTTATAGAAAACAGATGAACCGTCCCTACGGAAAGAAGCATTAAGTAAATAACGATTCTTGTAGTTATACAATGCTCTGAACAAATAAGACATGGTAAATCTGTCACTCTGAGAACCGCCATTAGTTGCCGTAGATACATCGTCGATGGTAGAGAGCCACCATCTGTCCGGGTCGTCGCCCACCAAAATGCCGTAGCCCGCAAGCTGGCTGCGTCCACCACTCAAACTGGAAGACTCATTGTAATTGGTTGTAAGACCGGCAGTCAATGTCAATCCATGATTGCCAAACTGTCCGAGATAAGTCAACACATAGTCAGACTGTGCAGCAAGAGAGGTAGACTTGCTTTGGTTCACACTTTCTCTTTCAGTCAACCGTTCTTTCCCCCCCTCCACATCGGGATTATAAACATAAATCAGCGGAGAATATGAACGTCCCTGACTGGAAGCATAGTCCATAGAGAAAGTTGCTTTGAACGTAAGGTTCTTCAGAATATCTATCTCTCCGAACACATTACCTGCCACGCGATAGTTTTCAGACTTGTTGTGAGCACCGCGCAGCTCTGTTTCAATAAGAGGATTCCACACTTGTGCACGCTGGAAGTCGGGCAGCGTATGTATCAGTCCCGATTCAAGGTCATGAGTAGGAGCAATAGGAGCAGCCTTCAAAGCACCATCCACACCCTTTGCATCAGGATACTTGGCACGAACTCCATTAAGCTGGAAACCAAAACGCAGGAAATCGGTTACGCTATATTCACTGTTCAAGTTTACGGTAAACTTATTGAGCTTTTCCGTTTTAATGGAACCTTCTTCCATGACGTAACCCAAACCCAAATAAAACTTACTCTTATCCGTTGCACCCGTAATGCTCACATTGTTATTGGTCAGAAAACCTGTCTGGAATATCTCATTCTGCCAATCAGTATTACCAGTCCATTGAGTATAATCATAAGGGTCGCTTCCTTGAGATATCAACTGCTCGTTGTACAGCATCTTAAACTCTTCGGCATTCGTCACACCTACACGGTCATAAATAACCTTCCAACCCACTGAAGAGTTGATGTTGACCATCGTCTTCCCTATTTTTGCCCTTTTAGTAGTAATGATGATTACACCATTGGCACCACGCACACCGAAAATAGCCAAAGAAGAAGGGTCTTTCAAGATTTCCATAGATTCAATATCCGCAGTGTTCAGATAATTGATATTGTCCGTGAACAGTCCATCTACCACATAAAGGGGTTTGAAACCGTTAATGGAGTTCGTACCGCGAACACGGATTTCAGGGTCTTGTCCTGCACGACCCGTATTCACCACCTGTACACCGGCAACCTTACCCTGTATGGATGCCAGTGGATTGGTAGAAGGCTTAGAGGCAATCTCGTCCGCTTTCACAGTAACGATAGAACCGGTCAAGTCGCGTTTCTTGGCACTACCATAACCAACTACAACCACCTCATCAATGAGCTGGCTGTCCTCTTCCATCTTCACATTGATAGTTGAACGCCCATTTACGGCAATCTCCTGCTCACGCATACCTATATAACTAAAAATCAAGGTAGCATTAGATGCCACATCAACAATCTGATATTTACCATTTATATCAGTAATACTACCTTTACTCTCCTGCCCTTTTACACGAACAGAAGCACCGATAACAGTTTCGCCTGTCTTGTCCGTAACGACACCCGAAATCGTAATTTTGTTCTGTGCCATCGAAGTAATGGCAAACAATAACATCACACATGTAATTAGTAGATTTTTCTTCATTTTGTATTGATTTAAAATTCTTTTGCAAACATACCGGAGAAGTTGATATATGTCAAAAAACAAGCTACCACAAGAGTACCACAGTTCACCGGAGGGGTACATCATTACTACTACTGTATAACATAAACGACAGATTATAAGGAATATAAAAGTACAATAAATATTTAGGTACTATTCATATATATAGAGCAAGAAGATAGAAAAGCAAAGGGGGCTTTTATCCTATTCTGAAGTTTTTTATCCCATATTCAAGAACGTCATACCTTTCACTGCCTCAAAGCCGACCATAAGATTTCCATAACCGATTGCCATTATACGATAGATTATATACCAAGCAAATACTGCAAAACGTTTGCAGTGAAGATGTAGACAATATGCAGCAACAATGCCATCTCAACGCAGTGGCTCGAATGCTGCATATTGCCGTCTTGAGAATCAGTTAGAGTAACTTGAACGCTGCTTTCTTTACGTCCTGGCTATTTCTGCCAATCATCACCTCAAAGTCACCGGACTCGCATACAAAATCAAGATTGTAGTTGTAGAACTTCAGCAATTCGGGAGTAATCTTGAAAGATACTTTTTTAGATTCACCGGCTTTCAGGAAAATCTTCTCAAAGCCTTTCAACTCTTTCACCGGACGGGTTACACTTCCCACAAGGTCACGAATATAAAGTTGAACCACTTCTGCACCGTCTCTCTTGCCGGTATTGGTCACAGTCACGGTAGCAGTCAGTTCGCCCTTATCCGTCATGCTAGTCTTGTCCAAAGACACGTCGCTATAAGAGAATGTGGTATAGCTCAAGCCGAAACCAAAAGGATAAAGCGGTTCATTGTCTATGTCTATATAGTTGCTGCGGAATTTCTGGAACCATGCACCGTCGGCAAGAGGGCGGCCCGTGTTCTTGTGGTTGTAGAACAAAGGAATCTGTCCCACGCTCTTCGGGAAAGTCGTAGTCAGCTTCCCACTCGGATTCACATCACCAAACAGTACATCACCGATGGCAAAACCTGCCTCACTGCCCGCAAACCATACATTCAGAATGGCCGGCACGTTTGCCTGCTCCCAGTTCAGTACCAGTGGACGACCGGTAAACAGTACCAGTACCACTGGTTTTCCTGTTTTCAATAATTCTTGTAACAGCATGCGTTGGGTGTCGGTCATTTCAAGATTCGTGCGGCAACTGCTCTCTCCACTCATTTCCGAAGACTCACCGAGCGCAGCCACAATAACATCCGATTTGGCAGCCACGGCAAGAGCCTCGTCCAGCAACTCCTTGTCCGAACGATTGTCACGGTGTAAAGAACGTCCGAACATAGTGGCACGTTTCTCATATTCGGCATCACTCATCAAATTACAGCCTTTCGCAGTCAATATTTCGGCTTTATCGCCTGCTACCGCCTTCAAACCTTCAGCCAAAGAAGTTGCATTCTTCAATACAGCAGCCACACTCCAAGTACCCGGCATATTACTGCGGCTGTCTGCCAACGGACCTACCACAGCAATAGTGCCTTTTTTGGCCAGCGGAAGCACATTACCCTCGTTCTTCAACAACACCAAGCTCTCCGAAGCAATCTTACGCGCAACAGCACGATGCTCTTTGGTAAAGATTTGCTTCTTGGCACGCTTCACATCACAGTATTTATAAGGATTATCGAACAAGCCCAACTTGTACTTAGCTTCCAAAATACGGCGACAAGCCGCATTAATTGCTTCTTCTGTCACTTTTCCTTCTGTCAATGACTTCTTGAGCGTACCTACAAATGCATCGCTCACCATATCCATATCCACACCTGCATTCAGTGCCAAGGCGGCAACAGTCTGCGTATCGCCCATACCGTGGTCGGTCATCTCAGCAATTCCAGTATAGTCTGTCACCACAAAGCCGTCAAATCCCCACTGCTTACGCAGTATATCCGTCATCAACCACTTGTTTCCAGTGGCAGGAATGCCATCGACCTCATTGAAAGAGGCCATCGCACTGCCCACACCGGCATCAACCGCCGCCTGATAGGGCAACATGTATTCATTGAACATGCGCTGATGACTCATATCTACTGTATTATAGTCACGTCCTGCCTCACCGGCACCATACAAGGCAAAATGCTTTACACAAGCCATGATTTCATCATTACGGCTCATATCCTTTCCCTGATAACCACGTACCATGGCCTGCGCAATGGCTGCTCCCAGAAACGGGTCTTCACCGTTGCCCTCGGACACACGCCCCCAACGGGCATCACGGCAAATATCCACCATCGGACTGAATGTCCAGCAAATACCGTCGGCGCTGGACTCAATGGCTGCAATACGTGCCGATTCTTCAACCGCCTTCATATCCCATGTACACGACAATCCCAAAGGAATGGGAAACACCGTTTCATATCCATGAATAACATCCATACCAAATAAGAGAGGAATACCCAAACGACTTTCTTCAACCGCCTGCTTCTGTACATCGCGGATACGTTCCACGCCTTTCAGATTGAAAAGCCCGCCCACTTCACCGGCACGAATACGTTTGGCCACATTACTACTTTTAGCCTGACCGGTCGTAATCTCACCGGTAACCGGCAGATTCAACTGACCTATTTTCTCTTCCAGGGTCATCTTCTTCATTAAATCGTCGATGAAACGATTCATATCGACCGGAGATTTCTGCGCATACGCACTAACGGCAGTAAACACCAACAAGACTAAAAATGATTGTAACTTGAAAAGTAAATGCTTCATGTCTTTCATGCTTTTAATTTATAGAAATATTATTTTGCTGCAAATAAAAGAAAAGCATGCGACAACCTCCACATCTCGCACTACAACAAAAGTACACCCATCACTAAGAAACAAAAGAGGAAGTACAATATTAATACTTCCCCCATTAATATTCCACTGTAAAACAGTTATTTAAAATTTATAAGGAAATCAGTCAGACTTTCTTCCGGAAGCAGATTGAATTTCTTGCGCAACCGGTATCTTGCAGCATCAACCCCACGCGTGGAAATGTTGAGCAACTTCGCTATCTCCTTTGTCGGCATATTCAAGCGAAGCAATGCACAAAAGCGCAAATCTCCTGAAGTCAAATCTGTATATTGAAGTTTCAGATTCCGGAAGAAATTTTCATGTATACGGTCAAAATTAGCTTGAAACATTATCCAGCTCTCTTCATCAGACACTATATTATTGTTAACCAAAGCGAGAAGCTTATCCAAATTCTTACGACTATGCTGTCCGGACAACTTTTGCTTCTGTATCTCCTCTTTCAATGAATTCAAAAACTCCTGATGAGCGATATTCATCATTACCACGCTGGACAATTCTTTGCTTTTAAAACGCAAATCGGCCTCAAGCTGTTCCTTTTCCAACTCGATAATCTTCTTCTCTTGCCGTTCAAGCTCTGCCTGATGGGCTACACGTTGCTGCTCAATCACACGATCCTTCTTTTTCTTCACAAAACGATAAACAATATATTGCAGCAAGGCCAGCAGGCACAACCCTATCAGAATGTAGCTTCCCACAGCCCAATAAGACAAATACCACGGAGACAAAATCTCAAAGGGAAACTCTACCGATGCCAAAACTCTACCAGTATCATATATCTCCGCCCGAAAAACATAACTTCCATAAGGAAGACGGGCATACTTTTTCTGCAAATTGCGTCCATCGGGTATCCACTGATCAGAATACCCTTCCAACCGGTATCTTACTTTATAAGTATAATCGTTATAAACCGGATAGCACAATGTAAAACTCACTGTATTAAACTCATGTTCGACCTTGACTCCCGACTGCACGACCAATGTTTTCCGTTTATCACTGAATTCCTCAGTAACCTGCATCTCTGAAATCCATAAAGAACGCCTAGTCTGAGATTTATATAACGAGGAACTATCTGTTTCAATACGGGCAATAGCATTATTCAAGCAAAGATAGGAATGATTATTTCTCTTGTCATAAACCACGCTTCCTCGTTCTTCCACAGCCAGACCGTCAAACAAAGAATATGGAATCCGAAGTTCGATATTGAAAGTATTTATCGCACACTTCACCAAATACACAGTCCTGTCGCCCACAAACCAATAGTAATCTCCGTTCGCATGACTCACAGTCTTGATTCCCTTCAATTCCATCAATTGTTCATTCATTGTTTCATAGGGAACAATCGAATCAGTCATATCTTCGTAAGTATAGAAATATTCCCCATTAGAAAAAACTACCCGACCATTGATTTTGAACAAAGTAAAACTCCCACCTTTCACTTCTCCCAAACTCTCATACTTCCGCACATCCTTTACCTGCTTCATATCCGAATCAATCCGAAAGCGATACAAACCATTCCTTAAATGTTTCGCCCAAATATTCCCTTGATGGTCCACTTCTATATGACGAATCATGTGACTGAACCCACGTAAGGACCGAGTAAAGCAATACTCTCCCGAAGCAGTCTCCGTATATAAATTCAGAAGCGCATAAGCTCCCTCCAACAAAAAAGATTGTTCCTTCAATTCAATTTTTTCCATACACATCCCTCCTTTTACATCAGATGCCAGCTTTGATTTCAGTCCTGATATAAGGAAAGTTCCCTTGTTGTGCCCGCAGAAAATCTGTTTTCCCCATTCATCGACGAACCACGCTTGTTCTTCCAAACCCGGAACTAATTCAGTCTTTCCATCCCTAAGCCAATAAAGTCCTTGATTAGAAGCAATATAAGCTTCATTTTCCCTTACCAAAACATCATATACCATGCCTATTTTACGAAATGGAGGTTCATAATAATAGATTAAAGAATTGTTGTGTATATAGGCAATACCTTCATCCAAAGCTGTCCATATATTGTTGTCATCATCACAATACAATCTCAAAACAGTATTGTTCTGTAGTTTATTATCCGTATTGACCTTCCAAATCAGCTTTCCCTTTTTATCCAACGCATATATGCCATCGGATATTGTGCCAACAACGTAGCAACTATCTTTGGTCATCACCGCACGATTAATGGTATGCTTCTTGAATATATCATCACATTCAGTTTCCCATTTTTCTACCCTCCCATCTCGATACAGGAAACCTCCCTGATTACGGGTAAACATTAAAACCGCATCATCATAAGGGAGCCCGGCCAGGACATCACTATCTCCAAATGCCTTTCTGGGAATAAGTTCTTTCATTTCCCTACCGGCAAAGACATAAAGTCCACCGTTTATTCTTTGAGAATAAAAAGTATTTCCAACCTGGAACAAATTCAGTGGAAGGTTCTTCATTCGAATACCTTCTACCGAATTTCCATTATAAAAAAAGAGAGAACCGAATGATTGAAATACAATTTCTCCTTGAACGCAAGCAATATCCCAGATTTCGTCATTATGAAACGCAAAATCTTTCACCTTATTTTTCAATGAATGATATTCAAGAGTGTCATAAGGAGTACGGACAAAATAACCGAATTCTTCGTAAGAGCCTACATAAATTCTTCCATCTTCACTGATATATATAGCACGCACAATTCCTTTTGTCGGTAATTCATACAGCCGCCAAGCACTTCCATCAAATTCCAACAGCCCACTGTTATTACCGAAATACATCACTCCTCTTTCGTCTTGAGCAATGGCCCAATTCTGAATACCGGCATTATAATCCGACACCGAATAGTTCCTCACTATAGGAGAAAAAGGTATGGGTGAAGCTTGCAGCAAACTACTGAAAACCAAAAACAAGAGAAACGTTATTGCAATTCTCATGAGTACTGTTTATAGGTATTTACCAGCAAAGATAAAGCTTTTTGCGTTTTCGTAAAAACAAAATCGCAGATTATCCTCTTTTATAGAAAGATAACCCGCGACAACTGATAACTCACTTTATTAATTTTCAGCCGTTTTCTGTTTTCCCAAAGGAATAGACCCCCCCAAGTAAGCATTGACATTCTTCGTATTCTTGCCAAAGAACATATAGTCTGTTCCCGCAAAGAAAGGACCCAGTTTCAGTGCCAGACCGAAGGTTTTACCGGCTCCTTGAAGTACGGAATAGCTGGCAGCTACATTGAAAGCATTCGTCGGACGGATGCAGGCAGAGAAAGTCAGCTCATTCAAAGTTTTCGGTTTGGCAAAACGACCGGTATACAAGGCACCCACTACCAGCCAATCATTCAGTAAGGCATATTCAGCGCCAAGAACCATTGTAGAAGTCAATCCACGGGTACGGCTCTTCTCAGAAGCCTCCTCTGTCTTGAGCTGCAACATGTCATAGTTAAGAATCTCGCCGCTGTTCACAATATTCATGAATTCCTGCTGCGAGGCCGGATCAAGAAGATCATAAGTCTGCTCCGCATTGGCTCGCGCTATACTGGTATTCGATTTAGACCATTTGATAAAGCCCAAATCAAGAACTGAAGCAGAAAGTGTCAATTTATCCAGTAACTTGTAAGATACTCCCAAATCAATAGCCCCACCATATCCGGCAAAACCAAAACTGCCAAAATCGATTTCATCGATATAATCACCATTCTCATTCTCGGGAAGTTCTAACAGCTTTGACGAGTTCTCCAAAGTTGCATCCACTTGAATGGAAGCTTTACTCGTCACTCCTGAAGAGCCGACAGAAGGAGTTTCCACATGAATCTGGTTGATGTTCAGCTTTAAGTTACCGATACCCAGCAGCATCTTCACTTTACCGCCCACAGCCAGCCGGTCTGTGATATTCCTTGCAAAGCCAAGGCCGACTTCCGCATAGGAATTTATCTCAAGCTTCTGTCCATTAATGGTTTCGTTAATACCCAAATAGTCAGAAATATTGTCACCAAACTCCCGGCTGCTCATGTTATTCATAAACTGGAACATGGTTTTCGGTATGGCGGCACCGATATCATTACGCATCCCCACATTGACTGACCAGAAGTTCTTTCCTTTATACCATCCGGCAGACAGAATGTCGGTACTCAAATTCACATTCAAGTTATTGGTAGCATCCAGTCGGTTCATAAAGTCATTGCTCATGAAATAGTCGCTATCATCACTGTTCTCAATAATGTCCATAATATCCCTATACCCCAGGGAACTGGAGTTGACGGTAGCATTCAACGAACCTATCACGGGAATATTCAGATAACCGCGTCCCGGCATCAAGGCCGGATTGAGCTGCATACGCTGGTTACTTCCTTCCATAAAGTAGGAAGTGCGCAGGAACTGGGCTTGTCCGGAAAGAGAGAAGCAAAGCAACAATACCACAGACAGCCATACTTTCAGAGAATTCAATTGTTTCATAACCTTGTCAATATTTTCATTATCACCTGCAAAAATATAAAACAAGTTAATACCCTACAAACAACTTAACCGAATAGTCGTGTATAAAAGGCTTATACAGAGACTATCCGGTATAAATTAAGGAGCAAATAAAAGAATCCTCTTAAGAGTGTCCTTATACTATTTCATCATAAACATGTTCATTTGCTCTCGTAGCGGTACTCAGAAAAACCGGGGCTGTCTCCTTTCTTTGTTGCAGAGACATTGACGTCACTGCCGGAGCAGTCAACATTTCCTTGTATTTTTCCGGAGCAGTGAGTATCTTTACAGCCTCTTTCAAATCATCATCATCTTTCAACTGCTGGATAATGCTTCCACGCTGGAAATAATAACGCTTGATGATTTCTACCGCAATCATGCTCTTGATGTCCTTGGAGAAATGGTCAAGGTCACGGTCCAGATTATGCGACAATTTTTTCTCCAACGCTTCAAACTCTTTCGAAGCATCAGTCAGATAGCCCTCAAATTCGGCCATCTCCTTCAGGTTCTTCAGCATCTTCTCTGTCTGCTGGTCGTATTTGAAGTCCGCCTTTTTCACCATCGCCTTGAAGTCCGCATAATCGGCATCTGTAATTTCAAACTGCTCTGCTGAAGAGATGGTAGGATGTTTCAAGCAATAGTCCGTAGCATAATTGAAAATAAGATTGTCATTGACAAGATAGAACAGAATGTTGGGCAGCTTCTCCTGCTTCACCGCAATGTCCGGAGTCACGCCTCCACCATCACGCACTTCACGTCCGGCAGCCGTATGGAACACGGTAGTAAGGCTGTCCGGAATACGTCCCACACTGCCGTCTTCATTCCGGTGCTTGTAGTCGATAGCCTGCACACAACGGCCGCTGGGAATATAATATTTGGAAGTCGTCAGCTTCATGGTACCACCGTATGGCAACGGACGGGTGGTCTGCACCAATCCCTTACCGAAAGTACGGTTACCGATAATGACCGCACGGTCAAGGTCCTGCAAAGAACCCGCAAGGATTTCTGACGAAGAAGCCGTTCCGCCATTGACCAGCACAGCCAAAGGAATTTCCAAATCCAACGGTTCACGCAATGTTTTGTAGGTATTGCTGGCTTGCTTAATCTTGCCTTTTGTCGTCACAAGTGTCTTTCCGCGAGGCAGAAAGAAGTTGGCTATCTCTATAGACTCATCCAGCAAGCCGCCCCCATTGTTCCGCAAGTCAATCACCAACGAAGTCATCCCTCGCTTCTTCAAGTCCAGAAAAGCCTGCTTGAACTCCTTGGAAGGATTTCCCGAGAAGGTGCTGAGGTTGATATAACCTATATTATTATCCAGCACCGTATAATAAGGTATGAACGGTAATTGGATGGAACGGCGCACAATGTCGAAATCCAACGGCTTCTCCGTACCGGGACGTTGCACTTTCAGCTTGAAGCTGGTACCCACTTGTCCGCGAAGCATCTCGCTGACTTCCTGGTTGTTCTTTCCGGCAAGGTCTTTCCCGTCAATCTCCATCAGAATATCTCCGGCTTTCAGACCTACATTGGCAGCAGGCATATTCTCGTATGGCTCAGATATCATGGAACGTTTCAGTTTCGGGTTCCAAGTAATCACAGAACCTATACCGCCATAGGAATTCTTCAGCATCTGCTCCAGTTCGCTTTGGTCATCTTCCGGATAATACTCCGTGTAGGGGTCCAGCGAGTAGAGCATGGCATCAATACCTTCACGGATAGTCTTGTTAGGATCAATCGTATCCACGTAAAACATATCCAACTCTTTCACAATGGAATTGAATATATCCAGATTCTTTGCTATTTGAAAACTACGGCTATCACCACTCTTAAACCCCCAAAAACAA
>ENA-OQLC01000869-OQLC01000869.1-human-gut-metagenome-genome-assembly--contig:-NODE-869-length-16586-cov-15.296263_pt1 | contig 16586 bp, 10 predicted proteins | sample MGYA00242653_ERZ504807 | MGnify/ENA primary metagenome ERZ504807 (study PRJEB26092, sample SAMD00036381) | human gut metagenome | host: Homo sapiens | study: EMG produced TPA metagenomics assembly of... | reverse complement strand
GCTGGTATCCTGGCCAAGAAGCACCTGATCTGATGAAAGGAGCATAGGATTACAATGGCTGATTTTAACGAATACAAAGGCGTATGGGTCTTCTGCGAGCAGCGCCAGGGCGCATTGATGCCCACTGATTTCGAGCTGGTGAGCGAGGCCCGCAAGCTGGCTGATGAGCTGGGCTGCGAGGTCACCGGTCTGCTGCTGGGCGACAACGTGGAAGGCATTGCCAAGGAGCTGGGCGGCTATGGTGCCGATAAGGTCATGGTCTGCGACAGCCCCCTGCTGAAGGATTACACCACCGATGCATACGCTAAGGTCGTGTGCGACATGGTCAACGAGTATAAGCCCGAAGTCCTGCTGATCGGTGCAACCAACATCGGCCGCGATCTGGGCCCCCGCTGCGCAGCTCGTCTGCACACCGGCCTGACCGCTGATGCTACCCATCTGGACATCGACACTGCAAAGTACATTGATTTCCTGAAGGAGAGCTCCACCATCGACCTGTCCAAGCAGAAGTTCGATATGGAAGACCGCAACCTGAAGATGACCCGTCCCGCATTCGGCGGCCATCTGATGGCTACCATCATCTGCCCCCGCTTCCGTCCGCAGATGTCCACCGTGCGTCCCGGTGTTATGAAGAAGGCTCCCTTCGATCAGGCCAAGGCTGATGCCTGCCAGATCGTGAAGCCCGCATTCGCTCTGGCTGCTGAGGACATCAAGACCGAGGTCCTGAGCGTTGAGAAGGCCGCTGAAAAGCTGGTCGATCTGATCGGCGCAGACGTGATCGTCTCTGTCGGCCGCGGCATCAGCAAGGATGTCAACAAGGGCATTGAGCTGGCTGAGCAGCTGGCTGCCGCTTTGGGCGGCGGCGTTGTGGGCGCTTCCCGTGCCGTCACCGATGCAGGCTGGATGACCGCTGACCATCAGGTTGGTCAGACCGGCAAGACCGTGCACCCCAAGATCTATGTTGCTCTGGGCATTTCCGGCGCTATCCAGCACACCGCTGGTATGCAGGACTCCGAGTGCATCATCGCTGTCAACAAGAATGAGGGCGCACCCATCTTCGGTGTTGCCGACTACGGCATCGTGGGCGACCTGTTCAAGGTAGTTCCCGAACTGATCAAGCAGATCGAGGCAGCAAAGGCTGCTCAGTGATCGACTGACGCGAGATCTTTTTATAGCATAGCCTGAATTGTGGGAGGGCGGCTCTTCGGAGCCGCTCTTCTTTTTTATGTAAGGAATACGGCACAGCACAGATGGCCCTGAAAAGGCTGCCTGTGCTGTTTTTTGTTGCAGAAAGTACAGCCAAAGACCGGCTGCAGCCCAGAAAAGGGCTGCGGGATGGGAGGGGAGTGGAACGGAAAAGCGCACACAAAAGTCTGTTACACTTTGAAATATGCATATAAGCGAGTAAACATACAGAAAAATGCATGAAAAGCACTGCAGAAAAGGTGTAGAAAAATAAAATGCAACACGTTAAGTGTGACGAAACAATCCTGAAAACGGTGAAGAGCAACACGGACGTAACAAATTCACGGGATCTTGGATGAATCTGTTGCACTTGTGAAACGTTTTCGGAACGGGAAATTTTGATTTTTTGCATTTTCTCTCAAAAAATCGACAGAAACCCCTTGATGATGAGATGCTATTGTGATACTTTTGTTGCACAAAAGCAACACATTTGAAACGGAAGAGTTGCAAATGTGTTGCAGTACGCATTCACATGAATGCAAAAAAGCTTTTATATACAAAAGCTTACGGAGGATGTCTTATGAAACTCGAGATGCGCACCCTGAAGAATATCGCAGCAGCAGCTATGACTTTGGCTGTGGTTTTTGGTGCTGCATCTCTCAAGCCCGTTACTGCAAACGCAGCTGAGGCTTCGGGTTCTGCCTCCATCGAAGAAGAAAATTCCTACATCAGCTTTCAGGACGAAGCTTATCAGAACGAGTTCCTGCGCCGCGTAAACAACGAGCGCGCAAAGGCTGGCCTGAAGCCCGTTCAGCTGGGCGACAGCAACCACAATAGTGCCGCTCAGGAGCGCGCTAAGGAACTGGCCTCTTCTTATTCCTACGTTCGTCCCAATGGCCAGCGCGATTTTACCATCTTCGCCGAGAATGGTATCAACGATGCGTCCGTTGGCGAAAACTACATAGCTGGCGTTTCTACCCCCGATGCAGCGGTGGATCAGTGGATGAACATTGATTTCGCACGTGAGCGCATGCTGAATGCGGATGTGACCACCATGAGTGTGGGCCACTACGAAGGCGGCGTTTACAACAACTACTGGGTGCTGATCTTCTCTTGCCCCGAAAACTCTTACACCAGCAACTACCGTCAGGAAGTTCTGAATCTGGTCAATGCCGAGCGTGCAAAGTACGGCCTGCAGCCCCTGGTCATGGGCGATGCAAAGCTCACCGCAGCTGCTCAGCAGCGCGCCGAAGAGATCGCAACCGTCAATTCTCACGTTCGTCCCAATGGTACCAAGTGGTACACTGTTCTCAGCGAGTACGGCGTGACGGATGCCGCTGCTGGCGAGAATGCCGCATGGGGCAGCGTTTCTCCTGAAGAAGTCGTGAATGCCTGGATGAACTCCGAAGGCCATCGCGCAAATATTCTGGATCCCGAAGCTCGTGCAATGGGTGTTGGCTACTACTACAACAGCTCCAGCACTTGGGGCCATCAGTGGATCCAGCTCTTTACCAAGTAATCATCGTAATCATATGCTTTCTTCAGAAAAATCGGCTGGGCCGCAGGGCTCAGCCGATTTTTTGCTGCGCTTTTTTCTGGCAGAGGACATGCGGGCAGCGGTACCGGGAGCTGGCCTTGATACAAAAACGTATGCGGCAGTGGTTGCACAACGGACGATTTATGTTATACTTGTTTTGAATAACATGCAGGAGGAACCACAGTGGAGGATTACCGCACCATCCATGGCACGGCCACAGGAGAATACGAAGAAAAGAAGAGCCGCTTCATTGCGGCGTTGTCATTTGCGGACAGCGAGGAAGCTGCCGTTGCATTTCTGGAACAGGTGCGTGCGGCCAACCGCACCGCCCGCCACAATGTGTATGCCTACCGCCTGAGGGAAGGCAACCGGGAACGCTATTCAGATGATGGTGAACCGGCCAAGACGGCGGGCACACCAGCGCTGGAGGTGCTGCAGCACAGCGGCCTGACGGATCTGATCGTGGTGGTGACCCGTTACTTTGGCGGCGTGCTGCTGGGCACCGGCGGCTTGGTGCGTGCATACACCACGGCTACGGCCCGTGCACTGGAAAATGCCGAGGTGGTCACGGTGCGCAGCGTGGTGGAGCTGCGCGTGACGGTGGATTACTCCCTTTATGAGCGTGCATCGCTGCTGATCGATGCGGCGGGAGCAAAACAGGCCGCGCCGCAGTTCACGGATCGCGTGGCCCTGTGCTGGCAGATGCCGGAACACACCGAAGGCCCGCTGCTGGAACAGCTGCGGGAGCTGACGCGCGGCAGCGCGCAGGTGACGGTATCCGACCCGTTCTACGCACCGTTCTGAACCCGGCAGCAGCAAAAATAAAAAAGCAAGCATTATTTTGCGAACCGACAGGCTTTTTCCCCCTTCGACAAAGCGGGTGTGCTACAATTGCCGCAGACGCAGCAATTGGGATCGGCTGTGCCGAAACAGAGAGGGGGAATGGCGACAAAAAGGGAGGGCGACTTTGTATGGATGTACGTCAGCGCACAGAAGAGATCGAACATATGACCTTCGCGCCGTGGGCTACCTTCAGCGACCAGAGCCGCGGCCGCATGCTGCCGGAAGAGCAGGACCCGATCCGGCCGGTGTTCCAGCGTGACCGTGACCGGGTGCTGCACTGCAAGGCGTTCCGACGGCTCAAACAAAAGACGCAGGTGTTCCTCTCGCCGGAGGGAGACCTGTACCGCACCCGACTGACCCATACGCTGGAGGTCTCGCAGATCGCGCGGACCATTGCCCGCGCCCTGCGGCTGAACGAAGATCTGACCGAAGCAATCAGCCTTGCCCATGATCTGGGCCACACGCCGTTTGGCCATGCCGGGGAGCGCGCGCTGAATGAGCTGTGCCCGGACGGCTTCAAGCACTACATGCAGAGCCTGCGTGTGGTGGACAAGCTGGAAAAGGACGGCCGGGGCCTGAACCTGACGTGGGAGGTGCGCAACGGCATCGTGACCCACACAAAGGGCACCTGGGCGGCAACGCCGGAAGGGCGCATCGTGCGCATGGCGGATCAGATCGCCTATGTGAACCATGACATTGAGGACGCGGTGCGCGCCGGTGTGCTGGACCCAGCCACCCTGCCGAAGGAATGCACCGCCGTGCTGGGCCAGACAAAATCTGCCCGCATCACCACCATGATCAACAGTATCCTTGCCAACAGCGATGGGGATGTGAAGGTGGGCGCAGAGGAAAACGAAGCCTTCCTTGCGCTGCGGGATTTCATGTACGCCACCGTGTACGTGGACAAGACCGCCAAGCGGGAAGAGCAGAAGGTGGACAAAGTGATCGGGGAACTGTACGATTACTACCTGAACCATGTGGATCGGATGTCCAACTTCTACATCCAGCTGGCTTATCAGGAGGGCAGAGAACGCGCAGTGACTGATTACATCAGCGGCATGAGCGATGAATTTGCCATCCGCACTTTTGAGGAATTGTTTGTGCCCCGGAAGTGGCATGTCCTATAAATCCGAAAGGTCGTTTGAAAGATCCATGATCCCACACGAATACATTGAAGAACTGACCCGCCGCACCGACATTGTGGAGCTGGTGGGCAGCTATGTGCAGCTCAAGCGCAAGGGACGTTTGTATGGCGGCCTGTGCCCCTTTCACAGCGAAAAAACGCCTTCATTCTACGTCTACCCGGACACCCAGAGCTTTTACTGCTTTGGCTGCGGCGCAGGCGGCGATGCCATTACCTTTACGAAAAAGATCAACAGCATCGATTACCCGGAGGCCGTTAAGCTGCTGGCAGCGCGGGCCGGTATGCCGGAGCCGCAGGAGGACGACAAAACAGGCCGGATGCGCAGCCGCATCCTCTCCATGAACAAGGAGGCGGCACGGTTTTTCCACGCCTGCCTGAACTCCACCGTGGAGGAAGCCCGGCAGGCCCGTGCCTACTGGCGGCGGCGCGGTCTGGACGACAAGACGATCGTCCGGTTCGGGCTGGGCTATGCGCCCAACGACGGACAGGCGCTGTATCAGTTCCTGCGCGATAAGGGCTACAATCAGCAGGAGTTGGATGCCAGCGGCCTGTTCAAGCGCAGTGCGTCCGGCCGCATCTACTGCCTGTTCTGGAAGCGGGTGATGACCCCCATTTTTGACCTGCGCGGCAACATCATTGCGTTTGGTGGGCGCGTGCTGGACGATTCCAAACCGAAATATGTCAACAGCCCGGAAACGCTGGTGTACCACAAATCAGAGACGGTGTTTGCGCTGCAGATCGCAAAGCGCAGCGCGGTGCGCCGGTTCGTGCTGTGCGAGGGCTACATGGACGTGATCAGTATGCATCAGGCAGGCATCGACACAGCAGTGTGCGCCTGCGGCACGGCCCTGACCCCGGAGCAGGTGCGGCTCATCAGCGAGTATGCTGACGAGGTGATCCTGAGCTACGATTCGGACGAAGCAGGCCAGAAGGCCACGCTGCGCTCGCTGGAACTGTTCCGCAACAGCCCGGTAAAGGTGGGCGTGCTGCAGATCCCCGGTGCAAAGGACCCGGACGAGTACATCAAAAAGTATGGCGCAGAGCGATTCAAAGCCCTGCTGGACGGTGTGGGCAATGCACTGGACTTCCGGCTGGGCCGTCTGCGCAGCCAGTACGATCTGGCACAGGATGCCCAGCGGCTGGAATACGTGAAGGAAGCTGTGAATATGCTAGCAGAGCGCTCCAACCCTACCGAGCAGGAAGTGTATGCGGGGCGTCTGGCTGAGGAGACCAACATCTCCAAAACAGCTATCATGACCCAGCTGGAGACCGCCGTGAAGAGGGCGGGCAGCAAGCACCGCTGGGAGAAAAAGCAGCAGGCGCTCAAGTCCGGTGAGATGAATCAGATCAACGTGCCGTACAGTGCGGGCGGCAGTCAGGCGCTGGGCATTGCCAGTGCACAGCAGCGGCTGTTGGCGGCCATGCTGCGGGAGCCGCACTATATCGATCTGGTGCAGGGGCAGCTGACCGCAGAACAGTTCGTGCTGCCGCAGCAGAAGGAGCTGTTTGAAGCCATGCTGCGCTGCCGACAGGAGGGCATTGAGATCAGCCTGACTACGCTGCGCGCTTTTGTAAGCGAAGAAGCGCTGAATGAACTGAGCCATCTTGCGGCACAATACAGCGATGTGAATTGTACGCCGGATGATATCCGGCTGTATCTGGACCGCATTGCCCGGGGGATGCCCATGGCAGGCAAGGCGGCGCATATGTCCAATGAGGAACTGAGTGATTACCTCCAGTCGATGCGCGAAAAGAAGCAGGGAAATGTGCCTGTAGAAGAATGATCCCCCGCTTTCCCCTCCGGCTGGAGCAGGAGAGGAAAGGAGCAGGAACCATGCAGAAATTGTCGCAAACGGAGGAATTGGCCAGAACACTGGCCGCGCGGGCACGCCACCATGCCCTGACACCGGAGCAGATCAGCCGTGCCATGGACGAACAGGATTACGATGTGGCGCAGCTGGACGAGCTGTATACGGCACTGGAGGACCGCGGCGTGCACCTGACCGAAGAGGAAACGGACCTGCCTGCGTTGGATGAAACGCAGATCGGCAGGCTGGAACATGAGCTTTCGGCAGAGGGGGTGGCGCTGGACGACCCGGTAAAGGCCTATTTGAAGGAGATCGGCCGGGTGCCGCTGCTGACGGCAGAACAGGAAACGGAGCTTGCCCGTGCCGCGCAGGCCGGGGACGAGGATGCCCGGCGGAAGCTCAGCGAAGCGAACCTGCGGCTGGTGGTGTCGGTGGCAAAGCGCTATGCAGGGCGGGGCCTGCCGTTTCTGGATCTCATTCAGGAAGGCAATCTCGGTCTGATGAAGGCGGCGGAAAAGTTTGAGCCGGAGCGCGGCTTCAAATTTTCCACCTATGCCACGTGGTGGATCCGTCAGTCCATCACCCGCGCCATTGCGGATCAGGGGAGGACCATCCGCATCCCGGTGCACCTTGTGGAGAGCATCAACCGGGTCAAAAAGACGACTGGCGACCTGCTGCGGAAAAATGGCCGGGAGCCTACCGCGGAAGAGATCGCTGTTCAGCTGGACATGGAGCCGGACCGTGTGCGGGAATTGCTGCAGCTGGCGCAGGACCCCATCAGCTTGGAAACGCCGGTGGGCGAGGAAGAGGATGCCCACCTTGAAGATTTTATTCAGGACGAGGATGCAGGCGTCCCGGTGGATGAAGCCGGGCGGCAGCTGCTGCGGCGGGAACTGTTCAGCGTGCTCAAAAGTCTGACACCGAGGGAAGAGCGGGTGATCGCACTGCGCTTCGGGCTGGAGGATGGCCGGGCGCATACGCTGGAAGAGCTGGGTAAGGAGTTCAATGTGACCCGGGAGCGGGTGCGGCAGATCGAAGCCAAGGCCCTGCGCAAGCTGCGGCATCCCAGCCGTGCAAAACGCCTGCGGGATTATCTGGATGAGTGAACGATTATAATTGCCGCCGCTTGCGCTCTGGCAATATTAGAGGAAACATTATTTTTATATTTGCAGCTCAGAAAAGCCTGCGAGCTTTTCTGAGCTGCTTTTTCACAAAAAAGGGCCGCAAGGGAAAACGGACATATCCGACTGTAAAAGTAATACGCCAAAACACAAGGGCAAAGATAGACAAATTGCACAAGGGGATTATGAACAGGAACGTGCAAAATAAAAAAATCAAGCCCTAAAACAGCAAAACACAACACGCTGCCGGGCGTGCGAAAATGAAAGAAAAAATAAATTTGTTTTGGCAAAAATCTGAAAAATGGCTTGACAGCAAGGCTTTTAGGGTGTATACTGCATTAGTATCACATAATGGACTAGTGCGCCAAAAAGAGGAATGCGCAGGCGGCGGCTGGACGGGTCAAACCGAAAAGTTTGTGAAAAACGCCGAAAGGTTCCCTTCGACGCGGGTCGAATTATGTGTGTCTGCTCAAATTTGACCCGTGTATACGACATCCCGTAGAGTATAAAAGTAAGGAGTGGTTGATTTTATGATGAAAGTCAAGCCCGTAAAGCTCGGCAAAACCGAGCGCATGAGCTTCTCCCACATCGACGAAGTCATCAGTATGCCGAACCTGATCGAGGTCCAGAAGAACTCTTATCAGTGGTTCCTGGACGAGGGCCTGAAAGAGGTCTTCCACGATATCGGCACCATTGAGGACTACACCGGCAATCTGGCACTGAGCTTTGTGGACTTCCGCCTGGATAAGGAGCCGAAGTACAGCATCAAGGAGTGCAAGGAGCGCGACGTGACCTATGCAGCACCCCTGCGCGTCACCGCCCGTCTGCTGAACAAGGAGACCGGCGAAGTGAAGGATCAGGAGATCTTCATGGGCGATTTCCCGCTGATGACCGATGCCGGCACCTTTGTGATCAACGGTGCAGAGCGTGCGATCGTCAGCCAGCTGGTGCGTTCTCCCGGCGTGTTCTACGGCGATGCCAAGGATAAGGTGGGCAACGACCTGTACAGCGCCACCATGAACCCCAACCGCGGTGCATGGCTGGAGTACGAGACCGATGCTTCCGATGTGTTCTATGTTCGTATCGATAAGAACCGCAAGCTGCCTGTCACCGTGCTGTGCCGTGCACTGGGCCTGTCCACCAACGAGGACATCCTGAACTTCTTTGGCGACGATGAGCGCATCCTCGCTACTCTGGAAAAGGATACCACCAAGAATCAGGAAGAGGGCCTGCTGGAAGTTTACCGCAAGCTGCGCCCCGGCGAGCCTCCCACGGTGGAGTCTGCTACCAGCCAGATCAACATGCTGTTCTTCGACCCGCGCCGTTATGACCTGTCTCGTTTCGGCCGTTATAAGATGAACAAGAAGCTGTCTCTGGCCCGCCGCATCACCGGTCAGGTGGCTGCTGAGAATGTGGTCGCTCCGCTGACCGGCGAGATCCTGATCGAGGCTGGTGCCAAGATCACCCGCGAGCTGGCTGAGAAGGCTGACAATGCCGGTGTGAATCTGGTCGTGCTGAAGCTCGACGATCCCATGAAGGAAGAGAGCCGGAAGATCAAGGTCATCACCAATGGCTGTGTGGATGCACAGGGCTTCTTCTCCTTCGACGTGAAGGAGTGCGGCATCAACGAGCGCTGCTCCTTCGATGAGATCAAGAAGATCCTCGACACCACCTCTGATGTGGAAGAGCAGAAGGAGATGCTGCGCCGCAACCACGACCAGCTGATCGGCCGCACCGTTACGGTCGCCGATATTCTGGCTTCCATCAACTACCTGAACGGTCTGGGCCACAATATTGGCACCACCGATGATATCGACCATCTGGGCAACCGCCGCATCCGCAGCGTGGGCGAGCTGCTGCAGAACCAGTTCCGCATCGGCTTCTCCCGCATGGAGCGCGTCATCCGTGAGCGCATGACCCTGCAGAGCCAGGATCAGAGCGTCATCACTCCGCAGGCCCTCATCAACATCCGTCCGGTGGTGGCAGCCATCAAGGAGTTCTTCGGCTCTTCTCCGCTGTCCCAGTTCATGGATCAGAACAACCCGCTGGCTGAGCTGACCCACAAGCGCCGCCTGTCTGCTCTGGGCCCCGGCGGTCTGAGCCGTGACCGCGCAGGTTTCGAGGTCCGCGACGTTCACTACAGCCACTACGGCCGTATGTGCCCCATCGAGACTCCTGAAGGCCCCAACATCGGTCTGATCTCCTATCTGGCATCTTACGCCAAGATCAACGAGTACGGCTTCGTGGAAGCTCCGTACCGCAAGGTCAAGAAGATCTATGACGAGAATGGCAACCTGAAGGAACAGGTCGTCACCGACGAGGTCGAGTATATGACCGCTGATGTCGAGGACGAGTACGTTGTGGCACAGGCCAACGAGCCGCTGGATGAGGGCAAGCACTTCATCCGTCCCCGTGTGTCTGCCCGCCGCCGCGACGAGATCCTTGAAATTGATGCAGAGAAAGTCGATTACATGGACGTTTCTCCGCGAATGATGGTCTCTGTTGCTACCGCCTGCATCCCCTTCCTGGAGAACGATGACTGTAACCGTGCTCTGATGGGTTCCAACATGCAGCGTCAGGCAGTGCCTCTGATGGTCACCCAGCAGCCCATCGTTGCTACCGGTATGGAGTACAAGGCTGCTACCGACTCCGGCACCGCTGTTCTGGCAAAGAATGACGGTATCGTTGAGAAGATGGATGCCGACCATGTTGTTGTGCGCAACAACAAGGGCGAGCTGGAGGATTATCCTCTGGTCAAGTTCGCACGCTCCAACGCAGGCACCTGCATCAACCAGCGTCCCATCGTGGAGGTCGGCGAGAGCGTCAAGGCCGGTCAGGTGCTGGCCGACGGCCCTGCAATGCGCAACGGCGAAATTTCTCTGGGTAAGAACGCTCTGATCGGCTTCATGACCTGGGAAGGCTACAACTACGAGGATGCCGTTCTGCTGAACGAGAAGATCGTGCGCGAGGACGTGTACACCTCCATTCATATTGAAGAGTACGAGACCGAGAGCCGCGATACCAAGCTGGGACCCGAAGAGATCACCCGTGATATCCCCAACGTTTCTGAGGATGCACTGAAGGATCTGGACGAGCGCGGCATCATCCGCATCGGTGCTGAGGTCAAGAGCGGCGACATTCTGGTCGGTAAGGTCACCCCGAAGGGCGAGACCGAGCTGACCGCTGAAGAGCGCCTGCTGCGCGCTATCTTCGGCGAGAAGGCACGCGAAGTGCGTGATACTTCTCTGCGCGTGCCCCATGGTGCATACGGCATCATTGTGGACGTCAAGGTGTTCACCCCGGAGAACAGCGACGAACTGCAGCCCGGCGTGCGCGAGGTCGTCCGCTGCTATATTGCCCAGAAGCGCAAGATCAGCGTTGGCGATAAGATGGCAGGCCGTCACGGCAACAAGGGTGTCGTTTCCCGCATTCTGCCGCAGGAGGACATGCCCTACCTGCCCGACGGCACCCCGCTGGACATCGTGCTGAACCCTCTGGGCGTGCCTTCCCGTATGAACATCGGTCAGGTGCTGGAAGTCAACCTGGGCTACGCTGCCAAGGCATGCGGCATCAAGGTCATGACTCCCGTCTTCGACTCTGCTCGTGAGAACGACATCGGCGATACCTTTGATACCGCCCGCGAGATGTGGCATGGCGAGAATGCTCCTGCATATCCCACGAAGCTCCCCAAGATCATGGGCGAGAAGGGACACATCATCGACTTCTCCAAGATCGAGCTGGACCGCGATGGCAAGACCACCGTTTACGATGGCCGCACCGGCGAAAAGTTCGATAACCGCGTTACCGTCGGTTATATGTACTACCTGAAGCTGCATCACCTGGTTGATGATAAGATCCATGCACGTTCTACCGGCCCCTACTCTCTGGTCACTCAGCAGCCTCTGGGCGGCAAGGCCCAGTTCGGCGGCCAGCGCTTTGGCGAAATGGAAGTCTGGGCACTGGAAGCTTACGGCGCTGCTTACACTCTGCAGGAGATCCTGACCGTCAAGTCCGACGACGTGGAGGGCCGTGTGAAGACCTACGAGGCCATCGTTAAGGGTGAGCCGATCCCGCAGCCCGGCATCCCCGAGTCCTTCCGCGTTATGCTGAAGGAACTGCAGTCTCTGGGTCTGGACGTTGTTGTTCAGGACAAGGACGGCAACGAGATCGACATGCGTCAGAACTTCGACGACGAAGAGACCGGCTTTGATATGCGCGATGTTGCCGGCACTGAGAACGTCGTGCAGGAGAGCGAACTGCTCAACGATTATAATATTAAGGATGCCGATGCCGGTTTCGATGATCCTTCTGTGCTGGAGGACAATAACTCCGGTGCCGAAGCTCCCGCTTCTTCTGACGAAGTAGATTTCTGATCAGACAAAGAACACAAGCCTCAAGCCCCCTGTTCCGCGTGCTGCGGCAGGGGAGAGGATCCTGTGGTCTGAACAAGAAAGCCGCCTGTATCATCGAGACAACTAGAGATTAAGAAAGGGTTCGTTTCATGGAAAACAACGTTTTCGATTCCATCAAGATCGGCCTTGCCTCCCCGGAGCAGATCCGCAACTGGAGCTACGGCGAGGTCAAAAAGCCTGAGACCATCAACTACCGTACCCTGAAGCCGGAGCGCGACGGCTTGTACTGTGAGCGCATTTTTGGACCTACCAAGGACTGGGAGTGCCACTGCGGTAAGTATAAGCGCATCCGCTACAAGGGCAAGATCTGCGACCGCTGCGGCGTTGAAGTGACCAAGGCCAAGGTCCGCCGTGAGCGCATGGGCCACATTGAGCTGGCCGCTCCCGTCAGCCACATCTGGTACTTCAAGGGCATCCCCAGCCGCATCGGCCTGATGCTGGACATCAGCCCCCGCCTGCTGGAGAAGGTGCTGTACTTTGCAAGCTATATCGTCACTGATCCGGGCGCTACCCGTCTGGAAAAGAAGCAGCTGCTCACCGAGAGCGAGTATCGTGAGATGCGCGACCACTACGGTGATGAGTTCGAGGCTGCTATGGGCGCTGAGGCCATTCAGGATCTGCTGAAGGAGATCGATCTGGATCAGCTGAGTGAAGAGCTGACTGCCGAGGTGGAAAAGTCCTCCGGCCAGAAGCGCGTGCGCATCCTCAAGCGTCTGGAAGTAGTTGAGGCATTCCGCATTTCCGGCAACCGTCCTGAATGGATGGTCATGGATGTGCTGCCTGTTCTGCCGCCTGACCTGCGCCCCATGGTCCAGTTGGACGGCGGCCGTTTTGCCACCTCCGACCTGAACGACCTGTACCGCCGCGTGATCAACCGCAACAACCGTCTGCGCCGTCTGCTGGAGCTGGGCGCTCCCGACATCATCGTGCGCAACGAGAAGCGTATGCTGCAGGAAGCAGTGGACAGCCTGATCGACAACGGCCGCCGCGGCCGTCCGGTCACCGGCCCCAACAACCGCGCACTGAAGAGCCTTTCCGATATGCTGAAGGGCAAGCAGGGCCGTTTCCGTCAGAACCTGCTGGGCAAGCGTGTTGACTACTCCGGTCGTTCTGTTATCGTCGTCGGCCCTGAGCTGAAGATGGATCAGTGCGGTCTGCCCAAGGAAATGGCTCTGGAGCTGTTCAAGCCCTTTGTCATGAAGGATCTGGTGGAGAAGGGTATTGCCAACAACATCAAGTCCGCCCGCAAGATGGTGGAGCGCGCTAAGCCCGAAGTGTGGGACAGCCTGGAGACTGTGATCAAGGGCCACCCCGTTCTGCTGAACCGTGCACCTACCCTGCACCGTCTGGGCATTCAGGCTTTCAACCCGGTGCTGGTGGAGGGCCGTGCAATCAAGCTGCACCCGCTGGCATGTACTGCATTCAACGCCGACTTCGACGGTGACCAGATGGCAGTGCATCTGCCTCTGGGCGAGGATGCCTGCCGTGAGGCCAAGATGCTGATGCTGGCTTCCGGCAACCTGCTGAAGCCCTCTGACGGCGCACCTGTTACCGTGCCTACGCAGGATATGATCCTGGGCAGCTACTACCTGACCACCGTTCGTGAAAATGACGAGGGCGCAGGCAAGGTGTTCCGCGATGAGAACGAAGCCCTGATGGCTTATGCAGAGCACATCGTTACCCTGCACGCACCCATCAAGGTGCGCCGCACCATGACCATTGACGGCGTGGAGCGCACCGGTCTGGTGGAAGCCACCGTCGGCCGCATCATCTTCAATAACCCTGTTCCTCAGAATCTGGGTTATATCGACCGTACTGATCCCGAGCACTGGCTGGAGTACGAGGTCAGCTTCCGCGTGACCAAGAAGACTCTGCCCGACATCATTTCCCGCTGCATGACCCGCAACGGCACCCGCAAGTGCGCAAAGATGCTGGATGCCATCAAGGCACAGGGCTACAAGTACTCCACTCTGTCTGCAATCTCCGTTGCTGTGTGCGACGCTGTGATCCCGCCGCAGAAGCAGGAACTGATCGCTGAGGCTGACCAGCAGATCGCAAAGGTCGGCAGGCTGTTCAACCGCGGCCTGATCTCCGACAACGAGCGTTACAACCAGACCATCGCTATCTGGCAGGCTACCACCGATAAGGTCTCCAAGGCTCTGGCAGACAACCTGCCCAAGGATAATGAGATCTATATGATGGCTGACTCCGGTGCTCGTGGTTCTATGAACCAGATCAAGCAGCTGGCCGGCATGCGCGGCCTGCTGGCAAACACCGCCGGTCACACCATCGAGATGCCCATTCGTGCCAACTACCGTGAAGGTCTGAATATTCTGGAATATTTCGTTTCTGCCCGTGGTGCCCGTAAGGGTCTGGCCGATACCGCTCTGCGTACCGCTGACTCCGGTTACCTGACCCGCCGCATGGTCGATGTCTCTCAGGATGTCATCGTGCGCGAGATCGACTGCGGCACCACCGACGGCCTGTGGGTGTCTGAGATCCACGAGGGCAAGGAGAAGATCGAGAGCTTCCGTGAGCGTTTGATCGGCCGCTTTGCTGTGGGCGATGTGGTCAACCCCGTCACCGGCGAGGTGATCGTGCCGGAAGGCAAGATGATCGACCTGTACGATGCAAACGAGATCGAGGCTGCTGGTATTACCAAGCTGAAGATCCGCAGCCTGCTGACCTGCCGTGCAAAGACCGGTGTCTGCGCACGCTGCTACGGTTCCGATATGGCAAACGGCGAGCCGGTCCGTCTGGGCGAGTCTGTCGGCGTTATCGCCGCAGAGTCCATCGGCGAGCCTGGTACTCAGCTGACCATGCGTACCTTCCATACCGGCGGTATCGCATCTGCTGAAGATATCACGCAGGGTCTTCCCCGTGTTGAAGAGCTGTTCGAGAGCCGCCGTCCCAAGAGCATGGCCATCATGAGCGAGATCTCTGGTGTCGTTTCTCAGGACGATACCAAGAAGAATGTCGTTATCAAGGTGACCGGCAAGGACGAGAACGGTGCCGAGGTCGTAAAGAGCTACTCCATCCCGTTCACCCAGCATTCCCGCGTGATGCCGGGTGACCGTGTGGAGAAGGGCGACATCATCACCCGTGAAGGTGTTCTGTATCCGCAGGATATTCTGGCAATCAAGGGTCTGGAGGATGTCCAGAACTACCTGATCAACGAAGTTCAGAAGGTCTACCGTCTGCAGGGCGTTGAGATCAACGATAAGCATATCGAAGTCATCGTCCGTCAGATGTGCCGCAAGGTGCGCGTGACTGATTCCGGTTCTTCCAACCTGATCGGCGGTGCACTGGCAAGCCGTCTGGAAGTGGAGAGCATCAACGCCGATCTGCAGCAGCGCATCGACGCTGGTGAAGAGGGCCTGAAGCTGGTTGAGTACCAGCAGGTGCTGCTGGGCATCACCAAGGCTGCTCTGGCAAACGACTCCTTCCTGTCCGCTGCATCCTTCCAGGAGACCACCCGCGTGCTGACCGAAGCTGCCATCAAGGGCAAGGTCGACCCGCTGGCCGGCCTGAAGGAGAACGTCATCATTGGTAAGCTGATCCCCGCAGGTACTGGTCTGCCGGAAGTCCGTGAGGATCTGAAGAACCGTGAGGCTGAGCGCGATGCTGAGGTCGCTGCTGAACTGGCAGCTGCTGCACAGTAAGCAAAGCTCCTTCTTCTGAAATAAAACAATGGACCGCTCTGTGGGCATCCGCCTGCAGGGCGGTTTTTATATGCCCGGAAAAGCGGAAACAGGGGAGAAAACCGTGCGTTTTGCGTCGAAAAAATGTTGAAAGAAAAAATCTGGAATAAATGCAAAAAACTTTGCAAAAACTGTTGACATCCGCCTGTAAAGCGAGTATTATATAACTGTTGCGCATCCCTCATGGGGATAGTGCGGCAAAAAAGTCGGAAAAAGTCCGATGTGCATTATTAAGAAAGGAGAAACAAAATGCCTACTTTTAACCAGCTTGTACGCAAGGGCCGTCAGGTTCTGGCTACCAAGAGCACCGCTCCCGCACTGCTGAAGAGCTACAATTCTCAGAAGAAACAGTATTCTGATCTGAACAGCCCCCAGAAGCGTGGTGTCTGCACTGCTGTTCGTACCATGACCCCCAAGAAGCCCAACTCTGCTCTGCGTAAGGTTGCTCGTGTCCGCCTCACGAATGGTATCGAGGTCACCTCTTACATTCCCGGTATCGGCCATAACCTGCAGGAGCACTCTGTCGTGCTGATCCGTGGCGGTCGTGTTAAGGACCTGCCCGGTGTGCGTTACCACATCATCCGTGGTACTCTGGATACTCAGGGTGTGGCAGGCCGTAATCAGGCCCGCTCCAAGTACGGCGCAAAGCGTCCTAAGGCCGGTGCTGCAAAGAAGTAATTGAGGACAACCGCCATAAACGGCTTTCCATTATATAAATAACAAGTCCGCTTGCAAAGCGGAGGGCAACAGTTTATGTAAAGGTCAGCTCTTTGTGACACAACGGGAGTTTTATTACTTTCGAGTACCGATGATATCATTCTGTGAAGGAGGGAAG
>ENA-OQLC01000859-OQLC01000859.1-human-gut-metagenome-genome-assembly--contig:-NODE-859-length-16739-cov-2.410875_pt1 | contig 16739 bp, 12 predicted proteins | sample MGYA00242653_ERZ504807 | MGnify/ENA primary metagenome ERZ504807 (study PRJEB26092, sample SAMD00036381) | human gut metagenome | host: Homo sapiens | study: EMG produced TPA metagenomics assembly of... | reverse complement strand
CGATAAATGAAAGACCTAATACGAATACATCCATTTTCTGCCCCATCATCATGCGGCGGCTGATCTGAAATGCCTCTTCTCTTGGCATTGTCGGATTCTCTGCCAGAATATATGGAATCATCCGATATTCATAGTGCTTGATAATCCCCGGCACGACAAGCAAAAGTGTCCAAAGTGCAGTATACAGATCTTTCAAAAAGATGGTCAATGCGATGTTTCCGTAATTTCCATTCTGAAATCCGAAAAAGATAGTTCCCGCAGACGGATTCTCTCTCCTGTTCTGAATAAAGAAACGAATGCCGCCTACATAGACCACGTTTCCCACAACAATCTTGATCAGAAGCAGTACCAATGCAATAAACAATGAAAAAACGGACCATAATACTCCAAACCAGTATCCCAACCCATCAAACAGACTTGACAACCAGCCCTGATATCCATAAGCAGGAAGAATATCGGTGTAATCTCTGATCTTCAACATGATCTCTTTTTTCGGTCCATCCGGTTCCATCATCAGCACAAGTGTCAAAATCAATGCCATGCCTACGCACATCCAGTAATTTTTATAAAAATTCATCTTTGCATTGTTTTTCAGCTGTCCTCTTGTCCAGTTCGGCATCTTTTTTCCTCCATTTCCGGCTCACTGTTTTGTTCTGTGGCCTGTTTTTTATTATACTTCTGAATGAAAGGAAAATCTACCGAATCCTTTGATATTCCGGAAAATACTTTTCAAAGCTCTTCTGCAGGCAGTCCCTTGTTTCTTTTTCCATCTGGCGATAGCGCTTCATCAGGGACTTTCCTTTTTCTGTCACCGTACATTTTCCACCACTTTTTCCGCCGTGCCTGCGCTCCAACAACTCATAGCCCAGTTCTTTTTCTGCCCGGTTGATGATCTTCCAGCCTTTGCTGTAGGACATTCCCATTTCCCCACAGGCATCCTTCATGGACTCCGTCACCAGAATGTGCTCCATCAAAATGACCAGTCCCGGTCCAAATACCAGATCTTCCTGATATATTTTAATTTTTAATGTCGGATGAAACATCTCTCACATCCTCCTATTCTTCTAAAAGCAAAATTCGTTTCGGGTCCACCTGTACCCACTGCGGGATCTGTGTCTGTTCCCGCTCCATCTTCATCCACATATTTTCTTTCGGATTTTCTCTGTTTCGAAATAAAATCGTCCACTCAAACGGCGCGCGTACCTCGCGGTCCACAGCCACCGGAATTTTATTCTCACTATCATGTGACGAAGCATCCGCCGGATGAAAATCATGCGCCCGAATTCCTACATGGGTGATTTTTTCTGAAACTTTCCGGTCTACCGTCAATTCCACGCCCCAATCCATTGCATACACTTTATGCATTCCACACTTTTTTGCTCTCGAAATATTTTTACATCCTGTCAGCCTCGCTGCAATAACACGCTCCGGCTGTTTAAACAGTTCTTTCGTATCTTTTGAAACCAGAATTTCGCCCTGCCCCATCACCATCGTTCTGTCACACAACTTGTATATTTCATCCCGGTCATGACTTACAATGATTGTCGTTTTTCCAAACTCCCGGAGATGTTGTTTCAACTCAAACTGGAGTTCTTCTTTTAAGTAACTGTCCAGTGCAGAAAACGGCTCGTCCAAAAGGAGCAGTTCCGGTTCACAAGCCAGTATCCTCGCCAGGGCCACTCTCTGCTGCTGTCCTCCAGAAAGACGGGCGGGATAGCCGGATGCCAGCTCTGACAGATGAAATTTTTCCATCATTTCCATTGCCCGCTCTCTTTTCGCCGCCTTTTTTCCCTGGATTCCTGCTTCAATATTTTGAAACACTGTCATATTGGGAAATAAGGCATAACTCTGAAACAAATATCCCACACTGCGTTTTCTGGGCGGCAGATTTACTTTATGACCTCTGTGAAACAATTCCCGTTTTCCCAGGCAGATTTTTCCCGAATCGGGTGTCTCGATTCCGGCAATCGCTTTGAATGTCATACTTTTTCCGCAGCCTGAAGCTCCCAGAATCCCGATACATCCGCCTTCTGCCTGAAATTGTATATGCAGGGGAAAGTTCTTGAGTTTTTTCTCAAAATTCACTTCTAATACGTTCATCTGTACTACCTCCGGCTAAATTTCTGAAATCCGTGCGTGACTGCATTCATTCCTGTCACTACCAGGAATGAAATGATCACCAGAATCCACACATACTGATACGCTTCTTCCATATTTCCGGCTGACACCGCGGAATATACTGCAAGCGGAAGCGTTCTGGTCTCTCCTGCAATATTTCCTGCGATCATGGCAGTTGCTCCAAACTCTCCTAATCCTCTTGCAAATGCAAGGATTCCGCCTGACAAAATTCCGGACATAGCGTTTGGAAACCATACTTTCCAGAAAATGCACCATTCGGACATCCCAAGCGTCCTGCCTGCATAAAGGAGGTTTTCATCTACCTGCTGCAGCGCTCCTCTTGCCGAACGGTACATCAAAGGGAACGAAATCGCCACTGCTGCCAATACTGTTGCCTGCCATGAAAATGCAATCTTTGTCCCGAAAAATTCCAGAAAAAATCTCCCCACCGGGCGTTTTACCCCAAAGATGTACAACAGGAAAAATCCTGCCACCGTAGGCGGCAGGACAAGAGGAAGCGTCAGAATACCGTCACAGACCAGCTGCAGCTTTCTGCTGCGGATACGCTCCACGCCATATGCGGCTGCCAGTCCCAGAAAAAAAGTGATCACAATGGACACAGAAGCCGTTTTCATAGAAGCAATGATCGGTGAAATCTCCATGTGCTCTCCTTCCCCAGTTACTCTGCATTCTTCTGAAAACCGTAGGATTCAAATACTTTCAGTGCCTCTTCGGACTGTAAAAACTCTACAAATTTTTCCGCTGCATCTTTATGCTTCGATGCGCTTACCACGCCGACCGGATAAATTGCAGGCTCTGCCAGACTGTCTTTCGGTGCTTCTGCCACTACTTTCACCTTATCTGTAGTCGCTGCATCTGTCGCATACACGATTCCGGCGTCTGCACTGCCCTCTTCTACCCATTTTAAAACTTCTGTAACATTGGTTCCGAGACTTGCCTTTGCAGACACTGTATCCCAGATTCCCAGATTGGTCAGCACTTCTTTCGAATACTGTCCTACCGGAACACTTTCCGGATCTCCGATTGCGATCACATTTGCTTTGGTAATATCCTCAAAGTTCTGCAGATCCAGCGTAGAATCTGCTGCTGTGATCAGTACGATCTGATTCTGAAGAAGATCTACCACAGAGTCCTTCTCCACCAATCCCTGCTCCGTCAGCGCATTCATCTGCTTCGTCGCCGCTGACATAAAGACATCTGCCTCAATCCCCTCTTCGATCTGTGTCTGTAATTTTCCCGAACTGTCATAGGTGCCTTTTACGGTAATATTCGGATTTTCCTTTTCAAACATAGGAAGCAGTTCTTCTTCATAAGAATATTCCAGACTCGCTGCAGCAGCCACCAGTAATTCTGCCGGTTTTTCCTCCTGCTTTGTTTCTTTTGTCTGTTCTTCTGTTTTTACTTCTCCGCATCCTGCAAGCAGGGAACCTGTCAATGCTGCCAGTGCCAGAATACTCCAGATTTTTCTTCGTTTCATCTCATACCTCCTCGTTTTGTGTTTTTCTTTTATTATACATCAAGTTATTTTCAAAAACAACTTGATGTGTAAATCGCGCAGGCGTTGAATCTCCTGAGAAATCAGCGCCTGCTCATTTCTTCTTTATTTCTTTTTCTTTTCATACGGTGTTCCATGAAGCGGCAGCTTCGTCTGGAACTCACCAGTCAGTTTATAATAGGCTCCCGTGATCGCCGGAGCTGTCGGGATTGATGTGATCTCTCCAATTCCGATTGCACCGTATCCCGGTTCTACTCCTGTTTTCTCGATGATCATGGACTCAATATGCGGCACCTTATCTGCCCGGAACAATCCCAGTGTTCCAAATCTGGAAACCGGACGCCCTTCCTTGATCTCATACTGTTCTGTCAGTGCATATCCCATTCCCATGACAACACCGCCCTCAATCTGGCCTTCCACACTGATTGGATTTACGGCTTTCCCCACATCATGGGCTGCCACCATTTTCTGAATCGTTCCATCTTCATTCAAAATACAGACCTGTGTTGCATATCCATATGCCACATGAGAAACCGGATTCGGAACATCACTGCCCATTTTATCCGTCTTTGCAAGATATTCTCCGTAGTATTCCTTTCCTTCCAGTTCCTGAAGTGAATGTGTCTTTAAATCTTCACACAATTTTTCACAGGCCCGTTTTGCCGCTTCTCCTGTGATCAATGTCTGTCTGGAACCGGATGTCGTTCCGGAATCCGGAGAATTGGATGTGTTTGCAGGACAGTACCAAATCTGCTCCACCGGAATCTGAGCGGTCTGCGAAACCACCTGTGTCAGGACTGTTCCAAGTCCCTGACCGATACAGGAAGCTCCCGCATGAATCTGTACCATTTTATTCTGCACCAGCAGACGGCATCTTCCCCAGTCCGGCAGCCCCACGCCTACACCGGCATTTTTCATCGCACAGGCGATTCCTGCATACGGCGCCTGTTCATAAATCTCTTTGACAGCCTCCAGTGTCTCTGCAATTCCTGTAGAGGCATCTGCGATCTGTCCGTTTGGAAGCACCTGTCCGGGCCGCACCGCATTCCGATATCGGATCTCCCATGGAGAGATTCCCACCATCTCCGCCAGCAGATCCAGATTCCGTTCTGCTCCAAAACAGGTCTGTGTCACGCCGAATCCGCGAAATGCTCCAGCCGGCGGATTGTTGGTATACACGGCTTTTCCGTCAATGTCAATGGTCTGGAAATTGTAAGGCCCTGCCGCATGGGTACAGGCTCTTTGCAGAACCGGTCCGCCCAGAGATGCATACGCACCTGTATCCGATACAACTACAGCTTTCATTGCAGTCAGATATCCGTTCTCATCACATGCTGTGGTAATATCCATCCACATCGGATGCCGTTTGGGATGCACGGTGATACTTTCCTGTCTGGACAGCTTTACTTTAACCGGACGCTTTGTCAGGTATGCCACCAGTGCGGCATGATGCTGTACACTGACATCCTCTTTTCCACCAAATCCGCCGCCTACCAGCTTGTTTTCCACAATCACTTTTTCCGGCGGAAGTCCAAGCATCATACTGCATTCGTGCTGGGTATCGTAGGTTCCCTGATCCGAAGAATAGATAAATACTCCGTCATCAAACGGCATGGCCACTGCACACTCCGGCTCCAAAAAGGCATGTTCCGTCCACGGAGTTTCATAATGTCTGGTCACTTTATATTTCGAGTTGGCGATCACTTCTTCTGCATTTCCTCTGACCAGATGCTCATGGGCGAGTACATTTCCATCCGGCTGGATTCCCGGATGAATGCGGGGTGCGTCCTCTTTTAATGCTTCAAACGGATCCAGCACCGGTTGCAGCACTTCGTAATCCACCTTTACCAATGCCTTTGCACGTTCCAGAATCTCCGGTGTCTCTGCTGCGATCAGACAAATGGCATCTCCCAGATAATGTGTCACATGTCCGACCGGGATCATTGTATCCCAGTCCGGTTTCAGATGTCCCACCTTCACAGAACCCGGAATATCATCCGCCGTATATACTCCGATCACACCTTCTAATTCCAATACCTTCTCTGTATGGATCGCCAGCACTTTTGCTCTTGGATATTCGGAGCGCACCGCACTGGCATAGATCATATCATCCAGATACACATCATCCGGATACTGCCCGGTTCCAAGAACTTTCTCCTTTGCATCCACACGCAGGATCGGTGCCCCGACAGAGACCACGCCGCTGTTCTCTTTGGCCGGAAGATCTTCCCGAAACATCTTTGCTGAGAGCAGGATCGCCTCGATGATCTTTTGGTATCCGGTACACCGGCAGATATTATTCCGAATGGTTGCCGCCGCCTCAACACGGCTCGGATCCGGATTCTGATCCAGAAGCCCCTTGGCGCACATCACCATGCCCGGAATGCAGAATCCGCACTGCACCGCGCCGACCTTTGCAAATGCATATGCATAAACTTCTTTTTCCCGTTCACTCAGCCCTTCCACTGTGACTACAGATTTTCCCTGCAGCTTGGAAAGCATTGGAATACATGCCTTTGTGGCTTTTCCATCCACCAGCACCGTGCAGGTTCCGCACGCGCCCTGGCTGCATCCGTCCTTTACTGAAGTAAGCCTTAAATCATCCCGAAGAAACCGCATCAGCTTCGTATCCTGCTCCACCTCATAATCTTTTCCATTTACATGAACCATCAGCATATGAAAACCTCCTTTGGGGTACTCCCCGTTTTATTCCGTCATGTCTTCTCTCCTGTCAATGTCTTTTAATTCTTCCGGCGCACACTCCACGATCCGGATCTTCTCTTCATATTGCTTCATCAGCTGTCTGCCGCCCGTATCCCCGGTCAGATGCATAAGCTCCTGAAAATACGTGCTTCCCCACAATACCGGATTTCCGCGCATTCCATCATATCCGGCACAGACAATGCTGTTTTTATGAAGGCATCCCTCGTTTAAAATCTTCTGGATTGTAGCAGCCTGGATTCCCGGCTGATCGCAGACCAGAAACAACACACCCTCCAGGTCTGGATTTTGTGAGAGCAGTTCCTGCAGCGCCAAACTGACAGAATGTGAAATTCCCTGTTCCGGCTGTCTGTTCTCTACAATATGGATCCCCAGGCGCTGCGCTTCTTCTGCCAGTGCTTCTCTTGCGGTCACGACCACCCTGGAAAGTCCCGAAAATGCTTCCAGCTTCTCAAGTGCATGCCGATAAAGAGGGATTCCCTGAAATTTTTCCGACAACTTGTCACTTCCAAACCGTTTTGCTTCCCCTGCTGCCAGAAGTGCCACTCCATAATTTCCATAGATCTGTCCAAACAGAGATACCGCTTCCAGCACACCGCCTCCGACTGCCCTTGCTTTGTCCGAGATTGTAACACAATGCTCTGGTTCACATCTGGCATCAATGTCTCCGATCTTCAATCCTTCTGTGACCTGTACATCCTTCTGGACCATTCCGCGGACAATTCCGCTCATCTTTGCATAGACCGGCTGCTTCCCGGTCCTGGCAACAAGCTGGCCTTTTTCTACGGTATCTCCGATTTCTGCCACAGGCTCCATGATTCCATATGCACTGGCACGGATCAGACGCTCGGTTGTAAAGCCGCCTATATTTCCCGGAACTCCGGTATTTGGGATTGCTTCTTTTTCCCAGATCACATTTCCCAGTGTATGTCCTCTTTTTGTCTCGATGACACAGTGACAGTCTTTTCCTGCGTAAAATCCCGGTCCTACACCGATGACAAACGGCGCGTCCGTGATCCGGGTTCCCAGATTCTTCTTTGCCAGGATTGCATCCACTACTACATCTGGATGAAACGACCCGATAATATCTGCTTCTGGATCCACCAGTACCGGAATCTCTCCTCTTTGTAAGATCCTGTCTGCTTCTGCAGCATCCTTTACCAGCACCCCTTTTAAATCTTCCACCTCTGCCTCGTTTTCGTAAACTGCTCTGGAGAGCGCCACGCTTCGCCGCACGGTCAGCGGAACCGCAATCTCTGTCATCACAATCTGATGTCCTGCATGGTATAAGCGAGAGGCAATTCCTGTTGCCAGATCTCCTGCTCCTTTGATTACAATCTTCATTCTTCTTCCTGCCTTCCTTCTGCTGTCACTGTCACATCTGCAAACCCGCGTTTTTCCAATTCCCGGCAGATTTCCTGCGCAAACTGTCTTCTTCGCGTGGTGTCTGCTTTATTTAAAATCACCTGATACCGCATGGTTTCTTTGACATTCTTTTTCCCGCCGCGGCTTTCAAGTGCCAGCCGCGCAATATCCACTGCTGATATCGGGTCTGTTATCTTCTTCTCCAAAATTTCTGCTGCCAGCCCGGGACGAAAACACGCCTCCCGAAAGGACTTTCCCACTGCGTCCAGACCGTAAACTGCCAGCACCCGTGTACTTTTTTGATAGATGACCGGCTCCCACGACTCCGGTACTTTGCAGGGAAGCCTTCTGGCTCCGTCTGCCTCGATCAAAAACAAATCCGGACCATACTTTCTCACCTCATCCAGAAGCGCTTCTGAAACACCTCTGACCTTTTCCGGATTATCATCCTGTTCTCCAAACCACACCTGATGAGTCTGCCCCCATCTTTGTGTAATGCGCTCTGCATCCGCACCGAGTAAAAAATGCGGTTCTTTTTTCATCCGTGTGGTCGTGGTCACTGCCACATTTTTCTGTCTTTTTTCCATTTCATCCGTAAGCCTGCGGATCGTAGTTGTTTTTCCTCCTGCTCCCACTACAGAGATCACTTCTTTTGCTGTCTCTGTAATCTGCAGTCCATCTAAGAGGGACTTCTTGATCTGTAGATTTCCGCTTTCCCATTTCCATATACTTGTCATGTCTGTTTGCTGTCTCTTTCTTTTTTTAGGGCTTCTTCATCAGAAGCCCCTTTCACTTTACCGAAATCCCACAGATCCTGCAACCTTTGATTTTACCGAATCAAATAAGAGTAATCCCTGCACACAGTTTCAATCATGCGTCCCAGTCCATCCGGAAGAGCTGCCGGTTTCTCCGGTTCCCAGATAAAGGTCTTCCCAAAGAAGCGTACCTTACAGCGTCGGGTCTCTTGATCCAGAACTGCAAATCCCTGATTCTTACTGTTTTCCATATCTGCTTCTGTTTCGAAAAGTGTGAATTTATCCAGATATGGAGCGCTGGAATATGGACAGAAACTCTTACAGTTGCCGCACTCATTACACAGATAATCTACATGGATGATCTGGTGTTTTTCCATCCCCGGTACCTGAATGGCAATGTTTGCACGGTTTGGACAGACTTCTACGCAGTTTTCACAGATTGTCGAGCATCCCAGGCATCTGCCTGCCTCTTTTGTCTCTTTCTGTTCCTCTTTTAATACCCCTCTCTTGGCATAGACCTTTTCTTCCTCTGCCAGTTTATCAAAATCACACGCCAACACTTCTCCTGCAATTGCCTCAGCCACTTTTCGTCCGTCCCGGATCGCCTCTACAACTGTTGCCGGTCCATACAGACCATCGCCTGCTGCATAGACATTGTCATCACTGGTTTTTAATGTCTTTTCATCGACATATAATCTTCCCTTTTCCGATACTGCCAGACCGTTTGCCTGATACCAGTCTGTCGGCACTTTTTCTCCAACTGCAGCGATCACCGTATCTGCCGGAACCCAAACTGTCTCCCCGGTCTCTGTCACTCCTCTTCTGCCCGATACATCATAATCGGAAAGCTGCATCACTTTGCAGAAAAGCTGGCCGTTTTCCAGTTTTACAGGAGACAATAACTCTTTGAATTCCACTCCATCTTCCAGGGCCATCACCAGTTCTTCTTCATCCGCCGGCATATACCGTCTCGTTCTTCTGTAAATCAGATAAACATGCTCCACGCCTGCGTTTCGTTTTGCCGCTCTTGCAGTATCCATGGCTGTGTTTCCGCCTCCGATAACAACCACATGTTTTCCAAGTGAAACCTTACCGTCTGTCTGTTTAAATTCTGCCAGAAATTCCAGTGCATTTTTCGGCATTCCGCTTTCCAGCTTTAAGCTTCCCTGAACCGGAGCTCCCACTGCCAGTACGATCTTTGTATATCCCTGCTTTTTCAGTTCTTCCAAAGATTCCAACTTTGTATTGCAGTGGATGTCCACCTGCATCTTTCTTAAGATTTCCGCATCTTTTTCAATGGCATCCTCCGAAATACGAAATGGCGGAATCACGTGACGTACTACGCCTCCTAAAGATTCTTTTGCCTCAAATAGCGTAACTTCCATACCACCTTTTCTGAGGAAGTATGCAGCCGCCATTCCTGCCGGGCCGCCTCCGATGACTGCCGCTTTTCCTGCTTTTGTCACTGCCGGCACCGGAAGTTTTTCAAGCAGCGCCTCATATCCATTTTCTGCCGCTTTTAATTTCATCTCCCGGATATGAACAGGTGTCTCATAAAAGTTTCTGGTACATTTGCTCATACAGTTATGTGCACAGATCGTTCCTGTAATAAACGGAAGCGGGTTCTTCTCTGTGATCACTTCCATTGCTTCCTCATACTTTTCTTCTCCCACAAGCTGCAGATACGTTGTGATATCCTGATGGATCGGGCATCCCTCTTTACACGGCGCCACGAAACAATCCATGAGCGGAACTTCTTTTTTCATCTTTCTTGACGGCAAAGGCTTCATTGCCTTCACATGATGCGGGTCTTTCACCGCCTCTTCTGCAAGTTTTCCTGCAGATTCTGCGTCCACTTTTTCAAACGGAGCATTCTCCTTGTCCAGAAGCTTTGCCATCTGCGTCAGTCTCTGATAACCGCCCGGTTTCAAAAGAGTCGTTGCCACAGTAACCGGCCAGATGCCTGCATCCACAATTCTTTCTATATTATAGTAATCCGCTCCTCCGGAATAGGAAATACGAAGCCTTCCGTCAAATTCTTTTGCCAGTTTTGCTGCCAGTGAAATGGACAACGGATACAAGGATTTTCCTGACATATACATCTCTTCGCTTGGAAGCTCATTCTGTTTCACATCCACAGGGAACGTATTGGTGATCTTCACACCAAACTCCAGATTTCTCTCTTTCGCCGTATTCATCAGGCGTGTCAGCATCGGAACTGCATCTTCATACTGCAGGTCATCCTTAAAGTGGAAGTCTCCAAACTGTATGTAATCATATCCCATCTCATCCATGGTCTTTCTCGCAAACTCATATCCAAGCAGTGTCGGATTGCATTTTACAAAGGTATGGAATCCTTTTTCCGTAAGCAGATACATGGCGATCCGTTCAATCTCCTGCGGAGGACATCCATGCAGTGTGGAAAGTGTCACGGAATTGCAGATTTCCGGCGGGATCTGCTCGATATCTTCTGTTGTCACGTGCTCAAACCAATCCGCATGTTCCAGTAAATATGCCTTGCAGTGCTTGAAAATCTCTGTATCTTCTGCGTGTTTCATGGAATTCAGGAAGGTATCCACCTTCGGGGACTGGATGCCTGCCAGATCATATCCCACACTGACATTAAACTGAAATCCATTCATATCTCCAAGTCCAAACTCTTTGGCGATCACTTTCAATAAGAACCCGGCTTTGATATACTCTTCCATTGCCTGCGGTACTGTCAGCTCTGTGGACCACTCGCAGTTATATCCTTCATCATCCGCCTTGATACACGGACGGTTGATGCATGCCGCCAGCTCTTCTCCATCCATGATCTGTACGGTCTTCAATTCAAAGAAACGACTGCCGGCATAGTAGGCTGCCACAATATTCTGTGTCATCTGCGTATGCGGACCGGCTGCCGGTCCAATCGGCGTCTCCAGAGTACGCCCGAACATCGTCCGGTTATGTGTTCCATCTGCCCGGTACGCATGATGCTGTCCGAACACGGTTCCTCTTTTTTTCTTTTCCTGTAATACCCATTCTACCAACTGTTCAAATGACATCGGTGTCATAACTTCACTCATCCTCATGCCCTCCTTATGCGTTGATCCTCTCAGCCAGCTCTTTTGCCGCCTGTCTGCAGTCTGCCATCACTTTTGCTTCATCTATAGATACAAGTTCTCTGTCTTTCATCAATACTTTTCCATTCGCCACTGTGGTTACTACCTGTTTTCCAGTCATACCGAATAAAATGTGGCTGTTTGCATTGTCCCCGTTCATCGGTGTCAGCGGATCATAATCCACAACAATCACATCTGCAGCAGCTCCTTCTTTCAATACACCAAGCTTCTGCGGGAAATAACGCTCTGCAATTTTGACATTTCCGTCAAAAAGCATCTGCGGAACCTCTCCCCATGCGGCATTCGGATCACACAGATGATGCTTGTGCAGTACGTTTGCCACTTTGTAAGACTCTGTCATATCATGAGTATATCCGTCTGTTCCAAGTCCGGTCAGGATCCCTCTGTGCACCAGTTCCATCGTCGGCGGACATCCGCAGGCATTGCCCATGTTGGATTCCGGATTGTGTACCACCATTGTGTTCGTCTCTTTGATCAGATCCATCTCATGGCCGTTGATATAAATGCAATGTCCAAGCAGTGTCTTTTCTCCCAGGATTCCCCAGTCCATCAGACGATCCACGATCCGCTTCCCATAATGTTTCAGACAATCATGCAGATCTTCGATCCCTTCTGCCACATGGATATGATATCCCACGCCGTCTGGCTTGTTCGCTGCAGCCAGCTCCATCGTCTCATCAGAAATCGTAAACTGTGCATGCATTCCCATCATGCCCGCGATCATGCCGGTATCCTCTTTTCGTGCATGACGGATAAACTCTGCATTTTCCATAACGGAATCTCTTGCCTTATCCTTCCCGTCACGATCCGAGATCTCATAGCATAAACAGGAGCGGACTCCGGTTTCTTTCGCAGCCCTTTCAATCTCATATAAAGAACCACGGATGGAACCAAAGCTTGCATGATGGTCAAATACCGTTGTCACACCATTTTTGATCGAATCAATATATGTAGCCATGGCGCTTAAATATGTATCATGCAAGGTCAGATTGCGGTCAATCGTCCACCACATCCCATCCAGAATATCTAAAAATCCTTTTGGGTCATATCCTTTGACGGACAGTCCTCTTGCGAATGCACTGTAAATATGTTCGTGTGCATTGATAAAGGCCGGCATGATCACCTTGCCCTTTGCATCCAAAAACTCCGCATCCGGATACGCCGCCTTCACTTCCGAAAGCGTACCAGCCTTCACGATTTTTGTCCCGTCAATCACCACTGCCCCGCATTCCAGATATGGATTGTCCGCATCTCTTGTGATCATCCTGCCGTTTCCTAAAATAAGCATGTCAACCTCTCCTTTTCTTTTTGAAAGTCTTCTATTTTTGTACATATCTCCCAGAACTTCTTTTGCTGTTTATAGAATACCATCAAAACTGCACAAACGCAACACGATTCTAATTTTTTTTTAGGTATTCTAAAACTTTTTTAGAGAAACTATTGATTTTATGGATTTTTATGATATTATGAGTTTAGAAGCAGTTGTTTTTGACAGATTTTACCAATGTTTTTCACAAAGGGAGGGATGACTATGGATCATACACTCAAGCTTCTAAAGCAAATGGCGCATGGTATTGCAAAACAGTTCGGAACTTCCTGTGAAGTTGTCATTCATGATCTGAACAAGGACCTGGAGACCTCCATCGTCCACATTGAAAACGGACAGGTGACACACCGCAAGTCCGGAGACGGACCTTCCGGGATCGTACTGGAGACCTTGCACAAAAACGCTGCCAAAGTACAAGATAAGCTTTCTTATCTCACACGCACGGAGGACGGCCGGATTTTGAAATCCAGTACCCTTTACATAAGGGATGCCGATGAAAAGATTTCTTATATCTTTTCCATCAACTATGACATCACAGCACTTCTTACGATAGACAGTGCACTGGGGTCGCTTCTTCACACCGAACCGGAAACAGATACTTACACAGTCAGCAAGCCTCACTCGCCGCAGACGATCACACGCAATGTAGAAGAGCTGTTAAACGATCTGATGCAGCAGGGCGTGGCACTGGTCGGAAAACCGGTGGCTTTAATGACCAAGGAAGATAAGATCCAGGTGGTCCGCTATCTGAATGATGCGGGTGCGTTTCTGATCACAAAATCAGGAGATAAGGTCGCAAATCTTCTCAATATTTCTAAATTTACACTTTACAGTTATATGGATGCAGGAAAATAGCAGATCATAAGGAGGTTTTACACATGGAGACAATCAAATGGGCAGTCAATCATATGCCGAAGACCGAGGATGCCAACCTTCCGGTCATGGCACTTTCCGAGGTGGAAAAAGCCCGCACGTTCCACGAAAGTTTTCCGCAATACAGTGTCACACCACTCGTAAAACTGAACCACATGGCCGAAAAATTAGGACTTGGTTCACTTTACATCAAGGATGAATCCTATCGATTCGGACTCAATGCTTTTAAAGTCCTTGGCGGATCCTTTGCCATGGCACGTTACATCGCACAGCAGACAGGGAAAGATGTCAGCGAGCTTCCCTACAACATCCTCACTTCTGAAGCGCTCAAAAAAGAGTTCGGTCAGGCCACCTTCTTTACTGCAACCGATGGAAACCATGGACGCGGAGTTGCCTGGGCTGCCAACAAGCTCGGACAAAAGGCAGTTGTCCTGATGCCTAAAGGAAGTACACAGACACGGTTAAACAACATCCGAAAAGAAGGCGCCACTGCTACGATCGAAGAATGCAACTACGATGAATGCGTGCGCATGGCTGCCGATATGGCTGCCAGAACTGAACATGGTATCATCGTGCAGGATACTGCGTGGGACGGCTATGAAGAAATTCCGGCATGGATCATGCAGGGATACGGCACTCTGGTACTGGAAGCAGATAAACAGCTGAAGGAGAACGGCATTGACCGCCCGACACACGTATTTGTACAGGCAGGTGTTGGTTCTCTGGCAGGTGCAGTTGTAGGATATTTTGCCCACAAATATAAAGAAAATCCTCCGGTAATGGTTGTCTGCGAAGCAAGTGCTGCCGACTGCCTCTATCGCTCTGCTGTTCAGGCCGACGGCAATCTGGTAAATGTAACCGGTGATCTTCAGACCATTATGGCAGGTCTTGCATGCGGCGAGGGAAATACCATCGGATGGGACATCCTGAAGAATCATGTAACCGTCTTTGCGTCCTGCCCAGACTGGATGAGTGCCAAGGCAACACGTATTTATGCCAATCCTCTTGAAAACGATCCACACATCATATCTGGTGAATCCGGTTCTGTTCCGCTGGGGCTTGCATATACAGCGCTTCATGACGAAGATGCCAAAGATCTGAAAGAGGCCCTGAAGCTGGATGAGAATTCCAACATTCTGGTAATCTCCACAGAAGGTGATACAGATCCAGTTCGTTACCGTGAGATCGTATGGGATGGCTTATACGGAACAACCGAATCATTAAGCGAATAATTTTTTATAACAATATGATACTTTTTTACAAAAAACGGAGGTAAAAAGTTATGGATTATAACAAAATCAAAGAAGCTGCACAGAATTATGAAGCAGATATGACCAAATTTCTTCGTGATCTGGTTCACTTTCCAGGCGAGAGCTGCGGTGAGAAGGATCATGTAATGCGTATTAAAGAAGAGATGGAGAAGCTTGGCTTTGATAAAGTTGAGATTGACCCAATGGGAAATATCCTTGGCTATATGGGAACTGGAAGCACTCTCATCGGTTTCGACGGACATATTGATACTGTAGGTATCGGAAACAGAAACAACTGGGAATTCGATCCCTATGAAGGATTTGAGACTGAGACTGAGATCGGCGGACGTGGAACTTCTGATCAGATGGGTGGTATCGTATCTGCTGTTTACGGTGCTAAGATCATGAAAGATCTTGGTCTTCTTAATGACAAATATCAGGTTGTTGTTACAGGAACTGTTCAGGAAGAGGACTGCGATGGTCTTTGCTGGCAGTACATCATCAACGAAGACAAGGTTCGTCCTGATTTCGTAGTATCCACAGAGCCCACCGACGGCGGCATCTACCGCGGCCAGAGAGGCCGTATGGAAATCCGCGTTGACGTTAAGGGCGTTTCCTGCCATGGTTCCGCTCCAGAGCGTGGTGACAACGCTATCTACAAGATGGCTGACATCCTTCAGGATGTTCGCGCTCTGAATGAAAATGACGCAGCTGATGACAAGGAAGTTAAGGGTCTTGTTAAGATGTTAGACAAGAAATACAATCCAGAATGGGAAGAGGCTAACTTCCTTGGACGTGGTACTGTAACTGTATCCGAGATCTTCTTCACCTCCCCAAGCCGTTGTGCAGTTGCGGACTCCTGTGCAGTATCTCTTGACCGTCGTATGACTGCCGGAGAAACATGGGAAAGCTGCTTAGACGAGATCCGTGCCCTTCCGGCTGTTAAGAAGTACGGCGAGGACGTTAAAGTTTCCATGTACGAATACAATCGTCCTTCCTACACTGATCTGGTATATCCAATCGAGTGCTACTTCCCAACCTGGGTAATCCCGAAGGATCATGATGTAACCAAGGCTCTGGAAGAAGCTTACCACAACCTGTATGGTGAAGAGCGTATCGGTGCTGAGGAAACTCTGGCTATGAGAACTGCTCGTCCTCTGACTGACAAGTGGACCTTCTCTACCAACGGCGTATCCATCATGGGCCGTAACGGCATCCCATGCATCGGCTTTGGACCAGGCGCTGAGGCTCAGGCACACGCACCAAACGAGAAGACCTGGAAGCAGGATCTGGTAACATGTGCTGCCGTATACGCTGCTCTTCCAACCGTTTACTGCAAGTAATTTCATATCATCTGCCGTCCGCGGTCTGAAACGATCGGGCTGCGGGGGCATTTATCTCATACTCATTCTATCAAAAAGGAGAACAAAACACATGAAAACTTTACAGGATTACATTGATAAGCTGAATTCCTTAAACTTCAAGGAAATGTATGAGGGCGATTTCTTCCTTACCTGGGAGAAGACAGATGACGAGTTAGAGGCTGTATGGACTCTGGCTGACGCTCTTCGTTTCATGAGAGAAAACAACATTTCCACAAAGGTATTTGAAAGCGGTCTGGGAATCTCCTTATTCCGTGACAACTCCACCCGTACACGTTTTTCCTTCGCTTCTGCCTGCAACCTGTTA
>ENA-OQLC01000857-OQLC01000857.1-human-gut-metagenome-genome-assembly--contig:-NODE-857-length-16811-cov-3.164456_pt1 | contig 16811 bp, 15 predicted proteins | sample MGYA00242653_ERZ504807 | MGnify/ENA primary metagenome ERZ504807 (study PRJEB26092, sample SAMD00036381) | human gut metagenome | host: Homo sapiens | study: EMG produced TPA metagenomics assembly of... | reverse complement strand
GGTCATTGCCAGACGCAGGTCGGTATCGATGTTGATTTTGCAAACACCGAATTTGCCTGCTTGCAGCAGCATGTCTTCAGGTACGCCTTGAGCGCCGTCCAGCTTGCCGCCGTATTTGTTGCATTCTTCAACAAAGGATGGAATAACGGTGGAAGCACCGTGCAGAACCAGCGGATAACCGGGCAGCATGTTGGTGATTTTTTCCAGACGAGCGAAGTCCAGTTCCGGTTTGCCTTTGAATTTGTAAGCGCCGTGGCTGGTGCCGATAGCGATAGCCAGGCTGTCGCAACCGGTGCGTTCAACAAATTCTACAGCCTGATCGGGATCGGTGTAGGTAGCATCCTTTGTGTTAACCTTAACAGCGTCTTCAACGCCTGCCAGTCGGCCAAGCTCTGCCTCAACTACAACGCCTCTTTCGTGTGCATATTCAACAACACGACGAGTCATTTCGATATTTTCTTCGAAAGGATGCTTGCTGCCATCAATCATAACGGAGGTGAAGCCGCCGTCGATGCAAGCTTTGCAGATGTCAAAATCTTCGCCATGGTCCAGATGCAGGCAGATAGGCAGACCTGTGTCTTCGATTGCTGCTTCAACCAGCTTCATCAGGTAGATGTGGTTGGCGTATTTGCGGGCGCCGGCACTTACCTGCAGAATCAGCGGGGATTTTTCCTGTTGAGCTGCAGCAACGATACCTTGGATGATTTCCATGTTGTTGACGTTGAAGGCACCAACAGCATAGTGGCCTTCGTAAGCTTTTTTGAACATTTCAGTAGATGTAACTAAGGGCATTTGTCTATTCCTCCTTATTCAGGGTAGCCTTACAGCTACTCTGTCTTTACATTAGTATACACTAATTATATCATGGTCTGCTTATTTAGTACAGAAGTTTCAGTAAATCATTTGGTAAAGAACGGGTAATTTCTAAAAACACATCGCTGACCGGATGCTTGAAGGCCAGGCGGTAGGCATGCAGCGCATGGCGCGCCTGGGGACCGGGCGTGCCGTAAAGATTGTCATTGACTAACGGGTGGCCGATAGAAGCAAGGTGGACACGTATCTGGTGCGTGCGTCCGGTGAAAAGACGGACCTTGAGCAGCGTATGATTGCTGTAAGACGCCAAAACCTCATAGGCTGTTTTGGCGTATTTGCCGCGCGTGTAGTCAACGCAGCGTTCAATGATACTGCCTTCCTTGCGGGCGATGGGCGCTTCGATAATACCTTCGCTGGTTTCAAAGCGGCCGCAGGCCAACGCCAGATATTCCTTTTCAACCTGCTGCTGACTAAGCCAGTGCTGTACAATAGGCTCCTTGGCAAAAATAACGAGGCCGGAGGTGTTGCGGTCCAGACGCGACACGGGATGTATACCGGCATTAATGCCGTTGGCTTCATAATATGCCTTTACATAATCGTAGAGCGTAGTGCCACGCTCGCTGACGGTGGGGTGTACCAGCATGCCTGCAGGCTTATCGATAATCAGCAGAAAATCGTCCTCGTAGGCCAGCATGGATGGCGACAGGATAGCAGCCATCAGTGCAGCTGTTTTTTATCCGGCTGCTCGTCGACTACCTCGATGTTATCGAGCTGAGCCTTCAGCTGCCTGCGGATGTTGGCCAGATATTCCTTGTACAGCTCCTTTTGTTCTGCCAACTCCTCCGGGGAAAGACCGGACGTTTTCTTCTTTTTGGCTAATGCATTTATGCGGTTAATCATTGCAGTGATTTCCATAATATTTTTACTCCTTTGTTATAACAAGCTTATTCATTTAATTATACTATTATGTGCGCTTCTTAGCAACTTTCATTGACTACACTTCTGATTTGTGCTATTATGAGGGCAATATTATTAAGCTTTTTTTATCAGAGAGTTATATATATTGCCAAAGCCTTGGGCTTGGGTAATATAAGATGAGTATGAGGTGATTAACATGTTCTTGAAAAAAATTGCTTGTGGTCTATTATGTGCGGCTATGCTGGTTGCTGCCGGTTGCGGCGGTGTAGGAACGCAAACTGGCGGTGACAAGGCTTATCTGCAGCTTACCGATGCTGCAGGCAGACAGGTTTCGCTTGCCAAAAAGCCTGAAAGAGTGGTAAGCCTCAGCCCTTCATATTTGAGTATGATTGAGGCTGTCGGCGGCACCGTAGTCGGTCGCGCCAGCTCTAAGGTAGGCAAAATTCCCGAATCTATGAAGTCTGTGCCGGAGGTAGGCATGGTCTACAATATTAATATGGAAGCGCTTGTGGGCCTGAAGCCTGATCTGGTTCTGGCCAGCAAAAATCAGCATGATAAATTTATTCCGATGCTGCAATCCAACAAAATCAACGTAGTGGAGTTTGATACCCAAACCTTTGAGGATGTAAAGGGTACCATTAAAACCTTGGGCGATATTTATGGTACGCAGGATAAGGCCCAAAAGGAAAATGAGCTGTTGGATAAACAGGTTGCCGCCGTTACCAGTAAGCTTCCTAAGGAAAAGAAACGCATCGTTATTATGCATGCAACAGCCAGCGCCGTTACGGTAGAAGGCTCGCACAGCATTGCCGGCTGTGTAAGCGATATCCTGGGCTTTGAAAACGTTGCTGCTGCAGCGCTCAAGGGAAAATCCAATAAAACTCCTTACAGCATGGAAACACTGGTTGAGCAGAACCCGGAAATTATCTTCATTACCTCTATGGGCAAGCCTGAGGAAATTGAAAATCGTCTGCGCACCGACTTTAAAAATAACCCCGCATGGAACAGTCTGCCGGCTGTAAAAGCAGGCAGAGTATATGTGTTGCCGGAAAAACTGTTTTTGATTAATCCCGGCCTGCGCTATCCGGAGGCTGTAAAGTTTATGGCACAGCAGGTTTATCCGGAGGTCTTTACTAATGGAAAATAAGCAGTCTGCAGAGCAGACGGAGCATTTTGGTATCGGCCGTACTAAATGGCGTATTACTATTCTTGTGATATTTTTGTTCTTGGCAGTATTGGGCAGCTTTTTGAGCTTAACAAAAGGCTCCAGCCTTATCAGCATCAAGGAGATTACCGATATTCTGCTTAATCCCGGTAATGATCCTCGCAGTCAGATTATCTGGAACATCCGTATGCCGCGTACCATCGTCGGTGCCTTGGTCGGCATTAACCTGTCACTTTCCGGTGCGATTCTGCAGGCGATTATGCGTAATCCGCTGGCAGACCCGCATATCATCGGCATCAGCTCCGGCGCAGGACTGGCAGGTGTTGTGATTATGATTTTGTTCCCGGCGATGGAATATCTGATTACGCCTGTTGCCTTCATCGGTGCGATGCTGGCTGCTGTCTGCATTTATATTCTGGCGTGGAAAAACGGCATTAAGCCGGTGCGTATTATTTTGGCCGGTGTTGCGGTATCTGCCTTTTTGGGTGCAGGTATCAGCGGCCTGATGATTTTTTACAGTGACAGAGTGCATGGTGCTTTAATGTGGATGGTAGGCGGTCTTGCCGCACGCAGCTGGCCGCATGTAAATATTATTCTGCCATATGCTGTTATCGGCCTGATTCTGGCGCTTGCCAGTGCCGCTTATCTGAACATCCTGCAGCTGGGCGATGAGATGGCGCGCGGTCTTGGTGTCAATGTTGAGGTAACGCGCATTATCCTTACGGCTATTGCAGCTTTGCTCGCAGCCAGCGCTGTCAGCGTTGTCGGTCTGCTGGGCTTTGTAGGCCTTGTGGTGCCGCATGCGGCGCGACTGCTGATAGGCAGCGACTACCGCTTTCTGCTGCCTGCTTCCGCACTTTTGGGCATTGCCATTGTTACGCTCAGTGATACCTTTGCGCGTGTAATTTTTGCGCCGATTGAACTGCCTGTTGGTATTATTATGGCCTTTTTGGGCGCGCCCTTCTTCTTATTCCTGTTAAGGAGGGAAATCTGATGACACAAAATAATGCAGCGCCCTTTAAAGCTGTTTTAGAGGCAACGCATATTGATATAGCAATTAACAAAAAAACAATTATCCATGATTTGTCGCTGGCGATACCCGAGGGCAAGATTACCGCTATCATCGGCCCCAACGGCTGCGGCAAAAGTACAACACTGAAGGCGATTGCCCGCATTCTGCCGTGCGCCAAGGGCAGCATCAGCTTCCTGGGCAAGGATATCCATAGCCTGTCGCACCGCGAATTTGCCCGCTGTCTGGCAATTTTGACGCAGTCACCGGTTGCGCCTACGGATTTGACGGTGCAGGATTTGGTTGAAATGGGACGCTTCCCGCATCGCAGCTTTTTAGGGCGCGGTGATAAGGACGATGCGCAGCACGTTGCCTGGGCCTTGGAGCAGACCAACATGACCTCGATGAGCCACCGCCTTCTGCACACGCTGAGCGGCGGCGAGCGTCAGCGCGCCTGGATAGCGATGGCGCTGGCGCAAAGACCGCAGGTGCTGCTGCTCGATGAACCCACGACCTATCTTGATATCTGTCACCAGCTGGAGGTTATGCAGCTGCTTGATAAGCTCAACAAGGAGCTGGGGCTGACGGTGGTTATGGTTATCCATGATTTGAACCATGCTATTCAGTACGCTGATTATGTTGCCGTTATTAAGGCAGGACGCCTGGTAGTCAGCGGTGAGCCTAAAGAAATTGTTACGTCCAAGCTGCTGGCGGACGTGTTCCGCGTGCAGGCGGATGAGTTTGCGTGCAGTAATGGGCTGCCCGCCCTCGTTCCTATTACAGTCTGTCGCTAAAGCCTTGTCTGCGTCATGGCGCATATTCAACAACAAACTCCCGAAAGCATCGTGCTTGCGGGAGTTTATTATTTCTGCAGTACAGATGTGGAAAAAATTTCATAATTCTATTGCCAAAAAAGCTGATTAATGATATACTAATTGTGCTATAAATAGTAGATATTACTATTACACAGCTTTCGTCAGATAAAGAAAGCAAGACAATAAAAACTTAATATGCTTTGAGCAGAAGGAAAACCAGTGTGAATCTGGTACTGTACCGCAACTGTAATGTGAGCTTGGCAGCGCATATCCTCACAAGATGCTGCCCTGGCGATGAGCTTAGTCAGAGTGCCTATGCCCAAAAGTTTTTTCCGCAAGCTTGCGATGTACAGGTGAAAGGAAGGATGGTAAAACCATCTTTAGTATTTCAGTAGTGCTGCTTGCGTGAGCTAAATTATGACTGCAGCGTTACCGCCGCAGTTTTTTTATGAAACAAGAATTTCAAGCTATTTGCCGGTAGCACAGTTGAAGTAAGGTTTACGTTAAGAGTGTGCAGTATGTAGCAAAGAAGGGTGAGAAATGACGAAGCATCTTATTAACTATTGTCCGATTGATTGGTATGAAGATGAATTGAAGCGTAAGGGGATGACCTTAGCCGGTTTAGTGCAGCAGCTGGGTGTTGACGGTATTGAACAGTTTATTTACAGAGATCCGGAAGCATTCCCTGATTACAAGGAGCTGACGATTGGCGCACATTTGAATTATTGGCCGTATTGGATGGATTTCTGGCTGCGAAAGGCTAAACGCTTGCAGCAGCAGTTTCGCAGTATCCACGAACGCCAGACATATTTTAAGACAGCTATGAGCTGTGATGAATGGCTGGCTGTAATCCGCCGTAATATCTGCGCTGCCATTTCGCAGAAGCCGGAATATCTGGTGTGGCATGTGGCGGAGGCCGATACCGAAACAATCTTTACCTTTGATTTCCGTTACGATGACCGCGAGGTGTTGGCTGCTTCGGCAGATGTTTTTAATGCTGTGGCAGATGAGATTCCTGCCAACGTTACGGTGCTGTTTGAAAATTTGTGGTGGCCAGGTCTGCGCCTGACGGATGCGCGCAAGGTGAAGTTTTTCTTTGAGCGCATTGAGCGCAAAAACGTCGGTATTATGCTGGATACCGGTCACCTGATGAATACCAATCCGCGTCTGCGCACGGAGGAGGAGGCAGCGGATTTTGTCTGCCGCACGGTGGACAAGCTCGGTCCTTATGCTGAGCTGATTAAGGGCGTGCATCTTTCAAGCTCGCTTTCCGGCAAGTATTTGCGCAGCTTTGAACGCAAGGTGCCGGCTGATTTGAATGCGGAAGCTATTTGGCGTCATATTGCGGCGATTGACCTGCATAAGCCTTTTACTACAACGGCAGCCAAGCAGATTCTGCAGTGCGTTCAGCCGCAGTATGTCAATCATGAGCTGGCATATGAAACTATCGAGGAAATGATTCCGCTGATGCAGCAGCAGCTTTCTGTTGCCAGATAAGCAGCGGCCTGAGTGCGTCAAGCTATAACGAAAATATCATAAAAAAATTAATCCCCTACATAAGCAAAGGCTTGTGCAGGGGATTTTCGTTACAATGTTTATTTTTCAAAGGTGCCTTTGACAAGCGCTTCGCCTGCTGCCACCATGATTTGGCCTTTGGCGATTACGGTATCTACGTCATAGCTGTCGCTGTAAATAATCAGATCGGCATCACTGTCGGCTTGCAGGCAGCCCTTTTGAGGATACAGACCGTTGGCCTGCGCCGGATTGCTGCTGACAACCTTTGCCACAACCTCTGTGGGAACACCTGCAAGCAGAGCATCCTTAACTTCCTCTTGGAAGGAATCCGGCGAAACGGCAAGCTGCTTTTGGCTGCCGTCGGGAAGTGTAACGCTCATGCAGCCGTTGGCATCCGAGCTCATGGTGACTTTGTCCATCGGCACGCCCTCTTCGTAAAGAATTTTGATGGCGTCACTGGGCTTGACGCAGGCGGGGAAGCCGTCCTGCTCCCTGATGCCGGAGGTGATATCTACATAACCGCCTAAGCGGGCAAACTCCTTGGCCTGCTCAAAAAGATGGAAGGCACGGTTGACGTGGGTGGGGATAAAATGACGGGCGGGGATTTCCGTTTCGCGTACAATAGCCAGCAGGACATCTATGCCACGCTTGCCTACGCCCATGTGGAACTGCACAACGCCGGCCTTGCCGGAAAGCATACCGCCCAGGCGAGCCTGTGTAAGCACCTTTTCCAGCTCTTCGCGTGTAGGCTGCGAGCTTCTGTGGTCGGATAAGGCAACCTCGCCGATGCCAAGGCATTCGTTAATCAGGATGATGTCGCGGCGCACATCACCGGTCATGTTATGCAGGGGGATTTCGTAGGAGCCAGTGAGCATGTACGCGGTGATGCCTTCGTGCGTCAGGCCTCTGGCCTTCGCCAGCAGGCTTTCGTTGTGTCGGGAGGTGCCGTCTGTACCCAAAACGCCTACTACGGTAGTAATGCCAACCTTGGTCAGCTCGCTGAGGTTGATTTCCGGAGTACGGCTGTAGGGACCGGATTCGCCGCCGCCACCGATGATGTGCACGTGCTGGTCAACATAACCGGGGACTACCTTGCGCTTTTGGGCGTCAAGAATTTGGCAGTCTAAGCCTTGCGGTGCTGCAAGCTGTTGGCCTATTTTGGCGATTTTGTCATTGATAATCAGAAGGTCGACAATTCCGAGGGGCTGCGGAGCGTATACGTCCGCGTTTTTAATGAGTAAGCATTTCATGTGAGGATTCTCCGTTTCTGAAAAATTATTTATGCTTTAATTATACACTGAATTGTTGAAAATGGTATATGAGACAAGAAAGTTTTCGGGTTTTAATGGTATAATAGAGATAATGAAAATGAATTGTCGTGTTATGATAGTGTGGAGAGATTGGAAGAGGGATGAAGTGTGATGAAAAAATACTCTGCATTGACAAAATATATCAACCTTTTGAAAAATGATAATGCTGGAGAATGGATTTGTGATAAGGAAAATGATGGTTCTTCGGAAAGACCGATACACGTTCCTTTCGTCAGTTATTCTATAGCGGTTAATAACTTGGCAGATGATATCTATAAATTTGCCAAAGAAAGTGATGAAATAGTACCGAGTAAATATGCAGAAATTATTCAGGCTAATGGCATAGAATGGGGTTATGATTCCATGATGAAAGCCGATGCTTCTGAATTAGATGCTCAATGTATATTGGCTTTACTGATAGCTTCTCTTAGGGCAGAGCGCTTTTGTGATGGTGCGTTATTAGGCTTTATCGAAAGTGGCTCTGTTATAAGATGGTTGAAACGTTTGCAGGAGCTTGATGAGGCATAAAAATATATCCTTTCTCCCCAAATTTCCCTCTCGCCCTACCCGAATTCACGCTTTCGGGTGGGGCGCTTTGCTTATTTTCAAGTTAAAATATAATCAGGAAAACAACTGCCCGTAACGCAGATGGCAGGAATAGGAGGGATGGATATGCAAAAGAGAATATTCTTAAGCGCAGCGCTTGGTCTGGCAATGTTTGCCAACACTGCCTTTGCCGAGGTTAATACAGATTATTTGGCCAACGAGCTCAGGTCTTATCCCGGCTGGCCGCTGGAGGTATATTGCAACGCAACCGATGTTAATGTCAGAACACAGCCTAATACTGACTGTGATGTTATCACCATGCTGCAAAGGGGAGATAAATTTTATGTAAGCATGGTTGTAGATGTAGTAAACAGTGAATACAAATGGCTTCTTGGAACTACTGAAAGGGGCCATGTTGGTTTTATGGCAAGCAAATATCTTGATACAACCCCGAGAGCTGCCAGCGCAGCAGGACGCTTTAATGCTGCCCTCGAAGCAGATTGGATTATGGATCCCGAGATTTTTGCTTCAGGTGCCTATTACCCGGGGCCTGTGGAACAGAATACGGATGATATTATCTCCTATGCTGATAAAAAGATGCAGGTCGGACCGCGTCTGTTCTATATAGATTCAGCGAGAAACAAAGTAAATGATGTGAAGATTAATAAACTTCATGGCAGCATGGCAGGCTATGCTGTCGGTCAGCAGCTTGACACAGACAGGCAGATTGCTCTGGACGGGTACCTGAAAATGAATGGCTGGGAGAACGATTCTATGGGTGTGGGTATATCGGATACGCATCATATGATCGGTTGGGTAAAATATGCATACAACGCAAGGGGGCAAAAATGCCTGCATAAGAGCTTTTATGTAAAACTGGATTCTCGTGATGTGATTGCAGAAATTATGTACTGTGAGAGTGATGTTCATTTAGCGAACTGACGGATGAAGCAAATTTTGCTAAAAACATCTTTTGACAGGAGGTGGCGTAATGAAGCGTAAGCTGTTTAAGAGCATGTGCCTGGCAATGCTTCTGGCGGCATTTGCCGGTTGCGGCACAGAAAAAAATTCCGTATTACCGCAGATGGATTTGCCTAAGGCTGAGGCCGCTGCCAAAGCAGCGCCGGCCTATGAGCAGGAATATGCAAAGGTTGTAGACAGTGTTTATGAATTTATCGCTGACGGTACGAGTGATAACCTGCCGGAGCAGGGAAGAACAGGCATCTGTGAGGTGCGGGATTTCGCCAAGCGGGAGGCGGCCCTGCAGCAGCTTGGCTACACGCTGCAGGATATCAGCGGCGACGGTGTTCCGGAGCTGCTTATCGGTTGGATTAGCCAAAAACGCGGCGCGGGGCATTACGGTAAGGAGATTTATGCGATTTACACCTTTGCGGACGACAGCGTGAAATACGTTGCGGAGGGCTGGAGCCGTAGCAGTCTGCAGCTTATGGCAAATGACAATCTGGTGACACGAGGCGGCACCGGCATTTCGCATCAGGTGCTTGCTGTTGAGCATTTGCAGCCTGACGGCAACCTAGGATGCTATGAGCTTTATTTTACCTGGCCAAAGGATGACGGCCTTGGCGTTTGCCGCAACATGAGCTGCAGGAGTGAGGCAGATGCTTCGCAGGAAACAGATATGACTGTGGAAGAGTTCAATGAAATGAGGTCTGAATACGCTAATAACAGTGTTGAGATTGAATTTTTACCGTTGAAGGACTTCAAAAAGCATGGCTTTAAGGGTCTGATGAGGCAGTATCTTTCTGCAGGAAGGTGAATAAAAGGGCTGATGTGATGAGCCTGAAATATGATGGCAGTCGGAATTTAACTGGCTGCCGTTTTTTTTGAGGTGAAATAAGGCGAAATTTATAGTATAATATACATAACTGTGACTGATATACGCTTATACCGGCTTTATATCAAATATTTTTATGAGGTGATTTAATAATGAGTAATGAATTAACCGGACGTAATGTAGGAAAAACCTGTCGCGTACACTATAAAGGTACCTTTAATGACGGCAAGCAATTTGATTCTTCCTATGATCGTGGCGAGCCGTTGGAATTTGTTTGCGGCGCAGGCCAGATGATTAAAGGCTTTGATGCAGCTGTTGCAGACCTGGAGGTTGGCGCTGAGGTTGACATCCATCTGCTGCCGGCAGAAGCATACGGTGAGGCTGATCCGAAGGCTATCTTCACCATGCCGATTGCCCAGCTGCCTGGTTCTGAAAACCTGACCGTTGGCCAGAGAGTTTACCTGCAGAACCAATTCGGTCAGCCTGTTCCTGTACTGGTAACCGAAAAGGATGATACCAACATTACCTTTGACGCTAACCATGAAATGGCCGGCAAGGAACTGAACTTCCATATTGAGCTGGTAGAGGTAAAATAAAGCTTCAGTCTTGTTTGCGATAAAATATTACTTGCTCTTATAGTCTATGGAATTTGCTGTATGAATATGTTATAATAGCATATTATAGGTGCAACTAATATTTGGGAGTGTATATTTTGGAATATAAAATTGTTATGCCCAGTGGTATTGTTTTTGACTTCAGCAATATGGTTGGAGCGGGCAGACTGCAAGCGCAGGAAGTGGAGCAGGCACTGCAGCAGCAGGGAGCGGCAGCAGATAAGGCTGTGTGCGAGCTGCGCCGCAGCGGCTTTGCCAAGAAGCATTTATCTAAGGACGGCACGCCTGAGCATGTTTATTTTCCACGCATGCCATATATTGCTGACGGCAACCCCAATACGGAGCAGTCGATTATCAAGCTGATGCGCTACAGCAAGCATCTGCGCAGTAAAGATGTCGTAATCTTTTTGGGCGTTGGCGGCTCCTACTTGGGCAACAAGGTGCTGTTTGATGCCTTTGGCGGTTATCACTGGAATACCAGCGCAACCTTGCGTCAGGGGCAGCCCTGCATTTATTTTTCCGGCAATAATCTTGATCCGGTGGACTGCAATTCACTGCTGTTCAAGATGCGCCGTATGGCTGGAGTAAGTGCGCAGGAAGGCAAGAAGCTAAAGATTATGCTGGTGCCGATTTCTAAATCCGGTACTACGCTGGAAACAATTTCTGCCTTTACGTATTTCTATGCTAATCTGTCTCAAAACGCAGACATCGACCTTGATTGTACGGTGGTTACCGATTTGCAGGCACCGATTGAATCTGCGCCGCTGCTGCAGCTGGCGGAAAAATTCGGCTGGGAGCGTTTTGATATCAAGGAAGGCATCGGCGGACGCTTCAGCATCATGACGGACCCGGGCCTAGTGACGATGGCTGCCTTGGGCGGAGATATCGAAGAATTTTTGCGTGGTGCGCGTGATATGGACATCTATTGCCGGCAGGCAGAGCTTGCGGAGAATCCTGCGCTGCTCAACGCTTTACTGAAATTTATGGCCTATGAGCGCGGACGTGATATAGAAGTGTTCATGCCGTACAGCATGCGCCTGAAATCCTTGAGCGAATGGTACGTGCAGCTGCTGGCGGAATCGTTGGGCAAGCGCTGCAACCGTGAGGGTGAGGTTGTTTACTACGGTAGAACGCCGATTGTTGCTGTTGGCACGACGGATATGCATGCGCAGACGCAGCAGCATCAGGACGGCCGTCTGAACAAGGTGGTACAGTTCCTGGAGGTTGCCAACCCTGAGGAGGAGGCAATTTTGCACAATCCCTTTGCGGATGTACCGTTCTTTGATAAGTACGAGGGCATGGATATGGCGAAGGCTCTTAAAGCGGCGCTGAATGCCAATGAAGCGGCGCTGACGGGTGATAACCGTTACAATGCGCGCTTTACGCTGCCGAAGCTGAATGAGTATTATCTTGGTCAGCTGATGTACTTTTTGATGCTGACGATTGCCTATGAGGGCGAGCTGGCGGATGTGGATGCATTTGACCAGCCCGGCGTTGAGGTATATAAGAAATTAATGAAGGCTCAGCTCTGATTTAATAGAATAAAAAATAAGACGTTGTATGCTTGAAAAAGCACGCAACGTCTTTTTGCTATGTATTATTTTCACCGTTTGCCTGTAAACAGCAGCTTTGCCGTACTGCATTTTGCAAATGCCTTCGTTAGCAGGATGCTGAGGGCCAGCGAGCCGAGCACCAGCAGCACGTAGGAAAGGGCTACCTTTTTGACGGTCATGATGATGCCGAAATGGTTGTAGGCGCTGCTGAGCCAGTCCAGGAGCAGCGGATGCACAAAGTAGATGAGCATGGAGTAGGCGGAAAGGATGCTGATGGCTTTATAGAAAGGCTTCGCGAGGGAACCTTCGCTTTGCGCCTTGCGCTCCAGCCAATCAAGTGCCAGGCAGAAGAAGAGCAGCGAGCCTACGGTGTAGCAGAGTCCCTGCGGGCTGAGCTGGTGATAGGTGTTGGCCAGATCAATCAGCGTGTAGCCTTTGACCGTAACTGCTTCGTAACAGCTTTGCACGTCCCAGGCCATGCTTGCAGCAAAAATCATGCATACCATGGCGCTGTATCTGCGCAGGAGGGCGATGAATTTTTCCCAATAGCAGGCTGCCAAGCCGCCACTCATAAAAATAAGTAAATAATGCAAGGGAAGATAGTTGAGGCGATAATCAAAGAAATTTTTAGCTATGACGCTCCAACCCGCTGTATTCAGGCCAGGATGCGTTGTCCACCAGTTAAATGTAAGCTGGAATATGAATAAAAGCACTAGCATAAATGGTATGCTTTTGTGTATAATTATACGCAGAAGTTGGCGCCAGAGCGGATAGCTTGCATAAAACCACAGCAGGATGACCATAAAATACAAATGGTAGCAGCCCAGGCCGAAGAATAACACATAGGCCACATGCAGCGGATTCCAGCTGACGAAGCCCGGTGGCAGAATCAGCCAGAAGTAAAGCATGTAAAAAAGCGACCAGCTGAGATAGGGCAGGCCTGCTCCCCGCAGACGCTTCTTCATAAAGTCGATATAGTTCAGCCGGCTGCCGCTTAATAGGCCTTTATCCGTACAGGCCAGGCCGTAGCCGGAGATAAAGAAAAAGGAGGGGACACTGTAACGGCTTAAAATCTCCAGTAATAAGTAAAGAGTAAAGTTGTTGGGGGCAAGTGCCAGGCTGCCGATATGAATACCGATGACGCCAAGCATGCAGATGCCACGCAGATTATCTATAATGGTGTTTCGCATAAGTACCTCGCTAATTTTTAATCTTCTTTATTATACTATAAGTAAAAAAATCCTGCCAAGATTTTACCTCGAAGTATTTGACGTATTCTTCATTAAGGTGTAAAATATATACAATCAATTTGCACCTTTAAATTGGTCCTGTGAGACTGCAAGGTATAAGTTATTATGAAACCTAAGGCCTTTTTGCACCATCATGGGACGAGAAGGCCTTTTATTATGCAATTTTATTATAAAAAACAGGAGGTAAAGCTAATGGCTAAATCAAATGTATCTCTGGGTGGCAGAGATATACTGGATCTGGAAAGCCTCAGCGTTGAGGAAATCGAGCTGGTTTTGAAAACCGCTGAGGAAATGAAGAAGATTATGAAGAGGGATATCAAAAAGGTGCCCTCACTGCGCGGTAAATCTATCATCAATCTGTTCTATGAGCCCAGTACACGTACCCGTACATCCTTCGAGCTGGCAGGCAAATATCTGGGTGCCGATGTAGTAAACATCACTACATCCTCCTCCAGTGTTGTCAAAGGTGAATGCCTGCGCGACACCATCCTGACTGTACAATCCATGGCTTGTGATGCGATTGTTATGCGTCACCCCATTGAAGGCGCTGCAGCATATGCTGCTAAGGTTGCAGACCCTGTAATCATCAACGCCGGCGATGGCGCACACGCACATCCTTCTCAAGGCTTCCTGGATATGTTTACTATCCGTGAGCAGGGCAAAAATCTGAAGGGCTTGAAAATGGCAATCATCGGTGATATTCTCTACAGCCGTGTTGCCCGCACCAATATTGCTGCCTGGACCAAAATGGGCGCTGAGGTACACGTTGCAGGTCCTATGACTCTGCTGCCGCATGATATTGCTTCTCTGGGCGTTACCGTACACAAACGCGTTGAAGAAGCAATCGAAGGCGCTGACGTAATCGATATCCTGCGTATTCAGCTGGAACGTCAGCAAAAGGGCCTGTTCCCGTCTCCGCGTGAATATGCACGTATCTTCGGTATTAACGAAAACCGCCTGAAGCTGGCTAAGCCTGACGTAACCGTGCTGCATCCCGGCCCGATGAACCGTGGTCTGGAAATCTCCTGGGAGGTTGGTTACTGCGATAACGCCGCAATCCGTACTGAGGTACAAAACGGCGTAGCTGTACGTATGGCACTCTTATTCTTGACTTTGACAGGAGGTAAACACATTGAAAACGTTGATTAAAAACGGCAGGGTAGTAGACCCCAGCCAACAATTAGATGCTGTAATGGATATCCTCGTTGAGGATGGCAAAATTAAAGCTTTGGGCAAGGATATTGCCGAAGCTGCTGACGAGGTTTTTGATGCAACCGGCCTCGTAGTAACTCCCGGTCTGATTGACGTACACACTCATATGCGTGAGCCCGGCCTGGAAGCTAAGGAAGATATTATCAGCGGTACCAAGGCTGCTGCTGCCGGCGGTGTAACCACCGTTGCCTGCATGCCTAATACCAAGCCTGTTATCGATACCTCCATCGTAGTAAGCGGTATTAAAGAACGTGCTCGCGAAGAAAGCTACGCTAACGTTGAAGTTATCGGCGCAATCAGCAAGGGCGAAAAGGGCGAAGAGCTGGCAGAGATGGGCGATATGGCAGAAAAAGGCGCTATGGGCTTCTCTGATGACGGCCACTATGTAAAGAGCTCCCGCCTGATGGTGCTGGCTGCTAAATATGTAACTGCTTTTGACAAACCTTTGCTGTGCCATGCAATTGATCCTGAGCTGGATTCCGAAGGCTACATGCATGAAGGCGTTGTTTCCGCACGTATCGGCGTACCAGGCGTACCGGCAATCAGTGAGGATATCGCTGTTGCACGTGACTGCATCATCGCTGAATACACCGGCGCACATGTACATATCTGCCACGTTGCTTCCAAGGGTGCTATCGATATCATCCGCCAGGCTAAAAAACGCGGCGTAAATGTTACCAGTGAAGTAACCGTACATCATCTGACTCTGACTGATGAGGCTTGCGCAGATTATAATTCTGCAACCCGCGTTAACCCGCCGCTGCGCAGTGCAGACCACGTACAGGCTATGCGTGAGGCTGTTTTAGACGGCACTGTTGACGCTATCGTTACCGACCACTCCCCGCACGCACCGGAAGAAAAGGATGTTGAATTCCGTTATGCTCCTAACGGCTTCTGCGGTCTGGAAACCTCTCTGGCAGTAATTCTGACTGACTTATATCACACCCATGTATTCGACTTGAATACTATTATCAGCAAAATGAGCTGTGAGCCTGCTAAGCTGTTCAAGCTGGCCGGCGGTACTCTGAAAGAAGGCAGCGTTGCTGATATCACTATTATGGACCTGAATAAAAAATGGACTGTTGACAGCTCCAAATTCTATACCCGCGGCAAATTCACCCCGTACGAAGGCAAGGCTTGCACCGGCAAGGCTGTTGCTACTATGCTGCATGGTAATTTTGTAATGAGGAATGGTGTAGTATGCACGAAAAAGTAAGAAAAGGAAAATTAGTTTTAAAAGACGGCAGCGTTTTTGAAGGCACTCTGTATGGCGGCAAGCGCAATGCTGTAGGTGAGGTTGTATTCACCACCGGCATGAGCGGTTACCAGGAGACCTTGACTGATCCGTCCTTCTGCGGTCAGATTGTAGTAATGACCTATCCTCTGGTAGGCAACTATGGCTGCAATCCGTTGTTTAACCAAGGCAAGAAATGCTTCTTCCAGGGCTTCGTAATCGGCGAGCTGTGCGATTGCCCCAGCAACTGGCGCAATGAGCAGAGCCTGGAGGATTTCCTGACTGAACAGGATATCCCGACCTTAGCAGGTGTAGATACACGTGCTATCACCCGTAAAATCCGTAATCACGGCGTACTGCAGGGCGTAATCGTTCCGGCAGAAATGCCTGATGAGGAAGTACAGAAACTGTTGGACTTACCGGCAGTACGCAACCAGGTTGAGGAGGTTACCACTCCCGAGGTTTACACCATGGGCGAGGGCAAGCTGCATGTAGCTGTGATGGACTTCGGTATTAAACGCAATATCCTGAAATCCATTGAAGCCTTTGGCTGCCGCCTGACAGTATTCCCTGCTTCCGCTACCGCAGAAGAAGTACTGGCTTGCGACCCGGACGGTATCTTCCTGTCCAATGGCCCCGGCGACCCGAAGGATTTGCCTGAGGTTATTGAAAACATTAAGAAATTAATCGGCAAGAAACCGATTTTCGGTATCTGCCTCGGTCATCAGCTCATGGCTTTGGCTAACGGCGCTGATACCTATAAAATGAAATTCGGCCATCGCGGTATCAACCAACCGGTAAAATACCTGGCAACCGGCCGCATCTACATCAGCGCCCAAAACCACGGCTATGCTGTAGATGAAAAATCTCTGGAAGGCAAGGGCATCAACATCAGCCATATTTCCATGAACGACGGTACTATCGAAGGCCTGGAATACACCAAGCATCCTACCTTTACCGTTCAATATCATCCGGAAGCCTGCCCTGGCCCCGGCGATCATGATTATTTGTTTAAACATTTTGTTGATATGATGGAGGGTCGTTAATTATGCCGAAACTTAA
>ENA-OQLC01000841-OQLC01000841.1-human-gut-metagenome-genome-assembly--contig:-NODE-841-length-17008-cov-4.325202_pt1 | contig 17008 bp, 11 predicted proteins | sample MGYA00242653_ERZ504807 | MGnify/ENA primary metagenome ERZ504807 (study PRJEB26092, sample SAMD00036381) | human gut metagenome | host: Homo sapiens | study: EMG produced TPA metagenomics assembly of... | reverse complement strand
CACCGTGCGCCAGGTCATGTTGCCGGTGTGGAGTTCCTACTACTTCTTCACGCTGTACGCGAACGCGGCCGGGTACGACGCGCGCAAGCTTCGCGCCGACGAAGTTGCATCGCTGCCGGAAATGGACCGTTACCTGCTGGCCCGTACCCACCGACTGGTCGAAAAGACCCAGTCCTCGCTGGACCAGTTCCTGATCTCCGATGCATGCGACGCCGTGTCCGACTTCATCGACATGATCACCAACTGGTACATCCGCAACAACCGCGACCGCTTCTGGAACGAGGACGCCAACGCGTTCAACACCTTGTACACCGTGCTTGAGGTGTTCATGCGCGTCCTTGCGCCGCTTGCCCCGATGGAAGCCGAATCCGTGTGGCGCGGCCTGACCGGAGGCGAATCCGTGCATCTGGCCGACTGGCCGTTCCTGGCCGACGAGAAGACCGGCGAAGCCACCGAACTTGGCCGCGTGCTCGTCGACGATCCGGCTTTGGTGAACGCCATGGAAAAGGTGCGCGAGGTCGTCTCCAGCACCCTGTCCATGCGTAAGGCGAAGCAGATCCGCGTGCGCCAGCCGCTGAGCAAGCTCACCGTGGTGGTGGAGGATACCGCCGCCGTGGCCGCGTACGACGAGATTCTGAAGTCCGAACTCAACGTCAAGGACGTGGAGCTGTGCACGCTTGAGGATGCGGGCTCCCAGGGCCTGAAGATCATCCACGAGCTGCGCGTGAACGCCCGCGTTGCAGGCAAGCGCCTGCGCAAGGACGTGCAGTTCGCCATCAAGGCCTCCAAGTCCGGCGCATGGCATGTGGACGCTTCCGGCGCTCCGGTGTGCGAGACCCCGAACGGCGACATTACGCTGGAAGAGGGCGAGTACGAGCTGATCAACAGCGTGGAGGAGCAGAACGCCGAAGAGGCCGCCAACTCCGTGTCCGCGGCCCTGCCGACCGGCGGCTTCGTGATCCTCGACACCGAGCTGAACGACGATCTGGTTGCCGAAGGCTACGCCCGCGACGTAATCCGCTCCGTGCAGGACGCCCGTAAGGCCGCCGGTCTCGAGGTCTCCGACCATATCGCGCTGAAGCTGACCGTTCCGGCCGGCGACGTGGCGAAGGTCGAGCAGTTCCGCGATCTCGTGTCCGCCGACACGCTCGCCGACTCGCTTGACGTTGTTGCCGGCGCCGAAGGCTCCGAGCTCGCCATCGAGGTTGCCAAGGCCTGATTTTGGTTGGGGTGAATCAGTTGGGCTGATTCCGCTTGGTCGATTCAACTAAGTCGACCGGATTGGCCGAATTGGTTGGTGCGATCCGGTTGGGATTGGGTTGGTTTGGCTGAATTGACCGGGTTGTGCGGATTTGGCTTGATTGGGCTGATTTCGTCTTGATGCGAAGGGGTCCTGCCGTTTAAACGGCAGGACCCCTTTCACGTCGTTGTCCCACCCTATATCCTTCAGTCTGTATTCCTTCAGTCTGTATTCCTTCAGTCCTAACCTTCGGCTTCTGGCTCGCTTTTCCGCATTTTGTTACCGTAACCTCCATGTCCGGGTAACAAAACATGGATGCGTATGCTGTTCCATGGTTTTGCGATCGATTTGTGATTATTCGACCGTGCGACTAGAGTAGCCTGTGGCTTTTCGGCTGGCTTTTACACCGGCTGGAAGATTTATACAGACTTGATTTGTGTCTGCCGTGTGCCTGCGACGTATTTACGTCGTGCCGGCACGTGCGCGGAAGCAGATCGCAAGCGAATGGTTCTCAGTACCATCCATGTGAGTCAAGCACACATCTTTGAGAAGCAGTCGCGATGCCGGGAGTCGGGTTCGTCGGTTTCAACCGTCGTTCCCGTTCCCGGCTTTTTTATCTTCGAAGGGGAATGAACGGTAACGCTGCTGTTTAAAGCGATGCTTCACGGTATGAAAAACCACTTAACCATTGAACAGATGTTGCATTCCGCGGAGCGACTTTTTGTTTCGAAAGTATGGCGACTGTTACATAGGAGTTGGCTAGGGTGATTTATAATCAGTTTCAGGTGCGTTGTTGTGATTGATGGGGGTTGCGATTACGCGTCGACATACAGCGAAGAACATATGATGCAGGGGCGATGTCGCTTCGGATATGGGAAAGGTGGCACTGATGGGTGCCGAATCGGGCATGAACTCTTCTGTGCGTGATGACCGCGTTGCTTTGTCTGATGGCGCGAAAGCGTTATGGGGCAAAACAAATCGTATTGATGACTCTGAATGGTTGCCGCTGTATGTGCATATGGTTGATTCCGCGGCAATGGCGTCAAAAATATGGGATACGTGGGTTCCGCAGGGCACGAAAGCGGTAATAGTTGGAGACCTTGGAAACGATGAGGTTCTTGCTCGAAAACTCATGATTTTCATGGCAGGCATACATGACATAGGCAAAGCCACGCCGGTATTCCAAGCAAAATCCATTACTTTCGGTCCGGAAGCGGGAAGTTTCGCTTGGAAAGCCGAACGGGCCGGATTGCCTATGATAGCTGGCTTGCGAGGTACCAATCATCCCACACATCCCATCGCAGGAGAGATCATTCTTGAGGGATATCTCCTGCGAGTCCGAGGTTGGGAGAGAAAAGCTGCACGTCAGTATGCCTGCGTGGTTGGAGGGCATCATGGCACCCCACCAGACAAAAGTAAAATTGACGAAGAGAAAAATAGGAAAACCAATGTTGGATTGGATTCTGAAGCGTGGGTGAGTACTCAGGATGAGCTCATAGATTTTGTTGCAAATATTGCTGGCATTGAAGAAAAAGAATGGGAAGATCTTTCTGAAAGAAGATTCAGCGTCCAGTCCGCCGTGCTGATGACAGGACTGGTCATTATGGCCGACTGGATTGCCAGTAACAGCGATGAAGATATGTTTCCCCTGGTAAGAACCGAGCCATGGGCGGATGAAGATGAAGACTTTTTCTTCTCGGAGAGTGGGGAAGAAGACGATATCCAATCGTGGTCGGGCCTCCGCATCCGCGCGGACAGGGCATGGTCATGTGTGCAGCTACCGCATGCGTGGGTGCCGGAAGGCATTCCTTCATCCTGCCAAGACCTTTTTGCGACACGGTTCACCCTTCCTGAAGGTGCGAAGGTTCGTCCTGTCCAAGAAGAAGCCGTCCGAATCGCACGCGACACAAGGCAGCCGGGACTCATGGTGATTGAGGCACCCATGGGCGAAGGAAAAACGGAAGCGGCGCTCGCGGCCGCTGAAATACTGGCACAACGTACCGGACGTGGTGGTGTATGCGTGGCATTGCCAACGATGGCTACCACGGACGCTATGTTTACTCGAGTGCGTCGCTGGTTGGAAGCGTTGCCGTCCTGCGATTTTGACAATGAGAAAACGGTGTGGTTGGCGCATGGCAAAGCACAGCTGAACAATGATTTTCGTGGTATTATTGCCGCTTCGCATCGCCGTTTTTCCTCTGTTGACCAGGATGACGTCAAACAAGAGTCGTCGCAGAATCGAAAGAAGAAGCAAATCGATGTGCCTCCGGAAACTGTTGTATCCGACTGGCTTTGGGGGCGTAAGAAAGGTGCGCTCGCTAACTTCTTGGTTTGCACTGTTGATCAGGTATTGATGAGTGCCTTGCAGATGAAGCATGTGGTGTTACGCCAGCTTGCGATGGCTAACAAAGTAGTCATTATCGATGAGTGCCACGCCTATGACGCCTATATGCAGGAGTACCTCAAGATGGCATTGGAATGGCTTGGCGGATATCGGACTCCGGTCATTTTGTTATCCGCAACATTGCCGGAATGTCAGCGCAACGCAATGGTTGAGGCGTATCTGAAGGGATGGTGCGATACTGAACCTAGGAAAGCTTCTAAGGTAAGTATTTTGGAACAGTTACGTGCCAGGAATGCTTCGAATACGCATCACATAAACCATACTGCTAATTCTGAAATGTCGTGTGAAAAAGGAACTGCAGAAAAGCTGCGGCTAATTTCAAATGCATATCCGCTGTTGACGTACACAGACGGGCATGAGACCAAACATGCGGATGTAAAGCCATCAGGAAGGTCGATGAAAGTCCAATGCAGACTCGTCGATGACGATGATACGGCTTTGCTTGATTTGATGGATGCTTTGCTTGTGGATGGCGGTTGTATCGGCGTGATTTGCGATACGGTTGGTCGAGCGCAGCATGCGGCTGAATTGTTGGGAAATCACTGCGGTCGCGATTGTGTGAGGCTGACTCATTCCCGTTTCATGGATATTGATCGCATGTCCAACGAACGAGAACTTCGTGATTTATTAGGGCCCGATGCCACAATCGGAAATGGAAAACGTCCTGGGAAACTCGTCGTGGTGGGTACGCAGGTGCTGGAGCAGTCCTTGGATATCGATTTCGATGCATTGGTAACCGATATCGCACCAGTCGATTTGATCATGCAACGTCTGGGAAGAGTTCATCGTCATCGTCGAGGTGATGGCGAATGTGATCGCCCTGTATCGTTGCAAACTGCAACGTGCTATATCCGTGGTGTTGAGGCATGGAATAATGAAGGTCCAAAATTCTCCAGAGGCGCGGACTCCGTATATGATGCCGCGGCTTTGATGGAGTCGCTTGCGGTTTTGGATTTAACTGCCGCAGGGGCTTCCTGTGCGCAACAGCTGCCCCAAGACATTGCGCGTACTGTACGAAGTGCATATGGGAACGATCCGCACGGTTTCCTGCCTCACATGTGGCTGCCGCAATATGATGATGCCTGTGAGAAGCGTGATTTAAAACGTGTGCAGAAGCAGCAGAAAGCCGGCACGTATTTGTTGCAGTCAGTGGGGTCGATGAATCAGAGGCGTTCTCTGGTTAATTGGTTCTTGCCGCAAGTCGATGAAGTCAATGAGGACGAAGGGCAGCGTGCGGTACGTGACACACAGGATACGGTAGAGGTTCTGCTGCTGCGCAAATGCGATGATGGGATTCATTTGCTTCCTTGGGTGGGGGATGAGCATGCTGATGTGGAGAAGGGGTCTATCGTCCCGACGACTGTCATTCCTGATGATACGGTAGCAAAAATCGCAGTGCAGTGCGCGGTGAGATTGCCAATGGGACTGTGCATGCCGGATAGGGTCGATGCGCTGATTGCTTCATTGGAGGAAGCATGCGCTGACGATGTGGCTTGTTGGCAGGACTCGCCATGGCTTGCGGGAAAACTCGCATTGTTCCTGCACGGGGATGCAGATGGTTTCGTGTCCGATGAATTATGCGGTTATGAAATAAGGTATTCGCGTGATACCGGATTGACATATTCCAGAAAAGAGGATAATTGAAATGTCCTCATTTCGGGATGATCCCATGAAAATATCGGGATGCATAGTGTTCCCCGCTGATGCGGGGATGAGTTCGGCAGTTTTCTGATAACGAAATTTGCTGAACTGTAACCTCATTTTTTATACATTCGAATATATTCATGTTGACATAGATTGGTGGAAGGTGTATCTTTTATCATAAAGACAAAATCAAAGACGATGGAGAAAGGGATTTCGATGACGGATAATGTCTTTTCTCTGCTGGATGAGCATTGGATACCAGTTTCTTATCTGGATGGACACCCAGCCGAGATATCGTTGCGTGAAATTTTTCTGGAGGCTCCAAAGATTAAGGAACTGTCTGGGGATATTCCGCAGCAGAAGCTTCCTTTGATGCGGTTTCTTCTTGCAATCATGTATCGCGCTTACTGCATTGATGGTGCAGATGAGGAACAGATGCGTGAACTTTGGGAAGGAATTTATTCTTCCGGACAATTCAACGAGGATGCTCTGGATTATTACTTCGATGAGTGGGCGGATCGTTTCTTCCTGTTGGGGGAGAGGCCGTTCTTCCAGGTGCCTGGTCTACAGTATGTGGGGTCAAAGCCGTATTCTCCGGTGTCGGAGATGATTGCGGACGTGCCCAAGCCCGACAAGTACCTATTTTCGATGCGCGATTTACGCGCGGCAGATAGCCTTTTGCCGGCAGAAGCCGCTCGATGGCTGGTGTTCTTACAGGCGTACGATACTGCGGGAATCAAAACCCCGGTGGAGGGTAACACCCATGTCAATAAGGGAAAGGTCTATGCGCCCAAAGGAATGTTGGGAACGGGTTGGCTTGGCGGCATTGGTGGTCTATATGCGGAAGGGCGGAACCTTTTCGAGACGCTGATGCTCAACTGGGTTTTGTATGACACGAAGTTCGATTCTGAACGTTATCGGCTGTTCGGCAATAATCAGGACATTCCAGTATGGGAACGGGAGGATCCGCCGTCGACTGATTTAAATGACCAAAACAGATTCGTGGGGCCGGTTCAGGCAATGACGTGGCAATCTCGGCGTGTTCGATTGGTTCCAAGCGAGGATAACGCGAGGATCATTGGCATCATGTCGTGCTACGGCGATGTTGTTGCGCCTTACAATACTGACGTTTTTGAAAAAATGACTGCTTGGCGAAGTAGCGTTACCCAACAGAAGAAGCTTGGATTGCCTGCGCCTCCGCATATGCCAGTTGTGCATGATGCTGGTAAAGCGTTATGGCGTGGTTTGGAGCCCATTCTTTGTGCAAGCGATGAGGGGGATTCGCGGCCGGGTCTTATCCGATGGCTCGAAGAGATTCGCACTGAGATCCTCGAGTCGGAGAAACATGTGCTTGATCTGGTAACCATCCACGCTCAAGGGATGACATATGGCACGCAAAGCAGTGTATTCGAAACGGGAATTGACGATACGCTTTCCTTGAATTCCGTGATGTTCCGTCACGATTATTCCGGCATCGCATCAGTGTTGGATGTGGTCAAATGCACCGATGGCGCGGTTCTGGCTTTGTCTCAATTCGTTCGGAACCTTCGTGCGGCTTCAGGGGATAAGGGAAAGTCCACGGAAACAGCGGAACAAGTTCGAGAATGGGCATATGCGGATCTTGATGGGCTGTTTCGTGATGAATTGGCGGCTTTCGATGAGACACAGGACCCAATTGAGTATGCAAATGCTTGGAAAGACGAAATCCATCGCCGGTTGTTGCAAATGGGGTGGGAATATTTGGATCAATCTTCCGTGCCCGTTTTCGGTGAGCATGAATCGGGTGTCGTGGGTGTGATGGGGGCATCCCGTGCACAATTGCTGTTCCAATCCAAACTGAACAAGGAACTTGGATTCCTTGAGGAGAAAGACGTATCTCGTCCGAACAAAGGAGGTATGTGAAGATGACGCCATCTGTATTTGACAGAGCGAATGCGGTAGGCAAATATGCAGCTAAATTGATTTTCGATTTGCAGCGTGAATACACCGCAGAAAGTGGCAGTAACGCGAGGAGTCGTGCCAGGTTGGCCCGATTGCGCCGGGACTTGGATGGAACCGCTCCAACCTGGATGTCAATTGGTGAAGAACTGTTCGCTCAGTGGCCGCAGGAGCTTGAAGCTCCGGCGGACGATTCGCCGGAATTCGATCGTCAGGTCAATGCGGTCAAGGTCGCATTGGAATTGTATGCGGTGCATCAGCAGTCAAAAGGGCAGGGGGTCGCTCAAAAGTATCAAACTGACCCTAGTTCCCGAATGACGTTTGGTCGCGCATGCAGAAGAATTACTCCCGATCCGGAACAGGCAAAAGGTGTTTTACGCCGACTCCGGGTTGTGGAAAGTGCGTCCGATTTCAATGGGGTTGTCCGTGGCGTTCGGACACTCATCATGTTGATGCGCGGTGCCGATGTTCAAATCGACTACGGTTCTCTGGCGCGCGACCTATATCTGATTCAGCTGCCCAGCCAGCGGGGAAAAGTATTTCAAAGTTGGGGTCGTGATTACTACTATTCGAAACAATCTTCCAACAACAATCGGTGAATGATTCCGATTAATAAAAATACTTTCAAGACAATCGTTTTTAATCAACTAAGAAATGAGGGGAATCATTATGTTCATGGACATTCATTGCATTCAGCAGGTTCCGCCGAGCAACATCAACCGAGATGATACCGGTAGTCCGAAGACCGCATATGTCGGAGGCGCGTTAAGGTCGCGAGTCTCCAGCCAAGCTTGGAAACGTGCTATGCGCGGCGTCTTCGGAGATATGTTGGATAGTAGTAAGTTAGGCAAGCGCACCAAAGGTGTTGTGACGTTGATTGCTGATTCCATTACGTCGAAGCGTCCTGATTTGGCGGAGTCCGCCGAGGGGCTGGCACAGAAGGTGATGGCTGCGGCAGGTTTCAAAGTCAAGGCTTCGGATCGTGCGGGCGCAGATAAGGGCTCTCTGGCGACCGACTATCTGATTTTCATCGCAAACAATGAGATCGATAAGCTTGCTGATTTGGCGATTGCTGCTTTTGATGAGGGTGAGGACGTTTCCAAGATGAAGAAGGAAGTTTCTGCGATCTTCCATGGTCCCCAAGCTGTCGATATCGCTCTGTTTGGACGCATGTTGGCTGATGCTCCGGATTTGAATACTGATGCTTCGGCGCAGGTTGCCCATGCCTTCTCTATCGATCAGATTACGCCAGAATATGACTATTTCACGGCGGTCGATGATTGTGCATCGGAAGACAATGCCGGTGCTGCCATGATTGACACCGTCGGATTCAACTCCTCGACGTTGTACCGATATGCAACGGTGAACATTGATGTGTTGCGCGATCAGTTGCAGGACGATTCCGCTACGGTGGAAGGCGTGGTTGCTTTTGTCGAGGCTTTCGTCAAATCCATGCCGTCCGGCAAGCAGAACACGTTTGCAAACCATACCCTGCCTGAGGATGTCGTGGTGACGCTTCGGGAATCTCAGCCAATTAGCGCCGCCGACGCATTTGAAGATCCAGTGAGGCGTAAGGACGGTATCTCCGTTTCCCGTCAAGGTGTGGAGCGTTTGGGAGAGCGTCTGAACGATATCCGCGTGAATTATGGCGAAGAGCCGGTGAAAGCTTGGTATGTTGCAACTGGTGGGGCGGTGTCCTCTTTGAATGAATGGTGTGAGCAGGTTTCATTGCCGGACCTCGAGCAGAGCTTGAAGGAAACGCTGAACGCCGCATATTCCGCATGATATTCGGAAGGAGAATGTTATGAGCGTTCTATTATTGCAATTGGCTGGGCCATTGCAGTCATGGGGGGATTCCTCGCGCTTCGTTCGCCGTGAGACTCGTAATGAGCCGACCAAAAGTGGCGTGATTGGCATGTTGGCCTCAGCCCAGGGGCGTAACCGAGAAGATTCCATAGAGGATTTGTTGGGATTGTCGTTTGGCGTGCGTATCGAGCAACGCGGCAGAATAATTCGAGATCTGCAGACGGAGAAATCCATGACACGGAAACGAAATTCCAATCGATTCGACAAGGAGATGCCGCTGACCTACCGATATTACCTATCAGATGCGCGTTTTCTGGTGGCACTAGGTGCGAAACGAGAATTGTTGGAAACCCTAGACCAGGCGATTCATACGCCTAAATGGCCACTGTTTCTGGGAAGACGATCATGTCCTCCTGACTATCCGTTATCGCTGGGTATCCACGATGAGTATGCGGATGTTCGTCAGGCATTAGACTCTGAACCTTGGCATGCTGCAAAATGGTATCGCCGACGTTATCGGCAGCCCGATTTGGAGATTGTATGTGATGCAATGGAAGGGGAGGACACATCCGTGCAATCCGACCTTCCACTGAGCTTTAGCTCGACCGGCCGCAAATATGCGGATCGCGTTGTTTATCGGTACCGTATCCCCAATCCGGACGCATCTGAAAATGTCGGTGACAATACAGAGAAACCACCTTCCTTCGATTCTACGGGGGAAGCTGATCCTATGAGTTTCATCTAGAGGGGACGACGATGTTTATCTCGAGAATTCCTTTAAATAAAGTGCGATATGGCGCTCGTCAACTTATCGGTTCTCCATATAAGCTGCATGCCGCAGTGGAAGCTGCTTTTCCTCCTGATGCCGTTCGCAGAACGGATGATGGACGAATTCTGTGGCGATTGGACTCTTTAGGGCAAGACGGTGGCGTCTGGTTGTATGTGGTAAGCCCTCAAAAGCCGGATTTTACACATATCGTTGAGCAGGCGGGGTGGCCCATGCATGCAGAGTGGGAAACCAAGAACTACGATGCATTGCTTGACCGTGTCACCAAAGGCCAGCAGTGGCATTTCAAACTTCGTGCGAATCCGGCTCGAAAGGCGGGTGTAGACAAGGGACGTCGTCATCGTTCGGATGGCATTGTGGGTAAAGTGCAAGGTCATGTCACAGCCAGCCAACAACTGCAGTGGCTGGTTGATCGTTCCGTGGTTCACGGCTTCAGAATTCTTGAAGACGAATATGGGCAGCCCAATGTGGTGGTCAAAGAGCGGCATAAGGAACAGTTCAAGCGTGGTGGCGCGACGGTTACCTTGGTCACAGCTGTTTTCGAAGGACGTCTGGAAGTGATCGACACGAAACTGTTCCGTGACGCTTTGTGCGAAGGGATTGGAAGGGCGAAAGGTTTTGGATGCGGATTGCTGACCATCGCGCCGGAAACAAGGAGTAATGCTGAATGAATGATGAGCTGGGGGAGGACGGCGCCGATTTTGAGATGGCTCCTTCTGAAATGTCTTCGGAAGAAGCTGCGAGGAAAACGTCAGACGCGAAAATCTCGGAAAGGCGCCGTTCCACTCTTGGCACGCCTCCACCGGAAATTCAGGATCTTGTTCGGGTGGAGGATAGGCTGTCCTTTGCGTATTTCGAGCATTGCACTATTGGACGTGATGATAATGCGATTACGGTGACTGATGTCACTGGTGTTATACATGTGCCGGCAGCGGCGTTAAGCGTGCTGATGCTTGGTCCTGGGGCTCGGGTGACTCATCAGGCAATGACCGTCATCGGTGAAAATGGCGCGACGGTAATTTGGGTGGGGGAACGAGGCGTTCGTATGTATGCTTTTGGCAAGCCGTTGACGCATTCATCTGCGTTATTGCAGAAACAAGCTGAATTGGTCTCTAACACGCGTAAAAGATTATCTGTTGCTCGCATGATGTATCAGATGCGATTCCCGGGTGAGGATGTGAGCGGATTGACGATGCAGCAGTTACGAGGTCGGGAAGGTGCTCGTATCAGACGAGTTTATCGTGAATGTTCCGAACGGACCGGTGTGGAATGGGATAAGCGGACATATGACCATGATGATTTCGATGCTGGTTCCGAGATTAACAAAGCATTGTCCGCTGCCAACACGTGTCTGTACGGTTTGGCACATGCTGCGATTGTTGCTTTGGGATGTTCTCCAGGTTTGGGTTTTGTACATGTCGGACATGAGCGTTCTTTTGTGTACGACATTGCTGATTTGTACAAGGCTGAACTATCGATTCCGGTTGCGTTCGAAACGGTGGCTGCAAAACCTGAAGATATCGGTTCCGCTGTACGGCACAATATTCGAGATGCGATTTATGACCTTAGCTTGATGAAGCGGATGACGAAAGACATTAGATACTTGTTGGGGACTTCAGAACTCGAGGATGATGTTTTTGAATCAGATCATGTTGGGCTTTGGGATGATAAGCAGGGCGAGGTTTCTGCAGGCAAGTCCTACTCGGATAATGACGAATGGGATGGTGGGACATGGTAGTGATTGTGCTGACTGCTTGTCCTGTGGGATTGCGGGGTGATCTCACTCGTTGGTTGCTTGAGATAGCCCCAGGAGTTTTTGTGGGACATATCGATGCTCGAATTCGAGATAGGTTATGGGAGAGAATCATTGATTTGCTCAGGGATGGTCGTGCCGTAATGGTTTATTCGGCCAGAAATGAGCAGCATATGGCTTTTAAGGTGTATGGGGCTGACTGGTCACCGGTCGATTGCGATGGATTGCAATTGATCAAACGTCCTAAGGAAGCAAAAGAAGGATCCTTTGTTGGCACTCCTAGAAAAGGATGGAGTAATGCGAGCAAATACCGAAAGGCAAGGAAATTTTCAAAACGAAACTGAATGAAAAACAGCCAGTTGTCCTTTCTTTTCCTTGGAATTATGCTGTTTTCGAAGTGTGCTCCCCGCACATGCGGGGATGATCCCGCACCTGCATTTTCTCAATCACAATATTAGTGGTGCTCCCCGCACATGCGGGGATGATCCCTCACTGGCCTCTGGAACGCAATCACATCACTCGTGCTCCCCGCACATGCGGGGATGATCCCGAAAATCTGAATTCACAGCATACAAGGTGTCTGTGCTCCCCGCACATGCGGGGATGATCCCAGCTCGATGCACGCCACTCAACCGCATTACCGGTGCTCCCCGCACATGCGGGGATGATCCCACCGGAGTGCCTGCGTGGTTGATAGAGAGAGAGTGCTCCCCGCACATGCGGGGATGATCCCCATTGCCGCCGCATTCAGGGTAGAACCTAATCGTGCTCCCCGCACATGCGGGGATGATCCCTGGCACGCCACGCCTATGCCGACAATGCTTCTGTGCTCCCCGCACATGCGGGGATGATCCTAGCGACACGCAAATGCAAGCGATTATGTTACGGTGCTCCCCGCACATGCGGGGATGATCCCGCTTTCACGTCGTGGCAGCCGACGGTCGAGATGTGCTCCCCGCACATGCGGGGATGATCCCTGTTGAATCGGGCGTATCCGTGCGAGGAGTGGCGTGCTCCCCGCACATGCGGGGATGATCCCTGTTGCCGGTGGCTGTGTCGATAAGGTCAAGCGTGCTCCCCGCACATGCGGGGATGATCCCTGAACGTGACCATGCAAGTGCTCGGAGACTACGTGCTCCCCGCACATGCGGGGATGATCCCGCAAGAGTAAGTCACGTGGTCACGGCAGTGTCGTGCTCCCCGCACATGCGGGGATGATCCCTGATAGACGACCTTGTCGTTGGCTTGGAATGCGTGCTCCCCGCACATGCGGGGATGATCCCCGTTTCGAACACGGACGGACATGTTTCACAATGTGCTCCCCGCACATGCGGGGATGATCCCATGTGATCGAGATTGAATGAGTCATCTGTGGTGTGCTCCCCGCACATGCGGGGATGATCCCGCAGTGAACAGCCTCTGATAGCATGAAGCCCCGTGCTCCCCGCACATGCGGGGATGATCCCGACTTCGAGCTGGTCAGGGAGAAAGCCCACGCGTGCTCCCCGCACATGCGGGGATGATCCCACTTACGATTGACGCCGATCTGGACGCACGTCGTGCTCCCCGCACATGCGGGGATGATCCCGTCTGGGTTGGTCATGTAGACGGTGAGTTTGCGTGCTCCCCGCACATGCGGGGATGATCCCAGTCAGCAATTGTCGAACACTTTGGCGACGAACGTGCTCCCCGCACATGCGGGGATGATCCCCGATTTGCCGCAGTATCTCAATCATATCGAAAGTGCTCCCCGCACATGCGGGGATGATCCCGGAATACTGCAATTTTTGACGTGTCTCGCGCAGTGCTCCCCGCACATGCGGGGATGATCCCAGTAGGCAGACCATGAAAATCACTTACGATTTGTGCTCCCCGCACATGCGGGGATGATCCCTCGACCGGAGCGCATACCCGGCATTGTGACCAGTGCTCCCCGCACATGCGGGGATGATCCCATGGCCCATGACTTGGCGGTCACGCAGCAGGTGTGCTCCCCGCACATGCGGGGATGATCCCAATCTCACCAAGGATGAAGCGCAGTCTCTGATGTGCTCCCCGCACATGCGGGGATGATCCCCAACGAGAGGTTAATTAACGAACGCGATTGGCGTGCTCCCCGCACATGCGGGGATGATCCCCCGCAGTTCGACCTCGACTTCATCGGCCGACTGTGCTCCCCGCACATGCGGGGATGATCCCACATGGCTCCGCGACCAGTGGGAGACATGGGCGTGCTCCCCGCACATGCGGGGATGATCCCGGTAGCGGAACCGCTAGCGAAACGTCTGGCAAGTGCTCCCCGCACATGCGGGGATGATCCCTTGGCTCCCTGGATGGTCTTGTTGCCGTCGGCGTGCTCCCCGCACATGCGGGGATGATCCCTGGTCGTTGCCCTTGGCGTTGTGTTTGACGGAGTGCTCCCCGCACATGCGGGGATGATCCCTGATCGAGGAACGCCGCAAAGTCTCCCAGCTCGTGCTCCCCGCACATGCGGGGATGATCCCAGATAAAGAGCAGCTTTGTCTTTCCAACCGTTGTGCTCCCCGCACATGCGGGGATGATCCCTTGTGACTTTGGCCGAAGCTGCTACCCCGGTTGTGCTCCCCGCACATGCGGGGATGATCCCGACAAGGTGGTCTACGAATTCGCCACGAAACTGTGCTCCCCGCACATGCGGGGATGATCCCCGTGCTCAAGCCTTGCAGAAAGTCTTGCACAAGTGCTCCCCGCACATGCGGGGATGATCCCGTCGAGATCTTGCATGATTGGCAGCAGATTCTGTGCTCCCCGCACATGCGGGGATGATCCCCGGCTGTGGCCGCAGATGGCCGACTCGGGCAAGTGCTCCCCGCACATGCGGGGATGATCCCGAAACCGTCCAAAAAAACGGTGGCAAAACAACGTGCTCCCCGCACATGCGGGGATGATCCCACATCCCAGTCCAATTGTGGCCGATGGACGTAGTGCTCCCCGCACATGCGGGGATGATCCCAACGGCCCGTGCGAAAGCCTCGAAGCGTTCTGGTGCTCCCCGCACATGCGGGGATGATCCCCAACCATCTACAGGGACATTGTAACTGGCTCAGTGCTCCCCGCACATGCGGGGATGATCCCGTCTTACCGAGACCACGCGCACTGATAATGAAGTGCTCCCCGCACATGCGGGGATGATCCCACGGATAACAACGGCGATATGGTAACGGTGCTGTGTTCCCCGCATGTGCGGGGATGATCCCACTTAAATTTGGACGTCAGGCGCCCAGATTGTGTGTTCCCCGTACATGTGGGGATGATCTCCAACGGCACGAAACACATATCCGCGAGTTATGGGTGCTCGACATATCGGGACTGCATCAGATCCAACTGAAATAGAAAGCCCGAAGATAACCCCCCGACTGATGTTCCAGTCTTGAAAGCTGGTCGCGTGGGATCTTCGAGCAATCCAATTCTACCACCACGGCACCGTGTTCCCCGCACATGCGGAGATGGTCCCCACGACATGCAGGACTACCAGCCACTCGGCAGGTGTCCCTCGCGCATGCGGGGATGATCCCGCGCTCGAAAACAAGCTGCGCCAGCGTTTCAAGTGTTCCCCGCACATGCGGGGATGATTGTATTTGTCAATCTATCAGTCGCATCGCATGTGCGTTAGCTACACTTATCCGCATAAGTGTAGCTAACGTTAAAATAAGCTACATTTATCTCGATAAGTGTTGCTTACGAGAGTTTTTGCGATGGATAATAATTTCGGCCATTTCGATATACATGAATCCGTAGGGGCCACAACGACTTGTGTTTCCGATTTACAAGCGTGGCTTTGCTTAAGAACGTGATTTTGTCCGGGGAACGATGCGCTTGACACATACTGGCACTACCAACGGAGGAGCACCATGAAATACGAGATTGCGATTTGCAAAAGTATGAAACGTAAGAAAGGACGCAGTCGCGCTTCGATATGTTTTTGATTGCGTAACGGCGCGACGGCATCGCTTTTGCGCATGTCGGGCGCTTCGTTGCCGCAACCGGCGTAAGATATCTGCGAATGTCAAACATAAGCGAGATATCTGAAGGAGAGAAGATGTCAACAAACGAAGCAGCATTGCCGCAGTCGACGGTCCGGGTTGCCCAGGCTGATCCGGATGGAATCCTTCTGGTGATCCACGCAGGCGCTGGCAATCGCGGCAAGAAGGACACGCCGGAACGTCGCGCCCAGGTGGAGCAGGATCTGAACAGGGCCCTTGAAGCCGGCTATGCGCTGCTGGAACAGGGCGCTCCGGCCGAAGATGCCGTCTGCGCGGCCATTCGTGTCATGGAGGATGCTCCCGAATTCAATGCTGGCCGTGGTGCCGCGTTGACGAGCGAAGGCATCGTGTCCATGGATTCCTGCCTGATGACCGGCGTTGACGGCGAAGTCGGCTCCGCATGCGGTCTGACCACGTCCAAGAACCCGATCAATGTGGCGCGCGCCATCAAGGAGAAGACCAAGCACGTCATGTTCGCCAAGCCGGGCGATAACCTGCTCAAGGAGTGGGGCATCGAACTGTGCGACAGCGAGTACTTCATCACCCCGGCCCGTCAGGAATCCCTGCGTGAGGCGCAGTCCAATGGCGACGAATGGGAGAAGCATGGCACCATCGGCGCCGTCGCACGTGACGCGTCCGGCAATATCGCAGCCGGCACCTCCACTGGCGGCATCACCAACCAGATGCCGGGCCGTGTTGGCGATTCGCCACTGCCGGGTTGCGGCACTTACGCCAACAACGATTCCGTTGCGATCTCCTGCACCGGCATCGGTGAGGCGTTCGTCAAGGAAGTCGCCGCACACCAGGTTTCCGACCGCGTGCTGTACGCCAAGGAAGATCCGGTCGAGGCTGCGAAGGCCGCGCTGGACGGTGTGGCCCGTCACCACGGCGACGGTGGCATGATCGTCGTCCCCGCCCATGGCGACGGTGCGATGGTGTTCAACAGCGAGATGATGAACTGCGGTTGGAAGTCCCCGAAGGGCAGCTACGTGCAGAGCTGACGCCATAGGTTTGACGCCGTAAGCAAATAAACGAAACGGCTGCAAAACGCCGAGTGGGGGTTCGAATCCATTAAGGATTCGAACCCCCACTCGTTTTTCGTTGCCGATTGGCAGCGAAACGTCACAACGAAGCCGTCACTTGGTGATGGTGTTGTAGGTAGGCAGGTTGGTGTAATCGAACGACACGTTCTTCACGTTCGTTGCGGACACGGCCGCGACGTTGTCGTTCCACAGCGGAATCACCGGCAGATCGTTGGCCAGCACCTCCTGGGCCTTGGTGAAGTCCTCGGTGCGCTTCTTCACGTCGGTCTGGGCGAGCGCGGCGTTCAGGAGCTTGTCGAATTCCGCGCTCTTGTAATCACCATCGTTCGAACCATGACCGTCAGCGGAGCTGGAGGCATATAGCGGATTGA